>OGKM01000213.1_pt1 | contig 39413 bp, 32 predicted proteins | sample 1572501 | NCBI WGS metagenome assembly OGKM01 (sample SAMEA2582154, study PRJEB24529) | metagenome | biome: Human gut stool | place: China | collected 2011
AACACCGGCAGTTTCAGTCGCACAAGTGGGTAAGTTAACGGCTGGCTGCTACGGACCGTAGGCCGGGTAAGGCGCCAGCCGCCACCCGGCAATAAAGCGGCTCCGTGCCTGATATCATGCTCGGCGGCGCTGCGCTTACGCGGGCTTACGGTAAGGAGTAACAATCTGATATATAAATGGTTAAGTAGGCCGGGGAGGGCGACAGCCGCTGCCCGGCAGAAAGGCGAGCATATTAGCGAAAACAGGTTTGTCATCAGTCTCAAGGAATGCCTATGAACGTAACCCGAAAAGAGCAGCGCATTATTCAGCGCGCGCTGAATGCCTGGCAGGCCAGCGGGGAGTTAACCCCCTCGGACAGCCAGCGGCTGGCGCAAACGATGCGCGTCTCCCCCTTCGACTGGCGGCGCCTGAGTCGCTATGCCTTCTGGACCGCGCTGGCCTGTGTGCTGATTTCCCTGGGCAGTCTGTTCGCCGACAGCGAGCTGGTGGCGTGGCTGCTGAGCCTGTTCAGCCACTCGGCGCTGATGCGGATCCTGCTGCCTGCGCTGCTGGCAGTCGTCTGCTACGGCTGGGGTTTTCGTCGCCAGCGGCGGGAGACGCAGTGGCACTACAGCACCGAGGCGATTTTGTTTCTGGGCGTCGTCTTTACCGCCGTGGCGCTATGGCAGCTTGGCGAACGGCTGGATAACGGCAGCGGCCATATCGCACCGCTGTTTCTGGCCGGATGCGTGATTTACGGCGCCATCGGCTATATTGCCCGCTCCGGGCTGGTGTGGCTCTTTTTTCTGCTGGCGCTGCGCAACTGGTTCGGCGCGGAAACTGGCTACGTCTCGGGGTGGGGCGCCTACTGGCTGGGCATGAACTACCCGATTCGCTTCGTCCTGTTCGGCGGCGCGCTGCTGGCGCTCTGCTACGGCGCGCAATCCCTGCTTCGCCAGCGGCAGCTGTTTACCGTCAGCAAGGCGATGGGCCTCACATACCTGTTTATTGCGCTGTGGATCCTGTCGATTTTCGGCAATTACGACGCAGAGAGCTGGTACCAGGTGAGCCAGGCGCGACTCCTGCCGTGGGGGCTGCTGTTTGCCGTAGCGGCCGGCGTCTGCATTTTTATCAGCCTGAAAACCGATGACGGAATGCTGCGCGGCTTCGGACTAACCTTCCTGGCGATCAATCTCTATACCCGTTTCTTTGAGTTTTTCTGGAACGGGATGCACAAGGTGCTGTTTTTCCTGATCCTTGCCGTCTCGCTGGCGGTGATTGGCCGCTATGCCGAGCGCATCTGGCATGCGGGGAACGTTAAGCCATGAAAAATTAAGCGTTTTTAAAGAAGTGTGGCTGGCGGCAGCGACGTCCTGCGCGAATTGTCGTATAAGCGAATTTTACGCTTTTGACAGGGGAGCGAGATGAATAAGGAGTCGATTTTTCGCCAACTAGAACAACGGATCGCCGGGCGAGCGCTGACGGCGGAAGCGCTGGGCGAGTTTAACGCTATGGCCATCGCCGATAGCTTGAAGCAAAAACGCAGCATCATCAGCCATCATCTGAATAATCTCCATCGCGAGCAGCGGGTGGTCAAAGTGAACGGTCGCCCGGTGCTGTTTTTACCCGTTACCGTTCTGCGCGATCATCACCGCCTGGCGGTTCGGCACGGCGAATACGCCTCCATTCAGGCGCTGTGCGCGGATCGTCAGGATAGTCTGGCGCAGCTGATTGGCGCGCAGGGCAGCCTGCAGGAAGCATTGCGCCAGTGCAAGGCTGCCATCAGCTACCCTGGCGCAGGTCTGCCGCTGCTGCTGCGGGGCCCTACTGGCACCGGGAAAAGTTTTCTAGCTCGCCAGCTCTGGCACTACGCAATAGATGAAGGTATTTTACCTGCCGATGCGCCTTTTACCGTATTTAACTGCGCCGAGTACGCGAATAATCCAGAACTACTGACCTCGAAGTTATTTGGTCATGCGAAGGGGGCCTTTACCGGCGCCGATAAGGCCGTTCCTGGTCTTATCGAGACCAGCAACGGCGGGGTGTTGTTTATCGATGAGGTTCATCGGCTGCCGCCCGAAGGCCAGGAAAAGTTGTTTCATTTTATGGATAACGGTAGCTGGCGCCGGCTGGGGGAGAGCGCCGACGAGCGCAGCGCCACGGTGCGGCTAATTTTTGCTTCAACCGAGGATCTGGAAAAACACTTCCTGGCGACCTTTATTCGCCGTATTCCGGTGATTGTAAAAATTCTGCCGATCGCTGAACGCGGCCAATTCGAGCGGCTGGCGTTTATCCACCACTTTTTCCGCCGTGAAGCCCAGCGTTTGAACCACGATCTGGAGCTGGATGGCGAAATCGTCAGCCAGCTAATGCGTGAAACGCTTGAAGGAAATGTCGGTGGGCTGGAAAATTTGATTCGCAATATTTGCGCCAGCGCCTGGACATTTGGCGAACGTGATAGCGGTCTTTTACATATAAAAGCGGGTTTGCTGCCCGACCGATTACTGGCGGATGCGCCTTTTACCCTTCAGCAAAATAGCGAGCGGGTTATGATTTACCGCGATGGCGACGCGCAGCCTCTTTTTTCTGGTCGTCACCATGAATACCAACGGCTAACGGAAAATATTTGTAGCCTGTGCGAGGAGTTGGCTCAGGATAATATTAGCGTGCGGACCTTTGAAAAGCTTATTTATCAGAACGTGACGCTCTATCTTGATGCGCTGATGAATCAGGAGAGTACGGTCTCTCTGCAGGACAAACGGCTGCGCTTTATTGAAGATGTGGGCAAAGCAATCGCTGTCAATTATGACCTTCAGCTAAATGTCGAATTCGCTTATCTTACCGGCCGCTACCTCACCAGCCTCCCTCTGGCGCCGCGCAGCGTTGCTGAGCCCGTGCGTCTGGTGATGCAGCGCTGGCTGGACTCCTCGGCGGGGCTGGCGCAACGCATCGCGGAGAAACTACTGGATGTCGTCAATAATAAATACGATCTGCTCATCGATACGCTTGACCGTCTGGCGATTACCGCCATTGTCAGTAATGCTATCGATGCGACCAGCGGCGGAAAAGTGAAAGCGCTGATAATCGCCCACGGTTATTCGACCGCCAGCAGCATTGCCGGCGTTGCCAACCGCCTGATTGGCGAGAAGATCTACCAGGCCATGGATATGCCGATGGAGGTGGCGTTTAACGATGTCAGTCGCGCCGTGGTTGATTATCTCCAGCATACGGACACGCGTGCGGGTGTGATGGTGCTTATTGATATGGGCTACACCAAGGAGATTGCCGATGCGCTTTTGTCGGTGATTAACGGCCCGCTGGTAGTGGTGGATAACGTCACGACCCGCATGGCGCTGAACGTTGCCAGCGAGATCGCGTTGGGAAAAAACATCGAACAAATCGCCGAAGAGATCGTGCCGCTTAATCAGTCGCGTTGGGATGTGTTCTGGCCCGCAGAAAAAAAAGAGCGTGTGCTGCTGGTGACCTGTATTACAGGTATCGGTACCGCATTTAAATTTAAAAATCTGATGGAGAAGAGCCTGCTCAACGATTTTGATATTAACATCATCGCCTGCGAGTATACGCGCTTAAAAAACAGTCGTACGGCGGTATCGTTGCTCCACCAGTATGAAGTTATTGCGGTCGTGGGTACCCACGACCCGCAGCTGGCCGGAGTGCCCTGGGTTGGCATTGAGGAACTACTTGGCGAGCAGGGGCATCGACATCTGAGTCAGCTCTTAAGCGGCTATCTTAATGAAAAGCAAATTGCGCTGATTAATAAAAATATGGTTCGTGAGTTTTCACTGCATAACGTTGTCAATTCTCTGACGATACTGAATGCTGGAAAAACCATGGGCCATATCGAAACCATTATCGCTGAGTGGCAAAATACGCTTGGTTTTCATTTTAATAATAACTTAATTATCAGTTTATATGTGCATCTCAGCTGTATGATTGAGCGTCTGGTAATGCGTAATGAAATTAGCCATTATAAAGATCTTGAGCAATTTACCAGCCAGCATGGCGAATTTATTGCCATGGTGAATCACTCGTTCCAGCGCCTGAAAATACTCTATAACGTGGCGCTACCGGTAGCGGAAATTGGCTATATTCACGATATTTTTGAATTACGTATTGAAGATTTTAGCTGGTAATCCTCAACGCAGCCCCGGAGAATTACGCCGGGGCTGGCAGGCGGTTAGCGAATCAATATTCGACTTTCCACATATAGCGGCGGGTGGTCAGCGGGTGGTTGCGAGCGGTGGCCAGCGCCAGGTTGTAAACATCCAGTACGCAGTTGTGCAGCAGGCCGCAGAAATATTCGCGCACGCTGGCGTGCAGTGCGTCGATTCCCACCTTTTCCACGTCAATAATCTGCAGTTTTCCCTGGTAACGTTCGATAAAGCGGATCGCGCGATCATCCAGCGGGCGGGTGCGGCCGCTGCTTTTTAATAAAATAAACGGCGTTCCCGTTTCGGTAATCTCAAAGGGGCCGTGGAAATACTCGCCGCTGTGGATGCTGGCGGAGTTAATCCACTGCATCTCCAACAGAATACAGATGGATTCCTGATGCGCGGCGCCGAATGAGGGGCCGCTGCCCATCATGTAGATGACCTTTTCGGTCTTCCAGGCTTCGGCAAAATGGCGCGCATCCGCCTGAACCTGCTGCTGAGCGCCGCGTACCACGGATTCAAAACTGGCAAAGGCGCTGACCATCTCATCGTAATGGGCGTATCCCTCAGTTTGCGCAAGCACTTCCAGCGCCAGCCACAGGCTGTATGCCGCTTTTTGCTGCGTCGGATCGACGGTTTCGGGATAGCGCGCCCAGCAGTATTCAATAGTGTAATCGCTGTGTTCGCACAGCGGCGTGCCGGGGGTATATACCAGTCCAATAGTGGCGGCGCCTTTCTGACGCGCGATGCGGGCGGCTTCCACCGTTTCAGCGGTGTTGCCCTGCTGCGAGGCGAGGATCACTACGCTGTTTTTACCTAACGCGTTCGGCGTCGCATGGACAAATTCATTACTGGTAACATAGCCGACGGCCAGCTTTTTAGCTTCACAATCGAGAAAATATTTCCCCGGCCAGAAACCGGTTAATGAACCACCGCAGCCAACAAACCATACGCGCTCAATGTGCTGCTTAGATAAAATATCGCGAATAATAGTATGTGCGTTTTGATGAGCTATAGACATATTGGTCTCCTTGGGATGTAACGGGTCCTCCGCTGAAACGCGGATAACTTTTACTATGCGTCAATTAATTGAGTTGTTTACTTTTCATTTTCTGGTGGAAATGCGGATCCTTCGGTATTGCGGGATCGATGCCCTTCACTGGCGGCAGTCGGGCACAAACCATTTGTAACGGAATAATATATTCAAAGACCGCAAAGTCGGGATCGTTAATAAATGCGAAGGGCATATTTTTGCCGTTATTTTCGACTTGTGGACCAATGCGATAAATATGCTGAGTCCAGCCGCCAAGTATTTCCGCCAGGCGATCCTGACGCTCATCGGGAAACGGATCGAGCATGATCAGGGTAGAGCGCTCGTCGAAGGCGTTATAGATCCCGTGGATGAACTCCTCAAATTCGTAACCGGCAACCGGACAGCGTAGCGTTTCAAGCATCTTTAGCGCACCTTCCTGAACGGTGCCAAACAGCCTTGCCGGACCGGTCAGGCGAATGTCCGCGCTGTCGATAAGCGGTCGGGCATGATTGAGAACCCACGCCTGCGAGGCCTCAATGAGCGTCGGCAAATGATTAAACGTGATATCCATGCGGACGAGTAGCGCCTTGCGCTCCTCATCGCTCAGGCGCCGCTGGCGGCTGGCGACAGCAAGCGTTAGCAGCATCAGATTAAGTATGGTGCAGTGATACCCTTTGGTTTTGGCGCCAGCCCGCTCTTCTCCACAGGGTACTGTTAAGACCAAATCTGCCGCCCGGTCGATAACGGCTGGCGCTTCCCCGGCCATGGAAGCGGTAAGATGCCCGGCTGCCCGGGCGCGTTCCATTGCGGCGAGGGTAGAGAGGCTGCCGCCTCCCTGAGAAATGCCGATGACCAGCGCTTTGTCGCTGAGGGTCAGCGCCGAATCATCCAGCAGAAAAGGCCAGTAGACATCAACGGGTAGCCCGCACCACTGCTGCATAAACGAGCGGGCGGTCAGCGCGCCGTGATAAGAGGTACCGGAGCCGGTCAGGATAATACGCGTGACGCCGCGCTCCGTTAGCGCTTTTGCCGCCTGCCAGAGATCTTCCCGCGTCTGCGTCAGCATAGCGAGCAGACAGGTGGGTGTTTCATTCATATAGTCTTCTACGTGCATAGGTGATATTCCTCTTCTTAAAGCAGGCCTAGCGCGCTGGCCGCCATGCCAAACGCGACGGTTCCTAGCAGGATCCAGTTAATATTGACTCCCTTGCGGATCAACTTGTACATCCCAAGGGTGAAAAGCAGCGGCAGCAGCGAAGGAAGTATTTTGTCAATAAACTCCTGCGCCTTCATGGTGGTCTGCCCGGCGGTAAAGCTGAGCGGGGTGGTGATATCTATCATGCTGGCGGTCATCGCGCCGACGACCATGAGGCCAACAATTGATGCGATATAGGTCACCCGGTCCATAAGGCCGCTTTGGTAAATTCTCATCAGCCAGGTCGTACCCGCCCGGTAGCCGAGCTTCAGGCCATACCAGCGGCACAAAAGATGCGGCAGGTTATAAACTAACAGCGCCAGTATCGGTCCCAGCAGGCTGCCCTGCTGGGCGAAATAGATACCCATCCCGGCGGCGATAACCTTTAATGATCCCCAGAATATGGAGTCGCCGATGCCCGCCAGCGGCCCCATCAGGCTGGTTTTAATCGCGTTTATCGACTCCTCATTAAATTCGGGGTTACGCTGGTTCTCTTCTTCCATGGCAATCGACAGGCCGAAGATAAAGGTCGAGAGATGGGGCGTGGTGTTAAACAGCACCAGATGACGCTGCAGGGCGCGCCCCAGCTCCGTTGGGTCCTGATAGATGCGCTTCAGGGCTGGCGACATTGCGAAGGCATAGCCCATATGCTGCTGGCGCTCGTAGTTCCAGGAGCCCTGTAGCGTAAAGGAGCGCCAGAACACGCTGCGTAAATCGCGGGCGGTGATGCGGCTTGCATCATCGCTTTGCGGCTGGGTAGCGCCAGTCACAGTTTGCGTCATTTCGCTCATGATTAGCTCTCCTGCTGCTTAAGATTAAGGAACTGGCTGATGATAAATGCCAACACCACAGCGAACAGCGCGATGGCGATGATATCCAGTTTGGTATATGCCGCTATCAGAAATCCCAGACCGAGGTACGGCATCAGTTTGCTGCTGAGCATCATGCTGATCAGCAGGGCGAAGCCGAGCGCTGGCAGGATCTTACTGGCGACGATCAATCCATTGGTTATCACCGGCGGAATGGCCTCCAGGAACCAGCTTACCGCCGAAGAACCAAGCAGAATGGCAAAAAATACCGGTAGAAATCCGTTTAAAAAATAGAGTAGCGTCGGACCGGCGAGGTGCATCAGGCCGACCATTCGGGTATTACCCTGTGCCGCATAGCGGTCCGCCAGATGACCAAAGCGGGCGTTCACCACGCGCACTAGGATTCCCAGCGTCTGCGCCAGCATTGAGACAGGGATGGCGATGGTGAGCGCAGCCTCTGGACCACGACCGGACATGATCGAAAACGCGGTGGCCAATACGGAACCGGTCACGATATCTGGCGGGTGCGCGGCGCCGATGGCGACGTTGCCGAGGAAAATAAGCTCCAGCGTAGCGCCAATCAGAATCCCCTCATGTAAATTACCGCAGACCAGACCGGTGAGGGCGCACATCACCAGCGGTCGATCGATCATTGATACCCCAAGCAGGCGGCCATCAAGTATCCCCAGGGCAGCGATCAGTCCGAGTAACGTTGCGGTGAGCAACATAGTGACCTCCGAAGTTAAAGTTGGTCGTTAAGGAGTTCAGCCGAGTGGGCGGGTACCTGACGCATCTCCAGCCGAATACCTTTTTCTTTTAGCGCTCTGCTATGGGCGATTTCCTCTTCGGTCAGATAGATGGCCTTGCCGAATTGTCTTGCCCCTTCCTTCTGTGGCAGACCGCCGTAATTAATTGCGCTAATTCCCGGGACTTTTTCCACTAGCGCGAGGGTTTCCGCAGTATTGCCCAGGACCACCATGACTTTTTTATGATCCAACTTGCCGCTGTTAAGCTTTTCCGCCGCCTGTTCAACGGTGGCGATGTCCAGCGTGACGCCCGCTGGCTTTGCCAGGTTAAGCGACATCGTAATGAAGGCATCCGCCGCGGCTTTGGCGTTGGCGACGATGATATGGTCGATATCCAGCGCTCGGGTCCAGGCAAAAACCACCTGGCCGTGCAGCAGCCGATAATCAATGCGCACGAGTTTAATCATGAGATTCTCCCTGTGGGTCAGAGGATGGTTGTGTTATTAGAGGATTGATGAAAACAATGGATTCACGCGCCGCGCTGGTGGCGTAGATAATCGCGGCCTCGGTAGTGGCTTCTTCGCACAGCAGAAACTCCAGCAGCAGAGTCAGATTGATGCCGGCGACCACGAAAACGTTGCGATGTCGCATCAAGACGCTCACGGCGCTATTGTTGATACTGCCGCCAAGCAGGTCGGTGAAGATCACCACTTCATCACCATTCGCCTGGACGATGAGATGCTCCAGGGTTTGCTCCAGCTGTTCGGTGGTCACGATATCTTCGTCATAGGCGCAGACCGGGATAACGCCGTGTTCGTCGCCAATCAGCAGCGACAAACTGTTCACCAGTCCGCGAGCAAAATGGCCGTGGCTGGCCACATAGATATGTTTCACCCGGTTTCTCCTTCATCCAGATAGCGGTATCTGTTAAGAGCAAAGGGCGTGCCAGAAATGAAAAGTATTATTTATCAATCAATTAAATCGTCTGGTTCACACTAAAGTCGTTATTCCTGGCACAAGCGGGATTATGAGCGCCAGAAACTTGGCACAAACGGCAGAAAAGAGGGGGAAAGAGTGGGTGAAGAAAGTCCCGGGCGAGACGCTGCTGCGCCATGGCCCGGGCGTTCCCGGCAGAAGGGAATTAAATCTCGGTAATGGTCGTCGACTGCGGCAGACGCGACTTCGGCAGGGTAGCGTTGAAATCTTCTACGCTATGGTGGCCGACCGGGACCACCACCAGGCTGGTGTAGCCCTGGGCTTTCAGGTCAAATTCCTCATCGAGGATCGCAAAATCGACCCCTTCAATCGGCACGGCGTCGAGACCCATCGCCGCTACGCCCAGCAGGAAATTGCCGACGTTGAGATACACCTGTTTCGCCATCCACTGATCGTCATCTTTCAGCTCTTTGCGGTGCATATCGGCAAAGAAGGTGCGACCCTTGTGGTTAGCGGCTTTTGCGTCCGGGGTGGCGAAACGGCCATCGGCCTCTTCCTGATCCACCACGCGCTGCAGCCAGGCGTCGTCCATCGCGGTTTTCGCGCAGAACACCACCACGTGCGAGGCGTCGAGAATTTTACGTTCGTTGAACACGTAGGTGCCGCTGGCGGCTTTCGCCACGCGAGCTTTCCCTTCATCGGTGCTGGCGACAATAAAGTGCCACGGCTGGGAGTTGGTGCTAGACGGGCTGTACTGCAGCAGCGTTTTCAGCTGTTCCGCTTCCCCGGCAGTCAGCTTTTTCGTGGCGTCAAAGGCCTTGGTGGAATAGCGCTTCAAAGCGACCGATACGATATCCATAACTCTTCCTCACAGTTTACAGCACCTTACCGGTGCGTTCAGGAGAGGAAGAGTACAGCGAAGATCGCAAAATGATAAGGGTGAAAAATGCGATAACACTTATCGCATTTGGCTGAAAATCAGCGCGGACGCAGGCGCTGCTGGGCCTTTTTACTCAGCTTGTTCACCACCTGATGCCACGAATCGTCAATCAGCTCGGCCAGCAGATCCTCGCTGATATCCTCTCCTGGCACCACCGTGATCCAGTGTTTCTTGTTCATATGGTAGCCGGGTTCGATACTGCGATAAATTTGCTGATTCAGCAGCGACTTCTGCGGCTCGGCCTTGAGATTGACCAGCGCCCGCCCGCGAATAGTCATGGTGATCATAAAGATGCGGCCGTCGACCTTAAACACGTCGTACTCTGGCCCAAAGGGCCAGCAGTGTTCGGTAAACGGGTAGGTCAGGGCGATACGGTGAGCGCAGGGATGCAGCATCTCAGGGGTCATTTGGCGTCCGCCTCATGCAGGGCGTGCCACATGGCTTCAAAGCCGAGGGCGATAATCTCCCGGGCGCGCTGCGGATCGTGGCTGGCGAATTCGATGGTGGTTTCCGCCAGCGACAGAAACAGGGCGTCGCCAAAGGCGCGGTACGCCTCGCTGAGGAATATCTCTTTCACCGACAGCTGGCACATTTCGTTGAGCTCCGGAAAGCTCTCTTTTACCTGGCGGCGGGTTTCGTCGGTGATGCGCTCGCTGAGCGCCATCCGGCGGATCGCTTTGTGCTCCATCGGGTTGCGCACGCCCCAGTCGATATAGCTGTTCCAGATATTGCGCGCGTTCTCTTTCGGGCGCTTCTCGTCCGGATCCAGCCCGGCGATCATTGTGCGCACCAGGCGCAGCTTAATCGCGAGGTACAGCTCGTTGAGCAACTCATCCTTGGTGGCGAAATAGCGAAACAGCGTTCCCTCGGCCACACCGGCGCTGCGGGCGATGGCCGACGTCGAGGCGGCTATGCCGGACTGGGCGAAAGCCGCGGTGGCAGCTTCCAGTAACGCTTGCTTTTTATCTTCACTCTTTGGACGAGCCACTACTTTTTTCCTCACGCAGGTTTAAACAAACCGCCGATCTTGGCACGTCTGACCAGGTCGCTGCAACGGCGGAACGCAAAAATTGAAAATCGTCTTGACGACTTTCATCGCTTTCCTAATAATGAGTGCGTACTCACTCATAATCAAGTTATATCATAAAGCCTCCGGGATGGGGGCTTTTGTCTGGTCAGGATATGAACCGTGTCACTTTCAGCGTGGTCGCCATCATGTTACTCGCAGCAGCAACGACATTGCCGTTTGTTCTTAATGCCGGTTTTGGTAAAGCGCCGCAGGGGGCACAGCTTAGCCAGGTGGAAGCGTCTCCCCACTACCGGGACGGCCAGTTCCATAACCAATTGCCCACGCCAGGGTTCACCGGGCAGAAAAATATGCTGGCGGCGTGGTGGGATTTCCTGATGACCAAACGGGAAAACGCCCGTCCCGCGCAACCGCTGCCGCTGGTGAAGACCGATCTGGCGACGCTGCCCCTCGGGCAGGACGTGATGGTCTGGCTCGGCCACTCCTCCTGGTACCTGCAGCTGGCGGGAAAACGCATCCTGATCGACCCGGTGTTCAGCGATTACGCGGCGCCGTTCTCCTTTATCAATAAAGCCTTCCCCGGCGACTATCCGTGGCGGGCGGAAGGGATGCCGGAGATCGATCTGCTGATCATCTCCCACGATCACTACGACCATCTGGATTACGCCACCATTCGCGCCTTACTGCCGAAAATTAAGCGGGTCATTACGCCGCTGGGGGTCGGATCGCATCTGCGCTACTGGGGAATGGACGGAGCGCTGATTACCGAAGCGGACTGGCAGCAGGCGGTACCGGCCAGCGACGAGCTCACCGTCCACGTGCTGCCGGCGCGGCACTTTTCCGGCCGTGGGCTGAAGCGTAACCAGACGCTGTGGGCCAGTTTTCTGTTCGTTACCCGGCAGCAAAAGATTTATTACAGCGGCGACAGCGGGTATGGGCCGCACTTTAAAGCGATAGGCGATGAGTTCGGTCCGGTCGATCTGGCGATCATGGAGAACGGGCAGTATGACCAGGACTGGAAATATATCCACATGATGCCGGATGAAACGGCTCAGGCTGCCGACGACCTGCGCGCTCGCGCGGTGCTGCCTGGGCATGCAGGACGATTCGTTTTGGCGAAACACAGCTGGGATGAACCGTATCAACGGCTGGCGGCTGCCAGCGAAGGAAGGGCCTGGCGTCTGCTGACGCCTGTGCAGGGCGAGCCGGTGTGGGTCGCCGATAAGACGCAATCATTTAACGCCTGGTGGCGCTAAGCGCCAGTGCAGTATCAGAGGAGAGAGCATATGACGATTTCCGCTCAGGTGATTGATACTATCGTCGAGTGGATTGATGATAACCTGCATCAACCGCTGCGTATTGATGATATCGCTCGCCATGCCGGGTATTCGAAATGGCATCTGCAACGGCTGTTTTTACAGTACAAAGGGGAGAGCCTGGGGCGCTATATTCGCGAAAGGAAGCTGCTGCTGGCCGCCCGCGATCTGCGCGACACCGATCAGCGGGTCTACGATATCTGCCTCAAGTATGGCTTCGATTCGCAACAGACCTTTACCCGCGTCTTCACCCGGACCTTCAATCAGCCGCCGGGCGCCTACCGCAAAGAGAACCACAGTCGCGCCCACTGAGGCGCGCCTCTCCTGGTTTACCGCTCGAGGGAAAACCAGCGACGCCACACCCAGCGCAGCACCAGATACTCAATGGCGCCCAGCGCTAAGAACCACAGACAAAACAGCACCGTATAGAGCTGGTTGAGATCCATCATATGGAATGTCTCAACCAGCTTTTGCGCCAGCGTCAGGCCCAGCGAAGGCGCGGGCAACAGCAGACAGGAGAGCAGGGCCAGCAGTAAGATCCCGGCGGCGGAGAGCAGCGTTTCCAGTGGATGTTTCATGTCATGTTAATCATCAGTTAAAAAACATATTGTCCGGTAAAATAATGCTTAACGCAATATGCTTTGTTTTTTTACTCGCTATAACACGACTATTTTAAATATTAGCGCCTGCCTTTCGCTCTCATGTTAATTAATCTGAAATAATTTGTAATTAAGTTAATTGCAGCCGGATGTAAATTAACGTCATTATTATGCCAGCGCTTTTACAAAACTGTAAGTGCTATATCCCACCAGCGTAGCAATGATAATGGCTAACGCGATGTACAGCGCCAGACGGCGCCCGCGGTAGATTCCAAACATATTTTACCTCGTTTAGTTTTGGTTTATTAATATTCTGTAATAGTTGGTTTGTGGAATTAACTTATCACAAAATTTTTATTTTGCGAAAAATTTAGACTTGTATTGGTTCACATTTTTATCGGCATTTTTGCCCTCTTTTACTTCATTGGCCAGGAATGATTTCAGGCTTTCCGACTCACGGAATTTATAAGGAAAATGTAAATTGACCAAGATGAATAACCCAAAGTTTACGACGCCCTCGGGCGACACCGCGCCACGGCAGGTCTGGCAGCAGACCGTTGACGCAGTGCTGGCGCAGACCAAAAGCCAGGCCGCTGGGTTAAGTTCCGCAGACGCCGCCGAGCGCCTGAATACCTGTGGGCCGAATGCGCTGCCGGAAAAGAAAGGCAAACCGGGCTGGCTGCGCTTTCTCGCCCACTTTAACGACGTACTGATTTACGTGCTGCTGGCCGCCGCGGCGCTGACCGCCATCATGGGGCACTGGGTCGATACCCTGGTGATCCTCGGCGTGACGGTGATTAACGCCCTGATCGGCCATATCCAGGAGAGCAACGCCGAAAAATCGCTGCAGGGGATCCGCAACATGCTCTCCAGCGATGCCCGCGTCCAGCGTAACGGCAAGCATGAGACTATCCCGACGCGCGACCTGGTTCCGGGGGATATCGTTATCCTGCGCGCCGGCGACCGCGTGCCGGCGGATATGCGCCTGATTGAAACCCACAACCTGCGGGTGGAAGAGGCGATCCTCACCGGCGAGTCGACGGTGGTGGATAAAATCACCGACGCGCTGGAGGGCGATCTGCCGCTTGGCGACCGGGTGAACATGGTCTTCTCCGGGACCACCGTCAGCGCCGGCGGCAGCGTCGGCGTGGTGACCGCCACCGGCGCGCAGACCGAACTCGGCCATATCAACCAGATGATGGCGGGTATTGAGAAGCACCCTACCCCGCTGCTGGTGCAGATGGATAAGCTCGGCAAAGCGATTTTCGCCATTATTCTCGCCATGATGGTGGCGCTGTTTATCTTCAGCCTCGCGCTGCGGGATATCCCGATGGGCGAGCTGCTGCTGTCGCTGATTAGCCTGGCGGTAGCCGCGGTACCGGAAGGACTGCCGGCGATCATCTCGATTATTCTGTCGCTCGGCGTGCAGACGATGGCGCGCAAGCGGGCGATTATTCGTAAGCTGCCGACCGTGGAAACCCTCGGCGCCATGACCGTGGTCTGCTCGGATAAAACCGGCACCCTGACGATGAACGAAATGACCGTCAAAGCGATCATCACCGCCGACTGCTGCTATCGGGTGGAAGGCGACAGCTACGAGCCGCAGGGGCGGATCTTCCTCGAGGGGAGCGATGAGCCCGTGCAGGTTCAGCCCGGCACCGTGCTGGAGACCTGGCTGCGCACCATCGACCTGTGTAACGACAGCCAGCTTACCCAGGATGAGCGCGGTCTGTAGGGGATCACCGGCGGGCCGACCGAAGGGGCGCTTAAAGTGCTGGCGGCGAAAGCGCAGCTCCCGGCGGTGGAGGCCCGTCTGGTGGCCAAGATCCCCTTTGACTCGCAGTACAAATATATGTCGACCCTGCAGCACATCGATGGCAATGCCCGGGTGCTGATCACCGGTGCGCCGGACGTTATCTTCGCCATGTGCCGCGAGCAGATGAGCCGCCACGGCGCGGTGCCGTTCGAGGCGCAGTACTGGGAAGAGGAGATGGCGCGCTTCGCCCGTCAGGGACTGCGGATGGTGGCGGCGGCCTGTAAGCCGGCCAGCCTTGATGCCACCACCCTCAACCATGAGGACCTGCAGGAGGGACTGATTTTCCTCGGCATCGCCGGGATGATGGATCCCCCGCGTCCGGAAGCCATTGACGCCATCCACGCCTGCCAGACCGCCGGCATACGCGTGAAAATGATCACCGGCGACCACCCGCAGACGGCGATGAGCATCGGCCAGATGCTGGGGATCACCAACAGCAGCCAGGCCATGACCGGCTACCAGCTGGAGCACATGGACGATGCGGCGCTGGCGAAGGCGGCGGTGGAGTACGACATCTTTGCCCGTACCAGCCCGGAGCATAAGCTGCGCCTGGTGAAAGCCCTGCAGGATAACGGCGAAGTGGTCGGCATGACCGGCGACGGCGTCAACGACGCGCCGGCGCTGCGCCAGGCCGACGTGGGTATCGCCATGGGTATCAAAGGCACCGAAGTCACCAAAGAGGCGGCCGACATGGTGTTAACCGATGATAACTTCGCGACCATCGCCAGCTCGGTAAAAGAGGGCCGTCGGGTCTATGACAACCTGAAGAAGACCATCCTCTTCATCATGCCGACCAACCTGGCGCAGGGGCTGCTGATCATCATCGCCCTGCTGGCGGGGAACATTATTCCGCTGACCCCGGTGCTGATCCTGTGGATGAACATGGCGACGTCGGCGACGCTCTCCTTCGGCCTGGCCTTTGAGGCCGCAGAGCGCAACGTGATGAACCGTCCGCCGCGTAAAACCGGCCAGCATGTGATGGATGGTTTCGCCGTGTGGCGAGTGGCTTTCGTCGGGTCGATGATCGCGATTGCCGCCTTTATCCTTGAGGCCTGGCTGGCGCCGCGCGGCCACAGTCCGGAGTTTATCCGCACCGTGCTGCTGCAGATGCTGGTGACGGCGCAGTGGGTCTACATGATCAACTGCCGCAGCAGCGACAGCTTCTCCCTGAGCATGGGTCTGCTGCGCAACAAAGGCATCTGGCTGGTGACCGGCGTCCTGCTGCTGATGCAGCTGGTCATTATCTATGTCCCGCTGATGCAGAGCATGTTTGGTACGGAAGCGCTGCCGCTGCGCTACTGGTTTGTCACTCTGGTCATCGGCGTCGCCATGTTCCTGGTGGTGGAAATCGAGAAGCGTCTGACGCGCCGCTTCCGCAAAACGGCCTGAACAATCTCGCGCGCCTCGCTGCAGGCGCGCGTTACTGTCGCAAGGATCCTCTATGATTAAAACCTTCCGCTTTGCTCTGCTGGCCTGCGGTCTGGTCGGCGGTGCCCTGACGGCGACCGCCGCGCCGGCGGTGCCGGTCCGCGTCGCCACGGTTGAACTGGCTCCTCATGCTGAAGAACGCGCTATCCCCGGGCGGGTCGAGGCGATCCGCGCCGTCGACATTCGCGCGCGCACCGAAGGGGTGATTGTTCAGCGCCACTTCCAGGACGGCCAGTATGTTACCGAAGGCGACCTGCTGTTTACCCTCGACGACGCGCAGCCCCGCGCGGCGCTGGCTCTGGCGCAGGCCGAGCTGAAAAGCGCCGAAGCCTCATTACGTCAGTCGCAGCAGTTGCTCACTCGCTACGAGCGGCTTATCAACAATCACTCCATCAGCCGCAACGACGTCGATACGGCCCGGATGCAGCGCGACGTCGCCGCCGCTGCCGTACAGCAGGCCAAAGCCCGCGTCGAGGCCCAGCAGATTGTGCTCAGCTACACTCAGATTGCGGCGCCGGTGACCGGTCGCGTGGGCCATAGCGCCTTTCACGTCGGGACGCTGGTCAATTCGTCCAGCGGCGTGCTGGTGGACATTGTGCAGTTGGATCCGGTGCGGGTCTCGTTCGCCCTCGACGAAGCCGCGTTTTTCAGCAAAACCGGCCAGCACGCCGATATCCACGCTCTGAAGCAGGCGTGGCTGGCGCAGATTGACGTGGATGGTAAACGGCGCGACGGGGTGTTGACCTCTATCGATAACCGGATCGACGCCCGCACCGGCAGCGTAGCGGTGCGGGCCGAGTTTGCCAATCCGCAGCACCGTCTGCTGCCGGGCGGCAGCGTGACGATCCTGTTCCGTCCGCAGGAACTGCCGTCGCGAGTGATGGTCCCGGCCGCCGCCGTGCAGCAGGATCCGCAGGGCTTTTTCAGCTGGGTGCTGAAGCCGGACCACACCGCCGGGCAGCGTCGTCTGACCCTCGCGGGGCAGCAGGGGCAGCAGTTTGCGGTCGAGAAAGGGCTGCAGGCGGGCGAGCAGGTGATCACCGACGGCGCGCAGCGGTTGCGCGAAGGCGCCGCGGTGCAGGTGCTGAACTAGCTAAGGAGAAGGGATGCTGACCTTTTTTATCCGTCGTCCGCGATTTGCCATGGTGATCGCGCTGCTGCTGACCTTTGTCGGCGCGGTGTCGCTGAAGCTGATCCCGGTGGAGCAGTACCCGGCGATCACCCCCCCGGTGGTGAACGTCAGCGCCAGCTGGCCGGGCGCCAGCGCGTCAGACGTGGCGGAAGCCATCGCCGCCCCGCTGGAGACCCAGCTCAACGGCGTCGATCATATGCTGTATATGGAGTCCACCAGCTCGGATGAGGGGACGTACCGCCTGAGCATAACCTTCGCGGCGGGCACCGATGCCGACCTGGCGGCGATCGACGTGCAAAACCGGGTGGCGCAGGCGCTGGCGCAGCTCCCGGCGGAGGTGCAGCAGAATGGCGTCCAGGTGCGCAAGCGCGCCAGCAATCTGCTTATGGGGGTAAGCCTCTACTCGCCGCTGGGCACGCTGTCGCCGCTGTTTGTCAGCAACTACGCCAGCACCCAGGTGCGCGAGGCGCTGGCCCGCCTGCCCGGCGTCGGCGAGGTGCAGATGTTTGGCGCCCGGGATTACAGCATGCGTATCTGGCTGCGCCCGGACCGCATGAACGCGCTCAACATCACCACGGATGATGTCGCCCAGGCGCTGCGCGAGCAGAATGTGCAGGGCGCGGCGGGGCAGGTGGGCACCCCGCCGGTATTTAACGGCCAGCAGCAGACGCTGACCATCAACGGGCTGGGGCGTCTGAACGAGGCGGCCAGCTTTGGCGAGATTATTATCCGCCGCGGCGCGCAGGGGCAGCTGGTGCGCCTCGCCGACGTGGCGACCATTGAGCTGGGCGCCCGCAGCTACAGCTCCGGCGCCCAGCTGAACGGTAAAGCGTCGGCCTATCTGGGGATCTATCCGACGCCCACCGCCAACGCCCTGCAGGTCGCCAGCGCAGTGCGTGCGGAGCTTAACCGCCTGCACACTCGCTTTCCGGCGGATCTCACCTGGGAGGTGAAGTTTGATACCACCCGCTTTGTGGCGGCGACGATCAAAGAGATCGGCGTCTCGCTGGTGCTGACCCTGCTGGCGGTGGTCGTGGTGGTGTCGCTGTTTCTGCAGAGCTGGCGGGCGACGCTGATCGTAGTGCTGGCGATCCCGGTGTCACTGATCGGCACCTTTGCGGTGCTCTATCTGCTGGGCTACAGCGCCAACACCCTCAGCCTGTTCGCGATCATTCTCGCCCTGACGATGGTGGTGGATGACGCCATTGTGGTGGTGGAGAATGTGGAAACCAAAATGGCGGAAGGGCTGGATCGCCTGCAGGCCACCGCCCAGGCGCTGCGGCAGATCGCCGGGCCGGTGATCGCCACGACCCTGGTGCTGCTGGCGGTGTTTGTGCCGGTGGCGCTGCTCCCGGGGATCGTCGGCGAGCTGTACCGGCAGTTTGCCGTGACGCTCTCCACCGCGGTGGCCCTGTCGAGCCTGGTGGCGTTAACCCTGACTCCGGCCCTCTGCGCGCTGCTGCTGCGCCCGCGTCCCGCCCGGCCGGCGGCGGTGTGGCGGGCGTTTAACCGTCTTCTCGACGGCACCCGCGACGGCTATGGCCGGCTGGTAGGCTGGATGAACCGCCGTCCCTGGCTGGCGCTGGCGGCGACGGTGGCGGCAGGCGCGCTGGTGGCGTTCAGCTTCACCTCGATGCCGAAAGGCTTCCTGCCGCAGGAAGATCAGGGTTACCTGTTTGCCAGCGTGCAGCTGCCGGAGGCGGCGTCGCTGGAGCGTACCGAAGCGGTGATGGCCCAGGCGCGTAAACTGCTGATGGCTAACCCGGCGGTGGAGGATGTGATTCAGGTGTCCGGGTTCAACATTCTCAACGGCACCAGCGCCTCTAACGGCGGATTTATCTCGGTAATGCTCAAGGACTGGCATCAGCGGCCGCCGCTGGATGCGGTGATGGCGGATATTCAGCGCCAGCTGCTGTCGCTACCGGAGGCGACGATCATGACCTTCGCGCCGCCGACCCTGCCGGGCCTGGGCAATGCCTCGGGGTTTGATCTGCGCATCCTGGCGCAGGCCGGTCAGTCGTCGGCGGAGCTGGAGCAGGTGACGCGGGAGATCCTCCAGCTGGCGAACCAGCATCCGCAGCTGAGCCGGGTGTTTACCACCTGGAGCAGCAACGTGCCGCAGCTGACCCTGACGGTCGACCGCGACCGGGCGGCGCTGCTGGATGTGCCGGTGGCGCAGATCTTCAGCAGCCTGCAGACGGCGTTCGGTGGCACGCGCGCCGGCGATTTCAGCCGTAACAATCGTGTCTATCATGTGGTGATGCAAAATGAGATGCAGTGGCGTGAGCGGGCTGAGCAGATTAGCGAGCTGTACGTCCGCAGCCGCGACGGCGAGCGGGTGCGGCTGAGCAATCTGGTCACCATTACGCCGACGGTGGGGGCGCCGTTTATTCAGCAGTACAATCAATTCCCGTCCGTGTCGGTGAGCGGTTCAGCGGCCGAGGGGGTCAGCAGCCGCACGGCGATGGCGGCCATGGAGCAGATTTTGCAGGCCCATCTGCCGCCGGGATATGACTATGCCTGGAGCGGGATCTCCTGGCAGGAGCAGCAGACCGGTAATCAGGCGGTGTGGATCGTGCTGGCGGCGGTGGCGATGGCGTGGCTGTTCCTGGTGGCGCAGTATGAGAGCTGGACGCTGCCGGCGAGCGTCATGCTCTCGGTGCTGTTCGCCATCGGCGGAGCGCTGCTCTGGCTGTGGACCGCGGGCTATGCCAACGATGTGTATGTTCAGATAGGGCTGGTGCTGCTGATCGCCCTGGCGGCGAAGAATGCGATTCTGATCGTTGAGTTCGCCCGCAGCCGGCGCGAGGAGGGGCTGTCGATAGTCGACGCTGCGCGCGAGGGGGCTACCCGCCGCTTCCGCGCGGTAATGATGACCGCGGTGTCGTTTATTATCGGCATCATGCCGATGATGCTCGCCACCGGCGCCGGGGCGCAGAGCCGGCGGATCATCGGCACCACGGTATTCAGCGGGATGCTGGTGGCGACGATGGTTGGCATCCTGTTTATCCCGTCGCTGTATGTACTGTTTCAGCGTATGCGCGAGTGGGCGCATCGGCGGGGGTAAGCGCGGCGCTACCGGTCGGTAACGGGGATACTCCAGGCTGCAACGACTACCGGGCGGTCCCCTCTCCCTTTGGAAGAGGGGTAGGGTGAGGGTGGGTTTTGCGTTCACGTTGCGTTTGGGCGTGAGCCCCGCCTTATCTGCCGACCTTCGGTTCGCCGATTTCAGCGGGAATCGGCCCTGCTGTACGCCCGTAGTTTTCAGGGGCCATACCATAGCGAACAGACTCTGTAGGCCCGGTAAGCGCAGCGCCACCGGGCAAGGACATCGGGCACGGCGGCAATACCTTGCCCGGCCTGTCGTTAATTTATTCACTCTCCTGGCTGGAATGGCCGCCCCCAAATGCGCCCGCTATTTTCTCTCCACCGTTATCATGGTCACGAACGGATGATACTGCCACGGCACGCTGCCGCCTTTGCGGTACATCTTCGACAGGGTGCCGTCGAGATAAAGCATCTGCCGCACGCCAAGCTTTGACTGCGCATAGCAGGCAAAATCGTAAAAGTTGGTCTCGCGATCGCTGAGCATAAACACCACCCGGCCCTGCTTATCGATACCAACCCCGTTGCGCAGCTTGCGCGAACTGGCGGAGGGCTTCAGTCGCCAGTTGATGACGCCATTTTCAATCAGCATCGGGCCGGACTGCACCGCATAGCGGATGGCGGGAGAGGGTTTGTACGCCGGCAGCGGCACGATTTTCGCCCGGCCGTTTTCCACCAGGAATACGCCGCCGGGGCGGATAAAGAAGTTCCCGCCGCCGGCGGAGCGGTTTACCGGCGTCAGCCGTTTGCCGTCTTCGATATACAGCCCCAGCGGCGCGTAGGCCTTATCGTAAATGCCGCCGTTCATCGCCATCTGCACCCGGCCGTCGCCATCGATACCCGCCAGCAGCGAACGCAGGGAACCCCAGGCTTTGCCGTGCCGATCCTGCCAGTACATCGCAATGCGCTCTTTCTGCGCATCCACCCGATAGCTCTGCAGGGTCAGCGTCGGGTCGGTGAGGGTACAGGCGGCGCTGGCGACGGCGGCTAGGGGCAGCAGCGCCAGAGGGAGCAGGCAACGTAATAACATGGGCAGTCCTTTCTATAGTCTGCGCCGAGTATACCCGCCTCGCTGCCTTATGCCGCCCAAATCTCACAGTGTTTTTGCACCAGCCCGGAAAGCGAACCGCCGTTGGCGATAAAGTCGCGCATCTGCTGCGCCTCGCTGTGCGGCGATTTCGCCTGGCGAACCACCGCCTCCAGCGCTGCCGTCGCCTTCAGCTGATGGGCGAAAGGGGCCAGCCGGTCGGCGAGCTGCAGGATCTCCTGGCGGATGCTGCGCTGCTCCCCGCTGCGCACGTCGGTGAGGGTCCCGTCCAGCCCGTAGCGGCAGGCCTGATAGCGGTTAAAGGGGTACAGCAGATAATCATCAGGCTGGTGCTTAAAAGGACGCTCCGTCAACAGCCAGCAGGCCAGGGTCTGAATAAAGCCGGCGATGTGGATCGCCTGGGCAAGGGTCAGGGGGGTGTCCATCACCCGCACCTCGACGGTACCAAACTGCGGGCTGGGGCGAATATCCCAGTGCAGATCCTTCATGCTATCGATCATGCTGGTGTAGCTCAGCTGGCGGAACAGGCGACGAAACCCCTGCCAGTCGGCCACCCACGGCATCGGACCGTTGTCGGGATAGGAGGAGAAGCGGTTCAGGCGCGAACAGGCGAAGCGGCTGTCGGTGCTGTCGAACCACGGTGAGGCGGCGTTAAGGGCGATGAAGTGCGGTACAAAGCGCGACAGGCCATGCAGCAGATAGATGGCGTCGTCACCGCTCTGGCAGCCGACGTGCACATGCTGGCCAAAGACCGTCGCCTGCTGCGCCAGATAGCCAAAATGCTCGACGGTTTTGACATAGCGCGGGTTATCGCTGATTTGCTGGCGCTGCCAGGCATGAAAGGGGTGGGAACCGCCGCCGCAGATCTGCAGATGATGGCGCAGCGCCGCGCGCTGGACCGCCTGCTGGATGGCGCTGAGCTGGATTTGCGCATGGCTGATGTCGCGGCACACCCCGGTGGCGATCTCCAGCATGCTCTCGGTGATGTCGTGTTTGGCTTCTCCCACGGTCAGCTCATGCTGGACGTCGGCAATCAGCGTCGAGGCATCCTGGCTGAGGTCGTAACCCGGCGGGTTCACCACCTGCAGCTCCAGTTCGATACCGAGGGTAAAAGGATCGGAGCGGTGAAAATCGGCTAAAGGCATAGTCTCTCCCGGTCGATGTGTTCCCTGAAGTATAGAAGGGATTGATCCCGACGGAGAATACGCGGCGGCGGTGGACGGGGGATGAATAAAAAGTGACGCAGAGTGATTATTTGAAATTTGCCATATAGCGGCTGGTGCAATTCTGCAACATATTTCCCGCTGGCGGTGCGGCGGAATAAGGCGCAATTATTTTCCCATAATTATCATGGTGATAATATAAGTCATTCTTATTTTACCGGTCGGTTTTGACCTATTTTCGTCCGCGTAAGAGCTGGTACGCATTTTGCCTGTTAATCCGTGACATTTTATTTAACAGGGATCATGTGATGCACAAAAAGACGTTATTTTCGCGTGCCGGTCGTCTCGCCGTGGCGGTGAGCGGCGCACTGGCCCTGGCGGGCGCCGCCTTACCTGCCAACGCCTCCACGCTGCGGATCGCCATGACCGCCGCGGATATTCCATTAACCCTTGGCCAGCCGGATCAAGGCTATGAGGGCAACCGCTTTACCGGCATCCCGCTGTACGACGCGCTGGTGGAGTGGGATCTGTCGCAAGGTGAAAAGCCCAGCGGTCTGGTGCCGGGGCTGGCGACCGAGTGGCACATCGATCCGCAGAATACCAGCCGCTGGATTTTCACCCTGCGTCCGGGGGTGAAGTTTCATGATGGGACGGAGGTGAACGCCGACGCCATCGTCTGGAACGTGGATAAGGTACTGAATAAAGTGGCGCCGCAGTACGCCCCGGGTCAGATCGGCAACACCCTGTCGCGCATGCCGACCCTCACCGGCGCAGAGAAAATTGACGACCACACCGTGGCGCTGACCACCTCGGAACCGGATGCGCTGCTGCCGTACAACATCACCAACCTGTTTATCGTCTCGCCGACGGCGTGGCAGAAGCAGTATGACGCGGTGCCGGCCAGCGTGGGAGATAGCGCCGCGCGCAGCAAACAGGCGTGGACCGCCTTCGCCGCCCACGCGGTGGGTAGCGGCCCGTTCAAACTGGAGAAGCTGGTGCCGCGTCAGCAGCTGATCCTCGATAAAAACCCCGACTACTGGAACAAAGATCGCATTCCCCGGGTGGATAAAGTGGTGCTGATCCCCTTGCCGGAGGCCAACGCCCGTACCGCGGCGCTGTTGTCGAAGCAGGTGGACTGGATTGAAGCCCCGGCGCCGGACGCCATCGATCAGATCAAGTCTCAGGGTTTTCACCTCTACGCCAACACCCAGCCGCATCTGTGGCCCTGGCAGTTCTCCTTTGAAAAAGGATCGCCGTGGCAGGACATCCGCGTGCGCAAAGCGGCCAACTTGTGTCTGAACCGTGCTGAGCTGAAGAGCTACCTCGGCGGCTATATGACCGAGGCCACTGGGGTCTACGAGGCTGACAGCCCGTGGCATGGCAAACCCACCTTCCAGATCAAATATGACCCGGACGCCGCCCGCCAGCTAATGACCGAGGCCGGATACAGTGCCAGCAAACCGCTGCACGTCACGGTGGCTACCTCGGCCTCCGGCTCCGGGCAGATGCAGCCCTTGCCGATGAACGAGTATATCCAGCAGAGCCTGAAGAGCTGCTTCTTCAATGTGGATATCAAAGTGGTGGAATGGAACACCCTGTTTACCAACTGGCGCCTGGGCGCCCGGGACCCCTCGGCGAAAGGGATCGATGCGATCAACGTCAGCGCCGCGGTTAACGATCCTTACTTTGGCCTGATCCGCTTCTCGACGGCCAAAGCGTTTCCGCCGGTGGCGACCAACTGGGGTTACTTTTCCACGCCGGAGACGGAGAAGCTGGCCGCCGCCGTCAAGCACGCCTTTACCCCGGCGGAGATGAACAAAGCGGCCGGTGAGTTGCACGCCGCGCTGGTGGATCAGGTGCCATTCCTGTTTGTCGCCCACGACGTCGGGCCGCGTGCGATTTCCCCTGCGGTGACCGGGGTGGTGCAACCGCAGAGCTGGTTTATCGACCTCAGCCTGGTGAGCAAAAAAGAGTAATCGCGAAAGGGGCGACCGATGATCAATACGCTGCTATACCGCATTCTGCTGGCTATCCCCACCATGCTGGGGGTGGCGGTGATCTGTTTCATGCTGGTGCAGATCGCCCCGGGCGACCCGCTGGTGTCGGTGATGCCGCCGGACGCCTCGGAGGCGCTGCGTCAGACATTAATGCAGGCTTACGGCTTTGATAAGCCGCTGCCCCTGCAGTTTATCCACTGGCTGTGGCGGGCGCTGCACGGCGACCTTGGTATGTCGGTCGCCACCGGCCGCCCGGTGATAGACGAAGTGATGACCGCGGTGGCTTACTCTCTGCGCCTGGCGCTGCTGGCGACGGCGATCGGTTTTGTCCTCGGCAGCCTGTTCGGCTTTGTCGCTGGCTATTTTCGCAACAGCGTCATTGACCGTCTGGCCTCGGTATTGTCGGTGTTTGGCGTCAGCGTGCCGCACTACTGGCTGGGGATGCTGCTGGTGATCCTCTGCAGCGTCAAGTTCGCGCTGCTGCCGGCCACCGGCGGCGGGCCGATAGGCGAGGTGGGCTGGCAATGGGACTGGGCGCACCTGCAGTTCATGCTGCTGCCGGCCCTCACCCTGTCGGTGATCCCGACCGGGATTATCGCCCGCACCGTGCGCTCGCAGGTGGCCGATATCCTCAGCCAGGAGTTTATCGTTGGCCTGCGCGCCCGCGGGCTCAACGAGTCGCGCATCTTTGTCCATGTCATGAAAAATGCCGCGCCCACCGCGCTGGCGGTGATGGGGCTGCAGGTGGGCTATCTGATGGGCGGCTCGATCCTTGTGGAGACCGTTTTCTCCTGGCCGGGAACCGGATTGCTGCTCAATACCGCCATTTTTCAGCGCGACCTGCCCCTGCTGCAGGGCACCATCTGGGTGCTGGCGCTGTTTTTCGTGCTGCTCAACCTGCTGGTGGATATTCTGCAGACCACCCTCGACCCGCGTATTAAGAGGAGCTGACCATGGTGGATACGGCAACGACGAAAGCGGTCCCGGCCGCAGCGGCCCACGCTACCCGGCAAGGTTACTGGCGCGGCGTGCTGCGCCGCCTACTGCGCGACCCCGGCGGGGTGGTTGTGGGCGTGGTGATCCTCCTGCTGCTGGCCCTGGCGCTGTTCGGTCCGTGGCTTATCGTCAAAGATCCCTATCAAACGTCGATGTTCCTGCGCCTGAAACCCATCGGCAGCGACGGCTTCCCGCTGGGCTCGGATGAGCTGGGACGCGACATGCTGTCGCGGCTGATCCTTGGCACCCGACTGTCGCTGTTTATGGGAATTGTCCCGGTGGTGTTCGCCTTTTTTATCGGCGGGGCCATCGGGATTATCGCCGGCTATACGGGCGGCAAAACCAATACCGTGATTATGCGCACCGTGGATGTGTTCTATGCCTTTCCCTCCGTCCTGCTGGCGATTGCGCTGTCGGGAGCGTTGGGGGCGGGCATCGGCAATGCGCTGTTGTCGCTGACCCTCGTGTTTGTCCCGCAGGTGGCGCGGATTGCCGAGAGCGTGACCGCCCAGGTGCGGCATATGGACTATATCGACGCCGCCCGGGCCACTGGCGCCAGCGCGTTGACCATTATCCGCGTCCAGGTGTTGGGCAACGTGCTCGGGCCGATCTTCGTCTTCTCCACCGGGCTGATTTCGGTGTGCATGATCCTCGCCTCCGGCCTGTCGTTTCTCGGCCTCGGCGTGCGGCCGCCGGAGCCCGAGTGGGGGCTGATGCTCAATACGCTGCGCACGGCAATCTATACCCAGCCGTGGGTGGCCGCCCTGCCGGGCCTGATGATTTTTATCACCTCCCTTTCGTTCAATATCCTCGCGGACCGCCTGCGTGCGGCAATGGCGATTAAGGAGTAAGCGATGCAACCCTTTATCAATATCGACCTTGGCGGGCCGGCGCAGCCGCTGCTGAAGGTCAATCACCTGCTGAAGTACTTTCGCGGCGGCAAAGGCCGGGAGGTGGTGCAGGCGGTGGACGATATCAGCTTCACGGTGATGAAAGGCGAAACCCTGGGGGTGGTCGGCGAGTCGGGCTGCGGCAAATCGACCACCGCCCGGCTGCTGATGCAGTTGCTCACCCAGGACAGCGGCGAACTGATCTTCGACGGACAGGGGGTCGGCTCGTCACGTCTGCCGCTGAAAGCCTACCGTCGCCAGGTGCAGATGGTTTTCCAGGATAGCTATGCTTCGCTCAATCCGCGCCTGACCATGGAGGAGAGCATCGCCTTCGGCCAGCGCGTCCACGGCGTCAGCGCCAGAGAGGCCAGCGAATATGCCCGCTATCTGCTGGCGCACGTTGGCCTTGAGCCGGCGCGCTTTGCCGACCGCTACCCGCATGCGCTCTCCGGCGGCCAGCGGCAGCGGGTGAATATCGCCCGCGCGCTGGCGATGAAGCCGCGGCTGGTGATCCTCGATGAGGCTGTGTCGGCGCTGGATAAATCGGTGGAAGCCCAGGTGCTGCAGCTGCTGCAGGAGCTTAAACGGACTCTCGAGCTGACCTACGTGTTCATCAGCCACGATCTACACGTGGTTCGCTGGCTGTCGGATCGGATCCTCGTCATGTACCTTGGCGAAGTGGTGGAGATTGGCCCGGCGGAGCAGCTGTTTACCGCCTCCGCCCACCCCTATACCCGGGCGCTGTTAAGCTCGATGCCCTCCATGGACCCGGAAAACCGCACCCTGACCTCGCCGCTAAGCGGCGATCCCCCCAGCCCCATCGCGCCGCCGAGCGGCTGCCGCTTTCACACCCGCTGCCCGCATGCGAAGGCGGTCTGCGCCGAAGTGAAACCGCAGCTGGAGGCGGTCGGGGAGGGGCACCAGAGCGCCTGCCTGATGGCGCAGCCGGCCTCGCCCTGGCATCAAAGCATCCCCCTTAAGGAGGTCAGCCATGTCGGATAACGCCTTTGTCCATGTGCGCGACCTGCGGGTCGTCTTTCGCCGCGACGGACAGACCATCAACGCGGTCAACGGGGTCTCCTTTGAGGTACAAAAGGGGGAGGTGATGGCGCTGATTGGCGAGTCGGGTTCCGGCAAGAGCGTGACCCTGCGGGCGCTGATGCGCCTGCACCCGCCAGGGAGCAGTGAGCTCTCCGGCACCCTGCAGGTGGGGGACGACGAGGTGCTGACGATGAGCGCCAGCCAGCTGCGGCGCTATCGCGGCGGACGCTGCGCGATGATTTTTCAGGAGCCGCTGCTGGCCTTCGATCCGGTCTACACCGTCGGGCAGCAGATTATTGAAGGGTTGCGCCGCCACGAAGGGCTGTCGCGCCAGGCGGCCCGGGACAGGGCGCTGGAGGCCCTGCGCCAGGTGCGCATTCCCAGCCCCGAGCGGCGGCTGGATGCTTACCCGCACGAGATGTCCGGCGGAATGCGCCAGCGGGCGATGATCGCCCTTGCGCTCTCCTGTAACCCGCAGCTGCTGCTGGCGGATGAGCCGACCACCGCCCTCGACGCCACGGTGCAAATCCAGATCCTGATCCTGCTGCGCGAGCAGCAAAAGCAGCGCGGGCTGTCGATCGTGTTTGTGACCCACGATATCGGCGCCGCGGTGGAGATCGCCGACCGGGTGGCGGTGATGTACGCCGGGCGGATCGTCGAGGAAGCGTCGATGAGCGAGATCCTGCGCCACCCGCGCCATCCTTATACCCAGGTGCTGCTGGGCAGTCGGCCGAAAGAGGGGCTTAAGAAAGGTGATGCCCTGCACTGTATTCCCGGCGCGCCGCCGGATCTGGCGCGCTTGCCGCCCGGCTGCGCCTTTGCCGAGCGCTGCCCGCACCGTCGCCCGGTCTGTGAGCAGAGTCTGCCGCCGACGGAATCCGTCGCGGAGCGCCACGCGGTGAGTTGCCACCGCTGGCGCGAGCTAGCGATTGACGCTAACGCCCAGGCCCTGGCCGTCTGATCGGCGGCAAAAAACCATACAGGATGAAGACCAGGCGTTGATAGCGCATTCCCACCGCCGGTTATGCTGGCGGCGACCTTGATGTCAGGAGACTACCATGAGCAGTGATGTACTTTTTACCCCCGCGACCGACACCACCGGCTGGCGCATCAATGGCGACCGCCTGTGGGCGTCGTTAATGGATCTCGCGCAGATCGGCGCCACGCCGAAGGGCGGCTGCCGCCGTCTGACCCTCACCGACCTCGACCGCCAGGGGCGGGACAAGGTAATAGGCTGGGCGCGGGAGGCCGGGATGAGCGTCACCATCGATAAAATCGGCAATGTGTTTATGCGCCGGGAAGGCCGCAACCCCGGCCTGCCGCCCATCGTCTCCGGCAGCCATATTGACACCCAGCCCACCGGCGGCAAATTTGACGGCAACTACGGCGTGCTGGCGGCACTGGAGGTGGTGCGCACGCTCAACGATCTGCAGATTGATACCGACGCGCCGATTGAGGTGGTGTTCTGGACCAACGAAGAGGGGTCGCGCTTTGTGCCGGTGATGATGGGCTCCGGGGTCTTTGCCGGCGTCTTCCCGCTGGAAGAGACCTGGGCCGTCACGGATAAAGAGGGTGTCAGCGTCGGCGAGGCGCTGGCGCAGATCGGCTATATTGGCGAGCAGACCCCAGGGGAGCATCCCGTCGGCGCCTATTTTGAGGCGCACATTGAGCAGGGGCCGATTCTCGAAGATGAAGCGAAAACCATCGGTATCGTGCAGGGCGTGCTGGGGATCCGCTGGTACGACTGCGTGGTCACCGGCCAGGCCTCGCACGCCGGACCCGCGCCGATGCGCCTGCGTCAGGATGCCCTGCAGGTGGCGACCCGCATTATGCAGGAAGTGGTGGCCATTGCCGGGCGCAGCGAAGAGGGACGCGGCACCGTCGGCAGCGTGCAGGTGTGGCCCAACAGCCGCAACGTGGTGCCCGGGGAGGTCACCTTCTCCATTGATATGCGCAATCTCAGCGATGCGCTGGTGGACGAGATGGATCGCCAGCTGCGGGCGTTTATCGCGGAGATTGAGCGGGAGAGCGGTCTGCAGGTGGCCCTGAAGCAGGTAAGCCACTATCCGGCGGCGCCGTTCGATGCTGAATGCCAGCAGGCCATTGCCGATGCCGCGCAGCGGCTGGGCTATCCGGCGCGGCCGATCGTCTCCGGCGCCGGGCATGACGCAGTGTATATGAGCTACCTGGCGCCCACCGGGATGATTTTTATCCCCTGCAAGGACGGGATCAGCCATAACGAAATTGAGTATGCCTCGCCGGAGCACGTCGCCGCCGGGGCCAACGTGCTGCTGCAGGTGATGCTTCAGTACGCGCGGCCGGTGTAGACGGTCGTCCTCCCCGGCGGCGCGTCCTCCAGCCGTTTATCATGCTGTCACCCGGGTAAGGCGGTTACGCCGCCGCGACCCGGGACGGAGGATGACGGGGCGGTCAATCACGGCTCCCGCTCCCTGCGCCAACCCGCTGGCGGCCAAATTTGCGCGAGCCCACCACGCACAGCACCACGCCCAGCGTGACCGCCAGCATCAAGGGGCTGACGGTTTCGTGCAACAGCGCCGCCGACAGGCCTAGTCCGAAGAACGGCTGCAATAGCTGGAGCTGGCCGACGGCGGCGATCCCGCCCGCGGCAAGCCCTTTGTACCAGAAGATGAAACCGATCAGCATGCTGAACAGCGACACATAGCCGAGCGCCGCCCAGGAGGAGGCCGAGATGGCATGCCAGGACGCGGGCTGAACCAGCAGCGAGGCGGGGAGCATCAACGGCAGGGCTATCACCAGCGCCCAGCAGATCACCTGCCAGCCGCCGAGCTCCCGCGTCAGCTTTGCCCCTTCCGCATAGCCGAGGCCGCAGGCGATAACCGCCGCCAGCATCAGCAGATCGCCGCTGAGTGAGGCCGCCGCACTTTGCGTCAGGGCGAATCCCACCACCAGCAGGCTGCCCAGCAGCGAAAAGATCCAGAAAGCCCGCCGCGGGCGTTCGCCGCCGCGCAGTACGCCAAAGAGGGCGGTCATCAGCGGCAGCAGACCAATAAACACAATCGAATGCGCCGAGGTGATGCGCTGCAGGGCCAGCGCCGTGAGTAGCGGAAAGCCGAGCACCACCCCAGATGAGACGATGATCAGGGACACAAGCTGCGCCAGGCGCGGGCGTTTCTGACGAAAGCCAACCAGCAGCGCGACGGCAAGCAGCCCGGCGATGGAGGCGCGCAGAAAGGTCAATAACAACGGATCCATATCCTGCACCGCCAGCCGCGTCGCGGGCAGCGACCCGCTGAAAATGATCACCCCCAGTAAACCATGAAGCCATCCGGACCAGGGGCCGGGCGCCGATTTATCCAGTGTTGAATCTACCACGTTAACCTCGCGTTATCTGATTGGGCTGCGCCCGCTTGAGCATCGTCAGCGGCGATGGTAATGTGGCCAATCTAATACAATCAAATTATTGTCATAGATACATTTCACGATGAAAGCCCGATATAAAGCCGTTGTCGACCGATATGCCCAGGCGATCCGCAGCGGGCAGTTGCCCGCCGGCAGCCGTCTGCCGACGCACCGTACCCTTGCCGCCGGGGAGCGCATCTCGCTGGCCACCGCCACGCGCGTCTACCGTGAACTGGAAGAGATGGGGTTGGTTAGCGGCGAAACCGGCCGCGGCACCTTCGTGCGCGACCTCTCGCTGCCGCCGGGGCATGGGGTCGATCAGCAGGTGGTGGCCGCCGATGTCGTGGATCTCAATTTCAACTACCCTTCGCTGCCGGAGCAGGGCGATGCGCTGCGCGAGGCGCTCAGGCAGCTGGCGATGGCGGGCGATATTGACTCGCATCTGCGCTATCAGCCTCACGCCGGGCGGCTTGCCGAGCGGGACATTATCGCCCGCCATTTGACCTGCCAGCACTTTGCGCCGGACGCGGAAAATGTCCTGATCGTCAACGGCGCACAGCACGGGCTGGCGGTGACCGTCATGGGGCTGTTACGTCCGGGGGATGTGGTGGCGGTGGATGCGCTGACCTATTCGGGCTTCAAGGTTCTGGCGGCGCTGTATCATCTGGAGCTGGCGGCGATCCCCTGTCGGCCGGAGGGACCGGATCTTCAGGCGCTTCAGACGCTGTGCCAGCAGCGGCGGGTGCGGGCGGTGTATACCATGCCGACGCTGCACAATCCGCTGGGCTGGGTGCTCAACACCGGTCAGCGGCAGGCGCTGGCCGATCTTGCGCGCCAGCACGATCTGCTGATTATTGAAGATGCCGCCTATGCCCGGCTGGTGAGCCGTCCGCCGCCGCCGGTGGTCAGCTATGCGCCGGAAAGAACGGTGTATGTCACCGGATTTTCAAAAAATATCGCCACCGGACTGCGCGTGGGGGTGGTGATTTCTCCGCCGCGCTATCGCCCGGAGATTGAGCGCGCCATCCGGGCCACGACGTGGAATACGCCGACGCTGATAAGTTCGCTGATCTGCGCCTGGATTGAAGATGGCACGGTGGCGCGCTTTGAAACGCAGAAACGCCAGGATGCGCGACAGCGGCAGCAGGTGGCCCGCGAGGTGCTTTGTGGGCTTCCCGTCGTCAGTCATCCCGATTCGTACTTCGTCTGGCTGCCGCTGGGTGAAGAGAGCCGGGCCGATCGACTGGCGAATGCGCTGATGGAACGCCGTATTTCGGTGTCGACCGCCGAGCCGTTCTGCGTCTCCGCCACGATCCCGCAGGCGCTGCGCATTGCGCTCGGATCGGTGCCTTTCGACAGCCTGCGCCCGGCGCTGCTCAGCGTGCGCGACGCCGTTGAGTATGAACAATACCGCTAACCCATCTGCTCCAGCTGGCCGCGCAGGACCTCCACCCCCTGGGCGATGGCGTCGGGGTTAATGGCGTGGAATCCCATGCGAAAATAGTTATCCGGCGGCGCGGCGTTAAGAAAATGGCGCGCCCCGGGCTCAATCAGCACGCCGGCGTGGGCGGCGCGCCAGGTGAGCTGCTGGGTGTTGATCTGCGCCGGGGTCTGCAGCCAGAAGGCGTTAGCATGTTCGCTCCCCGCCAGCGCGCGACACGACGGCAGATAGCGCTGCAGGGCGGCGTGCAGACGCTCCCAGCGCTGGGCGGAGTCAAAGTGGTAGCGCCGCAGATGGGTTTCATAATGGCCCTGGGCAAGGAAGTGGGCCATCTGGTACTGAATGTTGGTCGGCGGATGGCGATAGACCAGCCGGCGCAGGGCGCGCGCCTCGTCGATCAGGTCCGGGTCGGCGACCATAAACCCCAACCGCAACCCCGGTGACAGCGCTTTTGACAGGCTGCTGACATACACCACCCGGCCGCTGCGATCGCTGGCCTTCAGCGCCGGCAGCGGGTTGAGGGTAAAGTTACTCTCCGAGTCATAATCATCTTCAATAATGACCGCGTCATGGCGGGCGGCATGCTCCAGCAACTGGCGACGCCGCGCACTGCTCATGGTCACCCCGGTGGGCACCTGATGGCCTGGAGTGACATAGTAGTAATCGCAGGGACGCTCATTAAGCACGATCCCCTCTTCATCCACCGGGTGCGGCACCACCTCGGCGTCGGCGAGCAGAAAGGTGTTGATGGCTTCGCGGAAGCAGGGGTTTTCGACGCCAATGCGGGTGGTGGAAGAGAGCAGCAGTCGGGTCAGCAGGTAGAGCGCATTTTGCGAGCCAAGGGTGATGAGAATTTCATCCGGCGCGGCGACAATGCCGCGCTTGGGCAGCACCCGGGTGCGGATCTGCTCGATCAGCATCGGCACATCCTGGTCAATATGGTCGATGACCCAGGCCGGGTCGCGCACCCCGCCGTGCAGCCAGTTCGCCGCCGAGCGCCAGGTGGCCAGCGGGAACTGCCGGGTATCGGGCTGGCCGTAGATAAACGGGTAGCGGTAGTGCATCCAGCCCGCCGGTTTGAGGATCGACTCCTGCTGGCTGGGGGTCATCTGCAGCCGGTCGCCCCAGCGTGGTGCAGCCGCTTCGCGCTGCGGTGCACTCTCGACGGCGGCAGGCGAAGCTTCATGATAGTCGGGATGCAGGTAGTAACCGCTGCGTGGGCGGCTAATCAGGTAGCCCTCGTTGACCAGACTTTCAAACACCAGCGCGGTGGTGTTACGCGAGACGCGAAGCTGGCTGGCCAACTGGCGACAGGAGGGCAGCGGGGTGTCGGCGGCGAAGATCCCGCTGAGAATGGCATTCACCAGCGTCTCTCGCACCTGTTCCTGCAAACCGCGGCCAGGCTGAAAATCAACGTGTAACAGGTGACGGATCATACGGGGCTCCTCTGGCAATAACGCATTGCGACCACCCGTTACACTCAGCAAATTCCATACCACCCTGCCGCCATCTGACACAGCGATGCGGCCCATCTGGCTCTATACGGAATTGAAAAACGCTCCCACATTAAAAACGTATTCAGCCGCCGTGGACTGGAACGTCCCCGGCCACTATTTTGCAGAAACCTTTTCGCGTTCTGGAATGAACCCGTCTGGCCAATCCATCAGGGGTGAAATAATGAAAAAATCATTGGCATCAATGTGTCTGAGCGCTGTATTAACGGTCGCTTTTTCTTATCACGCCGTCGCGGCCGATCTTCCGGAAATAGAAAAATCCGGCACCCTGAAAGTGGCGACGGAAGATGATTATGCGCCATTTAACTTTATGAATAATGGCCAGGCTGATGGCTTTAACAAAGATATGCTTGAGGAATTACGTAAATACGCCAAATTCCATGTCGACCAGAGCATATTACCGTGGACCGGATTATTAGCGGCTGTCTCCACCGGGCAATACGATATGGCCTTAACCGGGGCGGTTATTACCGATGAGCGGCTGAAGGTCTTTGATTTCACCCCACCGTGGGCCTCCGCGCAGCACTATTTCGTCAAACGCGCTGGCGATACCTCGCTAAATACCATTGCCGATCTCAGCGGCAAAAAAGTGGGGTTACAGGCCGGGAGCGCGCTGCTGGCGCGTTTGCCGGAGCTGAAGGCGATGCTGGAGAAGACCGGCGGCAAGCTGGGACCGGTGGTGGAGTATCCCTCCTATCCGGAAGCCTACGCCGACCTGGCGAATAAGCGACTGGATTACGTGATTAACGTGGTGATCTCGGTAAACGACCTGGCGAAAGCCAAACCGAAGGTCTTCGCCAAAGGGCTGGCCGTCTCCGGACCGGGCTATATGGCGTGGCCGATCCCGAAAAACTCGCCGCAGCTGCTGGCCTATATGACCAGGTTTATGAACCACATGAAGGAGACCGGCAAGCTCGCCGAGCTGCAGAAAAAATGGTTTGGCGAAACCTATGACAACCTGCCGACCGAGGCGATCACCAGCCCGGAACAGTTTCACAAACTCGCCGGACTGTAATATTCCGCGGCGGGTAACCGCCGCCTGTTGCTGAGAAGGAGGGCCTCATGGATGCAATTTCCTGGCAGTTATTAATCGAAGGCGCATGGACGACCCTCTGGATTTCGGCCATCGCTATCGCCTTCGGGGTGGTGGCGGGCCTGCTGATCGCCCTGGTACGGATGCTGCGCCTGCCGGTGATCGACCAGCTGCTGGTGATCTATATCAGTCTGGCCCGCGCAACGCCGCTGGTGACGCTGGTGCTATTTCTGTTCCTTTCCCTGCCCACGATGGGCATTAACCTCGATAAGAACGTGGCCGCCATCGTGGCGCTGACGCTAAACACGTCGGCGTTTAACGCTGAGATCTGGCGCTACGCCTTCCGCACCTTTCCGCGCGAACAGCGGGAGGCGGCGGAGTCGGTGGGAATGCGCCGCTGGACCTACTTCCGCTACATCATGCTGCCGCAGATGTGGATCGAGAGCCTGCCGGCGCTGGTCAATGAGATGTCCTTTTTGATCAAAGGTAGCCCGGCCATCGCCGTGATTGGCGTGGTGGATCTCACCCGGGTCACCAACCGTATCTCCTCGGTCACCTACGAGCCGCTGTCGCCGATCCTCGCCGCCGGCCTGCTGTATGTGGCGATCATCGGCTGTTTGTTGAAGCTGCAGGGTATCGCGGAACGTAAAGCCAGGCGTCTGGCGCGCTAAGAACGGGAGGCATTATGAATCAGTGGGGCGTTATCTGGTCGGTTCGCGATAGCTTTATTGCCGGGTTATTCGCGACTCTCGAACTGTTTATTACCGCCGCCCTGGCGGCGCTGATTATCGGTATTGCGCTGTGTTATTTTAGCGAATATCAAAAGAAAGTGATTAACCGGATTATTATTGGTTTCGTCAGCCTGATGCGTGCGATCCCTTTTTTGATCCTCGCTTATCTTCTGTATTACGGGCTGCCGCAGCTCGGTATTAGCATGGAAGCGTGGACCGCCGGTTTACTGGCCCTGATTATTTATCATGGCGCCTATTTCTTTGAAATATTGCGCAGCCAGCGGCGGGTATTTTCCGGCGGATATATTGAAGCGGCGATTGCTCAGGGCTTTTCTCGCTATGCCATTTTTCGGCGGATTATTTTACCCAATATCATCTCTTCCGCCTTACCGCTGATCGGCAATCAGCTGATTATTTGCCTGAAGGACACCGCTTTCCTGAGCATTATTACCGTTCAGGAGATAACCGCCGCCGCCAACAGCGTCCAGGCGACCTATTTTATTCCGTTTAACGCCTTTATCGTCGCCATTGGGCTTTACTGGGCGATCAGCATTCTGCTGGAGCTGCTGATTAAGCGCCTGACAGCCTGGGGAGCCAAAAGAGGAATGAGCCATGCCTGAGTCTATTGCCGTAAGCGTCAAAAACGTCTCCAAACAGTTCGATAATGTGGAAGTCCTGCGGGATATTAACCTGACGGTGGAGAAGGGGACCGTGGTGAGTATTCTCGGCTCGTCCGGGTCGGGAAAATCCACCCTGTTGCGCTGTATGAACTGGCTGGAACAGCCGGACCGCGGTGAAATTCATATCGGCGGTCAGCGGCTGGGGATTGATGAACAGCGCGGCCGGGCGATGTCGCACCGCCAGCTGGCCAAAATCCGCGAGCGGGTGGGGATGGTCTTTCAGAGTTTTAACCTGTGGCCGCACCTGACCGTGCAGCAGAACGTCAGCGAGGCGCTGCTGCGCGTTAAGGGCATGAAACGAGACGAGGCGAACGCCATGGCCATGCAGCAGCTGGAGAAAGTCGGCATGGCGCACAAAGCCGATGTCTACCCGATCACTCTCTCCGGCGGGCAGAAGCAGCGGGTGGCGATCGCCCGTTCGCTGGCGATGTCGCCGGAAGTTATCCTCTTCGATGAACCGACCTCGGCGCTGGATCCGGAGCTGGTTAATGAGGTGTTGGGGGTAATGAAAGCCCTTGCCGCCGAGGGCTACACCATGGTGGTGGTGACCCACGAGATGGATTTTGCCCGCCAGGTGTCCAATGAGGTGGTGTTTCTGGAGAAGGGACTGCTGATTGAGAAGGCGCCGCCGGAGAAGTTCTTCACTCAGCCTGACTCCGAACGCGTCAGGCAGTTTCTGCAAAGCAGCCGTTAGTCCGGCCTGCATTCCCTGCCGGCAGCGCCGACAGGGGATGCGTCGGGTTTCGCTTAATCCCGGTCGATAGCGAACGGCTGCCACGCCTGACGCACCGGCATCACCTCCACCCGGTTAATGTTCATATGCGCCGGCAGCGTGGCGATATAAAACATCTGCTCGGCGATATCGCGCGCGCTCAGCGGCGTGGTGCCGCGATAGAGCTTATCCGATGCCGCCTGGTCGCCTTTGGTTCGCACCAGGGTAAATTCGGTCTCGGCAATCCCCGGCGCCAGATCGGTGACCCGCACGCCGGTGCCAAGCAGATCGCAGCGCAGGTTATAGCTGAACTGCTTCACAAACGCCTTGCTGGCGCCATACACATGGCTGCCGGGATAGGGCCACTGCCCGGCGATCGAGCCGATATTGATAATACTCGCCCCGGCGCCATGGCGGATCAGCGTCGGCAGCAGGGCGTGAGTGACTGTCACCAGACCGGTGACGTTGGTGTCGATCATCGTTTTCCAGTCCTCCAGCGCCACCTCCTGCGCCGGCAGCGGCGACAGCGCCAGCCCGGCGTTGTTGATCAGGGTGGTTATATCGGCGAAATCGGCGGGCAGCGACGCCACGGCGGCAGCCACCGCCTCGCTGTCACGAACGTCAAGCTCAATAATATGCACCGGCACCCTGGCGGCGAGTCTGTCCTGCAAGGCCTTCAGTCGCGGATAGCGGCGCCCGCTCAGCACCAGCGACCAGCCCGCGTCGGCAAACACCTGCGCTGCCGCTTCGCCAAAACCCGAGGTCGCCCCGGTGATAAACACTACGTTGCTCGTTGCCATCTCATTCTCCTGTGCGGTTGTCCCTTCACTATAAAAACGCCGGACGACAAGGCACAGGGCCAGACGACGGGCGGGGATGTGACACCGTGTCACATCGTTATGCGCGCACTGGCTCTATCCGATTTGCGCGGCCAAGGCCAATGATGAAGCCAACCACTACGACATGAGAGAGGGCAGGGTATGAAGCTGGCAATTCACAACGAGGTCGCGGTAAGCAATGACGAAGTTCGGCAATTAGATCGCGCCTATGTGTTTCATTCATGGTCGATGCAGGGCAATCTCAACCCGCTGGTCATCGCCGGGGCGCAAGGCTGCGAGCTATGGGATTATGAGGGGAACACCTGGCTCGATTTCAGCAGCCAGCTGGTGAACGTCAACATTGGCTATCAGCACCCCCGGGTACTGGCGGCCATGAAGGCGCAGCTGGAGACCCTGGTCACCATCGCGCCCGCCACCGCCAACCTTGCCCGCGGAGAAGCGGCGAAGCGCATCGTCGACCTGGCGCCGGCGGGCTTCAGTAAGGTGTTCTTCACTAACGCCGGGGCGGATGCCAATGAGAACGCGATTCGCATGGCGCGGCTCTATACCGGGCGCGACAAGGTGCTGTCGGCCTATCGTTCCTATCATGGCAACACCGGCAGCGCGATCGCCGCTACCGGCGACTGGCGCCGGGTGCCGAATGAGTTCTCCCGCGGCCACGTTCACTTCTTCAACCCCTACCTTTACCGCAGCGAGTTCAACGCCGCGACTGAGGAAGAGGAGTGCCAGCGCGCGCTGGCGCATCTGCGGCGGATCATTGAATGCGAGGGGCCGACGGCCATCGCGGCGATCCTGCTGGAGTCCATCCCCGGCACCGCCGGGATCCTCGTGCCGCCGGCAGGCTATATGCAGGGCGTGCGCGCCCTGGCCGACGAGTTTGGCATCGTGCTGATCCTCGATGAGGTGATGGCCGGCTTTGGCCGCACCGGCAGCTGGTTCGCCTTCGAGCAGGATGGCGTGGTGCCGGATCTGGTGACCTTTGCCAAGGGGGTTAACGCCGGCTACGTGCCGGCGGGCGGGGTGCTGATTAGCGAGCCGATTGCCCGCTACTTTGACGACCACTTCTTTGCCGGGGGGCTGACCTACTCCGGCCATCCGCTGGCGATGGCGGCGATTGTCGCCACCATCGACGCGATGAAAGAGGAGAAGGTGGTTGAGAACGCGGCCTCTATCGGCAACGAGGTGCTGCGCCCCGGTCTCGAGGCGCTGGCGGAGAAGCACGCCATTATCGGCGAGGTGCGCGGTCGCGGCCTGTTCCAGGCGCTGGAGCTGGTGAGCAGCCGTGAACAAAAAACGCCGCTGACCGCCGCCGACATGGCTGCGATCAAAGGGGCCCTGACCGAAGCCGGACTGCTGGCCTTTGTGGTGGAGAACCGCATTCACGTGGTGCCGCCGTGCACCATTACTGCTGAGCAGGTGGCGCAAGGGCTGGCGATTTTTGATGCGGTCTTTGCTCGCTTTGCCAGTCTGGCGAAGTAGGGGAGGGGGCCGGATACTGTTGCCCGGCGGCGCGCTTGCACGGGCCTACGGGGTGTGAGCCTGTGAGTGGATCCTGTAGGCCGGGTAAGGCGCAGCCGCCACCCGGCAACACCACGGGTACCGTGCCTGATTATTGCCCGGCGGCGCTGCGCTTGTACGGGCCGCTATGTCACTCATGGCGCAGGGAGCGCACAGGGGGCGGCCAGTCGCCGCCGCCCCCTGTACCCCCGGGCTC
>OGKM01000216.1_pt1 | contig 39230 bp, 56 predicted proteins | sample 1572501 | NCBI WGS metagenome assembly OGKM01 (sample SAMEA2582154, study PRJEB24529) | metagenome | biome: Human gut stool | place: China | collected 2011
AACTTTTTCAATTCTTTTTTCAAACGTTTTAAACAAGCGACTAGAATAATATATCATGAAGTCATGTAGCTGTCAACAACATTTTTAAAGTCGTTAATAACTGTTAGAAGCAAATCCGATTGTCATCAGCGTCTGCCTCATCGACAACGATAACTACTATACCGATATTCTGAGCTTTCGTCAACGCTATTTCCATATTTTTTAAACGTTTTTTCAAAACACAAACTTTAAAGCTCCAATACTATAAAATAATTCTCAAATTACGATCGATACGATCCAAAATAAGTACTATTGTCTATGTTATAAAAAGGGACTTTACTGAATGATTTAAAATTGTTTACGTTTTTGTTTAATTTGACGATTATTCTTCAAAAAGGCCCTAATTGCTGTTAAAATCTTAGCGATAATTGAATATAAGAAAAATAAAAGGAGTTTTATATGTCGACTTTAATCGATTTTATCCTTCACATTGACACCCATCTGATTCAGATTGTTAATCAATTTGGCGATGCCAGCTACCTAATCCTGTTTCTGATTATTTTTATTGAAACCGGTGCGGTAATTTTGCCATTTCTGCCTGGTGACTCGCTACTATTTGCCGCCAGTGCACTAGCTGCCAACGCAAGCTACCACTTAAATATCTGGATTTTTGCATTTGGCTTCTTAATTTCATGTCTTTTAGGCGATTCAATTAACTTCCTGATCGGTCAAAAAATCGGCAAGAGCCTATCAAATCACTCATGGTTCGGAAAATTGATCGATAAACAGAGTCTTGAAAAAGCAGAAGCATTCTTTGAAAAACATGGTGCTCCTGCGATCATCCTGGCTCGATATATGCCAATCATTCGTACTTTTGCTCCTTTTGCTGCAGCTGGATCCGGTTTCCCATATCGGCGTTTTATCCGCTACAGTATCGTTGGATGTGTAAGCTGGGTTGCCATCTGTTGCTCGTGCGGCTATTTCTTTGGTAATCTGCCTTTTGTCCAGGCCCATTTCTCGGCAATCATTCTGGCAATCATCGTGGTTACCCTGATGCCTGCCGTAATCAGCTTTATTAAATCAAAGCTCTCAAATAAGTCTGCTCAAGTAACGGTTGATTCGCCATTGAATCAAACTCAAGAGCAGGATGGTGAATAGCCACCAGATTCCAAACAGCATCGCGAAAAAATCATCGGGAAACAAATTAATAATTGGATTGCTGGTCGGTGAAAACACCCAATTCATATTAGAAAAAGCTAGATAATGGAATTTGATAAAAAAGTCATCAAAATCTACGATAATCATCATCCCGACGACTATCAACAATGCCAATAGATTCTTCAATGGACCTGACAGTTTCCAAAGCTGCCAGGTCTTTTTTTCATACTGTATGATTCCATATGCGCCAAACAATGCCAATCCAGTTATAGCAAGTGCCGTTATGATCAAGTGTCTGACATCGCTAAAATGCTCAACGGCACCTTCAGTCATTGGAATCCCGGCTAAGTGCAAAGGCGGCTGTGGCCAAGGCTGAACAAGATACATTAATAAATGACGATAATCTTTTAAAACCACTGCATTTGAAAGATTCAAAAAGTGCGATGGAATCCTTAAAATCAACGGCGAGATCATCAAGACTAAAAAAAGGGCAAGCCCAGCCGCCGCGACAGTTATCAACAGCAACGCAAGGATTGTCCCAATGGCTTCAACTATTTGTTTTCTAAACGTTCCATTCATCAAGCGTCTTCACCGTATAAGTTGGTTTAATTTCCACATGTTCAATATCGGCTGGCTTTGAAAGACCGGTATAGACAAGGAGCGTGTCAACTCCAGTATTAATACCGGCTTGGACATCGGTCTGATAGTTATCACCGACCATCAGCACCTCTGATTTTTTCAGTCCACTAGCCTTTAAAGCCATCTCAACAGCTGTGTAGCATAGCGAACCAGTTCAACCAAAGCACCAGCACTCGGAATCATCCCTTCTTCGCTTGGCAGATTGGTATCGCCATTCGTACCGATAAAAACAGCACCAGCTCGAATACAAAGCGTTGCAATCTTAAACTGCTCATAAGTCACGTTACGATCCAAGCCAACAACGACATAGTCAGGATCTTGATCAGTCAATTGCATGCCCTTATTTAACAAAGCATCTTTTAGTCCTCGTTCCCCGATTACGTACACTCGGCGCTTTTGGCCAGCATGCTGTACCAAATAATCAGCGGTTGCCATTGCAGAGGTATATACATTAGCCGCCGTTACGTTAATATCATGATTTGTTCTTAGATTGGCAGCAACTTCTTTTGGACTGCGAGTACTATTGTTGGTAACAAACAGAATCTCTCGCTGATGCTCCTGCAAGCGCTTGATAAAACGTGCAGCAGCTGGGATTCTTTCCTTACCGCGATAGACCGTACCATCTAAATCGATAAAATAGCCTTGATATTGTTTCATGCTTTCTCTCGCTTATTATTCTTATTTTTTACTATCAGTTTTTGACGATGCTTACCGGTTTTTACGCGACGCACTTCCTGGTTCTTACGTTCTTTTAAAGGCGGCTGCTTGAGCGATTGTCGAACCTCTTTGACAGCTGCGCCCGACTGATGTTTTTTACTGTTCCCAGAAACTTTGCGCCGATTTGAAAACCGTCTGCCAGACCGCCGATTCTTTCTTGGCAGCTGCACCTCTTGATTATGGATGATGAAATAGGCACAGCCAAAGTTGCAGTCTTCATACAGATAGTCTTGAATCGTCTGCATCCCCTGCTCAGGATTATACTGTGGATTATCAGGGCCATAGAAGCCACGCAACCGCAGCTGTCCATATCCCCAATCACCAACTATATAGTCATACTTACCCAGAATGGAACTAAAACGATCAGCAAGTGCCTCAGAATTAAAAGCGTTTTTGTAGTCAGCAACCAGCGTGTAAGGATGATTGTTGATCAAAAAATGCTGCTGATCTTGCTGCAGAACCCGAAAAACGCCTTGCCTCTGCATCTGGCGACGTTCAATGTATTCTTCAACTTTACTGCGATTGATATCAGCCACTCCTTTCTTGTTTTAATAAATATCCAAACCATTATACGCACTGCTATGATCTAATGTCGAGTCAGCTTTTCTGCCTTTATCCGGGCAATCGTCTCAACTTCTGCCAGTGTCAAGGGCTCGCCAAATGCCGGCCGTTTTTTTAGATATTCCAGTTCTGGGGAATCAATCCCGACATTAACGTTTTCTTTTACTGGAACGGCATAGTGATGAATATGACCATGCAGATTTATAATCCGAGGTGCAATCCCTAGCATCATTGGATAATGCGTCAGATAGTACTGACAATGATTATACTTAATCAAAGCCCCAACATCATGAAAACTGAATTTAGGCTGACCATTTAAGTCATAATTATGAGCAGCCAGATATTTAAACAGTTCTCTGCGATCATGGTTGCCTTTGATCAGCACCAGGTGACCATGCAGCGCATTTAAAATCTCAAAAATCGCTTCATCGGCTCGCTTGGCTGGCTTGGCAAAATATACGGCAATATCGCCTAAATGATATACAATGTCATTTTCGGCAACCTTAGCATTCCAGTGTTCAATAATCTGCTCATCCATCTGTTCGGTATCAGCAAAAGGCCGTGGCGCAAAATCGTCAACTCCTAACAGATGCTGATCCAAAAAGTGAGTATCAGAAGTCACAAAACGCATCATTATCACTCCTAAACACAAAAATGGGACGCTCGCCAGCGTCCCATTTTGATTTTAACAGCAACTACTTGCTGGCTTTTTTAAGTCGTTCGATATCATGAACGATCATTAATTCTTCGTTAGTTGGAATCAGCAGCGTCTTAATCTTAGCATCATCAGTCGACAGATCACGCTCTACGCCACGAATGTTGTTCTTTTCTGGGTCAATTGCAATACCAAAGTAGCCCAGCTTGTCAGCTACGGCCTGACGAACGGTGATGCTGTTTTCACCAACGCCCGCAGTAAAGACAATGGCATCTGCTCCACCCAGTTCAGCAATGTAGGCGCCGATATAGCGAACGATCCGGTTGACATAGATGTCCCAAGCCAACTGTGCGCGCTCGTTGCCTTCGTTTTTGGCCTTTTCAACATCGCGCATGTCGCTGGAAACTCCAGAAATCCCCAGCAGACCGGATTTGTGGTTAAGCATGTCAACCATTTCATCGCTAGAAACGCCCAGCTTCTTTTGGACGAAAGCAACCAGCGATGGATCAACATCCCCAGAGCGAGTGGCCATCGTAACCCCGGCTAATGGCGAAAAGCCCATTGAAGTGTCAAAGGACTTGCCACCCTTAATAGCAGTAATCGAAGCCCCAGCACCAATGTGGCAGGTAATCAGCTTTAGTTCTTCCAATGGTCGACCAAGCATTTCAGCTGCCCGGGCCGCTACGTAACGGTGACTGGTACCATGAGCACCATACTTGCGGGCACCGTACTTCTCGTACCATTCATAAGGAACACTATAAAGGGCATTCATTTTTGGCATATTGGCATGAAAAGCAGTGTCAAAAACGGCAACTGCAAATGCATCCGGCAAGACTTCCTTAAAAGCCTTAATACCTTGTAATTCAGCTGGGTCATGCAATGGTGCATATTCAGCCAGCGCATCGATCTTATTCATAACGTCTTCATCGATGACAACCGAATCCTTAAAGTATTCACCACCAGCAACAATCCGGTGACCAACAGCCGTAATTTCATCATAGCTGGCAACGATCTTCAAATCCAGCAGCTGCTTGAGCAGATATTGAACTGCGGCTTCGTGGTCAGCAAATGGCTTATCTTCTTTCAGCTTTTGACCGTCACCATACTTGATTTCGGCATGGCCAACTTCCAGACCGATACGTTCAATCTGACCTTCTGCTACTACTTCTTCGCTTGGCATGTCAAACAGCTTGAACTTGACGGTCGAACTGCCGGCATTAACAGCAATCGTTTTTGACATTGGCGTAATCTCTCCTTTTACTAACTCTCAACTTTTAAGATTTGCAGCTACCCATGCATCAATCTGATTCATAAAGGCTACAAATTCAGCACGCTTCTTGACTGACGGAAAACTGCCCAACAAAACCTGTTTGGCTTGATGACTGCCACCACCTTGACGCTGCAAAAGAAGAATCGATTTTTGAGCAGCTTGATTCTTAAAAAGATCAGCTGGCAGATTGATCAATCCTTGGAAATGCGCTACCGAGTGGATCCACTTAACAAAGCCCATCGTCTCTTCAGTCTGGAAGAGATTCGACGGTACCAAAAATACGCCAAAGCCGCCTGGTTTAAGGTAATTCATTGATTGTTCGATCAACAGATGATGAACGTATGAATGTCCTTTTTCAGCACGGGTCTGATAATTTTTTGTATTTTCATCAAGCGGGTAGTATCCAACTGGCAGATCTGAAACCGCCAAATCACTTTGCGGAATCGTCAAAGGCTCAATGGCATCTTGGTGAAACAGCTCAACCGGCTCTCTTTGTAATGAGACGCTGACGCTGGCAACTGCCAGCAGCTCATCATCATTATCGATCCCGTATCCCTGTACTGGCTGATCAATGGCCTCTTGCAGGTGGTTCATGACCGTTGTTAGCAGATTAGCCGTGCCTACTGCCGGATCAAAAATCGTATATGGATGATTGCGATCAATGATTTTTTCAATCAAATAGGCCATCATGATTCCCAAAGTATCGGGCGTCATTTGATGATTGGCTTGAATCGCATCCTTACGAATCACTTTTAACAGATCCAGCTGTAGAAGATGTCGTACTGTCTCGCGGTCGGTATGCAAAAGATCCAGCTGCTGATATAGCTTGTTTAACTCAGCAACCGTCTCTGGCTTAGGCAAACCATCCTCGACACGAACCTTGCCATTATCAACCAGATTTTCAGCATTTTCGAGAAATGCATCAAGATAAGAGCTGTTCAAATCTGCCTGTAACAGTTCCGTTGCGCGATCAAATGGTACAAATAGTTGTTCTGGTGTTGCCAGTTTTGGTCACTCCCATCCTCATTCGTCGTACGAAATTAGTTTACCTATTTTTACCGATAAATTCAAGGAAGCGCCTCGTCTTCTTGAAACTTAAAAGATGATCCGTCATTGAGACAGACGATTGTCAGCCTGTCCTCGTGCTTGACGATTCCTTTATTAAAGTCCGCATTATCTTTGCCATCAGTCAAATTTAGCATTGTCTGTGCAATGAATTGGTCGCTAAGACGATGAATCAGTTTTGCTTGGCCAGCCTGATATCGATACTGAGCCAAAACGGCTGCTGTCGTAATACTCAGCATGATCATCGCCGCCAGCAGCGTACTGCTTTTGCGACGGTGCCAGACAGATAACCGCTGTTTGCCGATATCCATTGCTTCTTTTCACCTCAATTTCTAACCGCTGCCTGCCAAGCTGTTTAAATGTTGCCGCTTGAACCTGATAAAGCATTGGCAAATAACCACCACCATGCTGCAGCCGTAGGAATATTCGACCATTTTCAGCCGTCAGCTCATAATATTTCTTGGTGGCAGCTCCATACAGCACCGCATGCTGTTCATCCTGACATCGATAAAGACTGAAATGCCGATCCGATAATTCCAGCTCGGTTACGAATAAATACCAATCCGTCGGCATATCCAAAGCACGCTGATTGACTTGATCAACAATCTTGATAGTCTGCCCCAACGCCAAAACTGTCACCATACTGATCAGTAGCGCCATCATGCTTTCTGCCAGCGTAAATGCTGATCGTCTCAAGCCATTACCGCCTTTCCAGTTTTAGAATGCACTTTCCCGATCGTTCAACGACTACCCTACTATGATCAGCGGTTGCCACTAGCTGAGCTCGAATGATCCTGACGCGGCCTTGGTGGCTTTTGAGAGCATCACTGGCCTCTTTAGCCAGTCGACTTGCTGCCAGCTGTTCATCAGCCAGTTTTCTTTGATGATTCAATTCATTTAGGCCAGTCATTAAACAAACGATACTGAGCGCGGCAATCGCCAATGCCGTTACACTCTCACCCAGCATGACTGCCCGATGCCTTTTTTTGCGTTGCATGTACATGATAACTCCCCCATGCCAACTGAATTCTGATTTGATAATCCGTATTGTCCAAGGTTGAAACAAACTCCTCTGTCTGTGGACTGACATAGCCCGTTTTTTTCATCTCGATATCATTGAACCGTCTGACCGACAACGTACTTGGCACATTTATATGCTCGGTGCCGCTTGCCCAGGAAAAGACAACCTGACTGTGGCTTTTTAGGTAAAAAACATGGGTTGACTCGTTACTGGTCTTTGATCGTACCTGAGCTGCCTGCCATGCTTGACGAAAGGTCTGCCAAAACTGACGCTCTTCGTTTTTCTGAATGGTTCGCTGCATTGAGGGCCAGCCAATCAGCATCGTCAACGCAGCAATTCCCAAGACAATTATCATTTCAATCAAGCTCTCTAAAATTATTTATGGGTAATAAAAAAGCCTTCCTAGCAAATCTGATAGGAAGGCTTTAGAGTTAGATGTAGAAAGTTTTGGATCAACTAGATCCATATAATTCGCAAGGCTATTATACAATATTTGCTTGAATTGTCAACACTAAATTTGTAGTGTTTGGCCAACATAAATTACATTTGGATCTGCAATACTGTTTTTCTGTGCCAGTGTTTTCCAAGTAGTTCCAAACTTAGCCGCAATACTAGACAACGTATCGCCAGCATGGACCGTGTAGGCATTGGATTGTCCTTGCGTAGCCTCACCAACATAAATCTTTTGACCAACGTAGATGACATTCGGATTACTGATGTGGTTAAGGCTGACCAGGTTTGAAACAGTTGTCCCAAACTTATTTGCGATTGCGGACAGTGTATCTCCTGCTTGAACATAATACGTTGATTCTTGGCTAGCTGTACCAGTGACTTTAAGCACTTGACCCGGCCAGATCTGGTTAGGATCACCAATACCATTGACTGCTGCCAAAATCTGGTACGTTGTGCCATACTTAGCCGCAATCGCCGATAAAGTATCGCCTGGCTGAACCGTATAAGTACCAGTAGCTGGGTGACCAACATGTTCTACTGGTTGTGGTGCTGGAATTGATACTTCTGGCACTGAGCCAGTGCTTGAACTAGCAATCGTAAAGGCGCCATCAAAGTCATACGATGTATCAATACTCATGCCGAGACCATTGTCAGTCCATTGCCAAGCAGCGGCGTTATCGATACCCAAATCGGTAATACCATAACCGGCTTCCCAAATCTTAGCGTCGCCAAAACCATGACTATTCAGAATGCCACCAGTAAAGAATGACTTCATTGAGTACAGACCAACGCTAGCATAGCCCAATGCCTTAACTTCATTCAAAAAGGCTGCGGTTGCTGAATTGTAGTCTGCTGCCGAATGCACTTCGGCATCATCAATCATCAGCGTATCGCTTGTCATACCGTACTGCTTAGCAATTTTAACGAAGAATCGCGCTTCGTTTTGAGCATCTGCATTACTCGTATAACGCGCAAAGTGGTAACAGCTAACCCGCAATCCTACTGCAAGCGAATTGCGAATCTGTGCTGCAGCACGAGGATTTACATAAGCAGAACCGTCTTCTGAACCTTCGGTCAGCTTAACAACGACCCCCATAACTCCTTGGTCCTTAGCGCGTTGGAAGTACTCAACACTGTCTTCTTGATAGCTAGAAACATCAATGAACAAATTACGCATTACTTTACCCCCTTAGGATTAATTGCCGCTACTGAGCCTTGTGCTGGTTTAATATCATTGCCTGGTACAACCGTTGGCGTCAGTGAACTCTGTTCATAAGCAGATTGCACCGCATTTTCTGCTGCCGCTTGATTAACTTCAAACCCATTGCTTTGCATTGCTTGCTGAACATTCTTAACTGCCAAGTTAAACTTATCCTTGCCAGTCATATTCTGACTAACCAACGCTGCAACTGAAGTGTCAGCTACTTGTTCTAGCAACCCCCAAGCTACTTTAGCCTGCTCAGTTTGGGCGTGGGTCTGCTTAGCATCTAGCCACGGCTTAACATATTTCCAGGCAAAAGAAAAGAGCGCAACGAGCGCTCCCGACTGGATCAACCATTCTACAATATTGTTAATTTCTTTCATCTTGTACCATCCTCCAGATGCTTAATTCTTTCATCGTGAGAAATTAATTCTTCTGAATGTTTTTCTAGGCGACGATTAAACTCTTCCTGACGATCCGTCTGCTTATTGATAGTATTATTTAAAATCCCCATACTATCTGTTAATCGGCGGATTTCTTGAGTTACTGGTGTCAGAAATGATTTAAAAGTTGTTTTAGTAACCCAAACCAGTAAGGCAATCACTCCAGAAATTACACCACAAACACTTGCTACTTCGTCCCAATCAACATGCACATATTTGCCTCCTTCCTTATCAAAATCTGCGCAAACAAAAAGCGCCCTATCAGTATCCCAACCGATGAGCGCTGGCGAGTGTGCTACCTGAGCAGTCGCTTAATTAATTTTTTAACGTGCTTACTAGGCACGAACAAAACAATCACACAAAAGTGAAGCATCGGAGTTTCCTCCTTTCTTGCACTAATCAGGCTTTCTACGCCTGCGCATGTGTGCTTGATTATTGTACCATGAATTTTATGTGGTATAATATTATCAACAAAACAATCACACCGTGTGCAGTTGGTGCTTTCTAGCCAACAAGCCGGCTGGGCGCTCCTCAAAAAGAGCGCTCTTTTTTATTAGCTCACAGTACTATGCTGTGGGCTTTTTTGTTTGCTTAAGCTTGGCTAACATCCGTATTAGCTGATTGAGCAGCATTAGCAGACCCAGAATCAGTTGCAGTAGCAGATGATACAGCTACATAGTCCTTGCCGGTAATTTCCTTGTACTGGTCCTTAGTGATCGTACGGTAGAGCACATAACAATCAATCGGAAACCCCCAAGAATAAATCGTCTTCACGAAGTCAAAATCAGTCATCATAGTTTGTCACTCTCCTTAGTTAGTCGTTGTATCAGTCGTAATCGTAGATTGTGCCTTGAGCTGAGCAACAGTTTGTCCAAGTGCCGACACCATCTGTTTAAGTTGCGCATTGTCTTGCTTAATCCGCGCATTCTCAGCGGTCGTCTGTGCTACCCGTTGCCCTAACAAACTGATCGTTTGCTGCTCGGCGGTTGGCTTAGGTGCTGCGGGTTGGTTGAGCGCGTCGATTTCCGCTTGCGTTAACGTTTCGATCCACGTGTTCTGTGCCGTGTCAAACTTAGGCTTATACATACCCCGGCCCTCACTATCGTATGGCACGACTAACGTTTCGTTGGTTTTCAATTCCGAGCCTTTGGGAATAATCGCTACCGCATCAAAATAACCCTTTTCGTCATAATGATAAACATTTGTTAACTCGTTTACCCATTCGTGGCCATTAAAAAACTGTGCCTCATTTGGAGCCACAGTCGTTTGATTATCTTTCAACTCAACATTCGCGTCGATTTGCGCCGCAGCTAGAAAAGGATGCATTCGGCTTGTCGTATCAAATTCATATACCGTAATTTTATTACTCATTGTGTTTCTCCTATATTAATCATCAAGATGGATCCACATTAACGAGGCATTTCCACCGTCAACGTTACCACAGTCATTGCCATTCCAGACAATGAAATCAGTACTGCCACCAGCGCTGCGCTCCGCAATATAAGCGTTCTGCTGCAGCGATCCACTTACGACATGTGATGGTGCGTACTCCTTAGCAACTCGAAGACACGGCGTGTCTTGCGCCAAACGTGGTACCTTAACAAATCCAACTTCTAGTAAGCATAATTTGGCATTGCCGATTTGCGTATAGAAAAGATCGTTAAAATACGATGTCGACCCATTTAACCAAGTACAGCCTGGCGAAACTTTATGCCAGTTTAAATTTTCGAGATTCGTTTTACTAAAGTTGTCGTTGATAATCTTAGTCCAGTTCTCCGTTGGAGTCAGTTGTGTTAAAGCCATTTCATGTCCTTTCCGGACTGGCATTGTTAATCAAAGTGTAGATAAATCAGTGTGGTATCCATGTCGATCTGATCAGAGCTCACATTTGAGCTCCAAAACGTAAAAGCGTTTTGACTCGCATGTCGATTGGTGACATAACTGTTTTCGTTTAAAATAGCCCCAGCCGAATAAGAAGGCGCTAATAATGCTGGCAATTTAAACAAGTCTTGACGTGTCATGCTTGTTTTAGTAGTAACCTGCCAAAGTGATAGGAAAACTAACTTCCCACCGTTGATTGGCAGATACCAACAATCAGAACTACCGGTTGCGCCATTCAGAAACGTAGCTACCGCACCAGCATGGATTGCACCATCAATCGGTAATTTACCTGCTAATTCAAAATTATGATCGATAACGTTTGCCCAGTCCTCACGTTTATTTTTGATTAATTCAAGTGGCATTAGCAAGCACCCCCCATCTTGGCAGTGCCTGCATTGTTGCTAATCAGAGGCGCAACTGCGCCCCCCCCCATGAAAATTTGTTCGTTCATATCAATATCCTTCCCGGACAAGGAATGGCTCACACACACTAATTAGCTGATGATCAACAGGCTAATAAATGAACCAAAGTTTTCAATCTTGAAGTTGTAGCCGTTAGTTGCGGTAATAATACCAGTTTGTGGATCGAATTCTAAGCCACTCGCCGCACTTCCACCAATTGAACTAGCTTGTGCAAAGTAATTACCAATTGGTTTATATACCTCTGCCGCTAGTTTCATAATCTGCAGATGCTGATTAGGGTCCAGCGCTGGCATGTTATTAATCCAGCCGGCAATTTCTAAGATGGTAAACGTTCGGTCACCATCCTTTTTCGTGCAACGTCGCCAGCAAACGTTCTTGATTGAAAATCCATTCATGGCCACAATCCCGGCTGTGGACCAGTCCGTAAAATCGCCAATTTGGCTTAAGCCCGTATTAAGCGCGTTTGTCCAATCTTCCTGTCCATTTTTAATTGTTGCAACAGCCATTACTGGTCACCACCTTTCAAAAAGGCAGTAACTAAGCTAACAGACAGGGTTAAGTTACCCCCCCCCGAAATATTTACAAACGTAATCATATTTATGCCTCCTTTGGCCAGAATGTTACTTGACGCCACTTAGACCAAGCATTGTTCTCATATCCGCGCACAAAAGCATTCTGGTCAGCGTCCGTGAAAACCTGCAGCAAGTGTGATGCATTGCCGTGAATGCTAAGCAGTCCCAACTTTCCATTTGGCAAATTGCCAGCAGAAGTCGTTGTTACATAGTAGTTCATACCAGGCGTGGTCAACGTGTTGAGATCGTTGCCAGTATTCTGAGCTACCATATAGCCTTTCACGTAGTTCTGCATATCAACGGTTGTTGGGATACCCTTTGTGTTGATCAAACTCGTTGCAGTCTCCAAAGCCGACTGAGCAGACTTAAGCTGTGCAGTCAAAGTTGCAATGGATGTCCCCTTGATCATCTCATCCGCTTTTGACTTTAAGTCGTCGATAAGGTCTTCAAGCCGGTTGCTGTAGCTATCATGCAACGTATTAAGGCTGACAGCTTGGTCAAGCACGTTGAGATTGAAATCTAGAGTAGAAATCTTCTCGCCAGTCTCTGGTTTAGTTACAACAAAAGCACCTTTCATCGCACCTGGATTCTGAAACATTTCTGCTGCCCAGATTACAGTGAAAAAGCCTCGTTTAAAACGGTCCGACTGTGCAGCTTCTTTTGCACAGTTTGACATTACAAATGCCTTGCCCTGACTGTCGGTTGCTTCGACTTGGAAACCATACCCCGTCATGTCGAATGGTCGTCCATCCATTTTCAGCGCCAAAGGCATTGGCGCTTGGCTGTCGCCAATGCGGCCTTGAAAATACGGCGTTAAGTCTACAATCGATCCATAATTGGATTGTGCATCGCGCACCAAGTCTAGGACAACACGCGTATTAGTGTCTGCCATAATCAGTCTCCTCTCATATTATTTGCATATTGTTCGAGCCGAGCAAACAGCTCAAAAGCTCGTTTAAAATCATCATCTAAAACCGTCTCAACCTCGTTAAAAGCTAATGACTTCGGCATTGCTAAGTAATACGGCGGTGTTAATGGCTGACCGTCTGCGTCCCAATCAATCAGACTTTGAGCGTTGTACAGTGTAACCAAGTCGTTAATGTCAGCAGCCATTTTCTTCATCACTCGAAAAAGCCATTGACGCGCCTGCCGATTGAGGACATCTGTTTGGCATTCCTCAACACGTAGTGTTGGTACTGTTTGCTCATCATTAGCATCAACTTCAATTTCCAGCTGATACAGTTCTGCAATTTTCTGATACACCTTTTTAACGTTGTCGGTTACATAACTAATTAAATCCATTAGCTATCCTCCCTTTGGCCAGAATGTTACCTGACGCCAGGCTTTCCAGCTGTTGACCCAGTGCTGCCGAATCCAAACATCACCAGAGTTAATCTGGTAGATCGTCTGAATAATCATGTCGCCATTGTGGTATGAGTCAACCTTCATCACGAACCAATCACCCATATCAGTACCGGTGGTCGGATGATTAGTGTAGTTAGACAACGAGTTAGGCATGTAGTATTTGCCTGTAGTCGTGTAGCTATTAAGGTCTCCGCTTGATACGGTTGTCGTATCATCGGCATCAGGTATGCTTGGCTTCCCAGCAATGTTAGCCCACGTCAGGTCGGATTTGTTGACCTTGCTGTTCAACGCGGTGGCATTGCTGTTGGCCTTGCTCAGCGCGCTGTCAGCAGTGTTTTGAGCCTCAGCTACATTCTCCACAGTAGCTAAGTCAATCGGCTTGCCGGAAACATTATCCCAGGTCAGATCGGTTTTATTGGCTTTGCCGGCTAAAACAGCTTCATTGCTATTAGCCTTGTTCAAAGCATTATTAGCAACTTCCGCCACTGTGGCCACATCTGCTTTAGTCGCAACGTCAGGCTTCCCGGTGATTGAATCCCAAGTGACCTTACCCAATACCGACTGCACCTTGTCTTTAAGCAGCAGCCACATATTATCACCGTCAGCAATGCTGAACATAAACAGGCCATCAGGCCCCAGCTTCGGAATCTTATCCTTGCCGTTAGGCGAGGCTACTAGCATTACTCCACCGCGTAAAGCAGTGGTGCTGTAGTCAAAGCCAACGAATGCTCCTGCCCTAATTGGATACTCACCGTTTGGATCAGTTACGCTTGCTGCTGTCAAATACCTGCACCTCGCTTTCTGTCCATGCATTGCCTACACTTTTTGCAGTGTTGATTTTCCACTGCAGGTTGGCAATCATTTTGGCTTGATCTTGAGCTTTTCTTTGCCGCGATTCGTATTCTGAAGCATCGAAAATCTTATTGCCAAACGTAATTGTGTCGCTATTGCCTGACTGTTTGTCTAGATAGTGCGTGTAGCTTTGAATCTTGACATTGACATCAAGACCATAGCGATCACGTAACCAGCCAGTATTACCAATCTCAATATTGTTTTTGATTTGGCTGTTATCCGCAAATGTTACCCAGCTCATCGAGTACTGCACATCAGGATAATCATGCAGCGAGCTTTTTAAGGCTGCCTGTAATGCATTACTATCAGTAATCGTGTCACTGGTATAAGCATCTTGCCAAATAGCACCAATCCCTGACTTGCCGGCTAGCGGACTATAATAGTCCGCCTCGCAGCTATACTGAACATTTTGATTGCTAGAATCCTGGTCTGAAGATTGCTCTAACTGCTTGCCAAAACCATGAATTGCTGTTGCAAATGATGAATAATCTTCAGTCCATGAAATATAGTTAGCATTGACCCGATCTACAAATAAGAATGAGTCTTTAGTGCCAATCGTTTTAGCAATGTGAATCGTTCGATTATCAAACCAATACTCACAACCCCAAGCCTGCGCAACCGCTGATAAGATATCATCACCATGCCCAGCACCAATCGTATTTTCGCCAAAATCATGAGGATTGAAATTCCCATCAATTTGATACGATAGCGTCGTTCCTTGGATTGCTAAATCCATACAGCTATTAATGGATTGAACACCTGCCAATGTATTGCGGACATAATTATCGTGCAGATCATGGCTAATGTGAGTAGCCGTAATCGTATAGGTGCGGTAATTGAAATTAGGCACTGGATTCGAGACCGTTAAGCGATATTGCTGACCATCTGAAAGCGTAAATAAAGCTCGTGGCCCTAAAAGGTTTTCAGCGACCTTATTTTGACCAGCGGCATCAAAAGAAAACGTCAATGTTGGAAAACTGTTAATCGTTTTCGTTATGCTGACGTTATAGGCAAGAATCGCCGACTCATTGCCATCATAGCCTTGAACCGCAATTTTGATCACTTAATTGCCTCCTTAGTAATAAAACCTGGTCTCAAACTTAAGACTAAAATTACTAGCACCATCAACATGCAGCTTGTTTTCACCAGTCACAAAATCCAAATAGCCATGATCACAATCGCTATAGGCCTGCTGACCATTAATCAATGGCATAACACCATCAATGATTACTTTGTCAGAACTAGAAACACCACGCTTAATCTGAATTGATTGTTGCGTGGTGTTATTGGTTATCGTAAATCCATTCGGCGCATTGCCTTGAAAAATAATCTTAGCTGGCCGTTCATCAGCCAGCAGTGGTATCATGCCTAGATTCCAAAATGAAAAATCATTTTGCGCAAATTCGTAACTGATTTCATCTTTTGGTACGTTCAGACCGAATCCCCATTCTTCTACATTCCAATCAAGCGTAGTCGCGACTGACTCAGCATAGCCATCTGCACAGTCAAGATTGATTGCAACATCTGCTGATTGCCAAAAATTGCTTTGCTGAGTTGGCGTTACAGCTTCAGCACGGACTTTCCAGCGCATGAATGGCGTAATCGCATTAATCACATAGAAATCTTCATCTGAGTGAAAAATCCGCCTTAATTCTAATAGCTGCAGATTATAGTCAGCCATGTCGACTGCTGTAATTACAATCGTTAACGGAATAACCAGATACTGACTGGCAAAGGTGGTCATCATCGATCCGTATTTGCCAACTTGCTGATAGCTATAAGAATTATTATTCAAAGGTACACTAAAGCTTTTGACCCGAAATCCCAACGCGTCTAAATCATATTCAGTGCCATCTTGTCGCTGAATGATAATCGTTGCCATTAGTATCCACCTCCTACCGGCATTGCATTCCCAACGGGAATTGCGCCACCATTGTTCCGAATAATAATTTCTTGCGCTTTCATCATCTTGTACTTTGGATAAGTCTGGCGTGCTAACTCTGAACTATCAACTTGGAATGTTATCGTAACGTCGCCACTCAAATCAGTACCATTATTTACATTATTGTTCAACGTTGGCGCTGGCATTGTAGCAGGTGTTGCAGCTACTAATTGATGCCCAGCCTGTTGCTGACTAGCAATCATCTGATTAAGTTTAGCCGCAAAACCATTCGGTGACTTAGCCGCTCGCGCCCGAATTGCTTCCAAGATGTAATGGTCTGCTGTTTGACGAGCCGGATTAATCGCGAGTTCTGGTTCACCTTGTACTTCACCGAAAATAGCTGGTCGATCTGCCCAGCCACCATTCATCCAACCGTGACCATTACCGACGTTACCCCAGCCACCTTCACCGCCATGTTCCAGACAGTTAATCGCAGCCAAAATCTGGTCATAACCATTTAAAATTTGGTGATGACCTTTTACGGCCCATGAATTAAACGTTGAAGGAATAAATTGAAGTAAGCCTTGCGCTGGATGACCAGCTGCGGAGTTAATGTCGCTAATCTGCTGTGGAATAGTCGGATTACCGCCAGATTCAGTTTGAATTTGGCGAAGCAACTTATTGATTTTGCCTTCAGTAGCTGTTACATGCAATTCCTTAAAGGCTTTCTCAATATAAGGACGCCAGCGCTCAACACCCGAACCGCTAGGATTAGGCGGCGTTAATGCATCTTCAAGCTTTTGCAGCTCTTTTTTAAACCATTCGACACCAGTCTTTGGCAGATAATCAGCTGCACCATCACCAACTGTTTTCCAAATATCAGTTGCGGTGTTTTTGCCTTTATGGAATAAGTCAGTCAAAACACCCAACGGGTCTTTCAAGGCGTCTTCAATAGCCTCAAAGGTATCGCCAGCCCAGTCTTTAACATTATCCCAAGCAGCGGAAAGCCAACCTTTTTTACCAGTTGCGTAACGATTTAGGCCAAAGAGCTCTGCCGTCTTCTTGGCCGGAATAACCTCATCACCACGATTCAAGAAGACTAGCTGATTCCGTTCTTTAGGAATTTCAACTTGGCCATTTGTGCGAACAATCGCTTCACGATAAGTGTCTCCACCTTCATCATTAACTAATGCTAACTCATCACGATCATTAGCTGACGTTCCGTGTACCAGCTTTTTAAGCTTTGGCACCGTATCTTTTTTACCGCCAAAGAAATGAATTACTGAGTTAATTCCGTCAACACCAGTGTTGATAAAGCTGATAATCGCATTCCAACCAGACTTGGCCACGCCTTTAATGCCGTCCCAGATTCCCGAAAAAGCCGAAGCTAAGCCATTCCAAATGTCTGACCATTTCTTGCTAATTGAGTCTAGAATGTCACTCATCCAGTCACGAATACCACCAAAAACTTTCTTGCCGGTTTTGCTAATTCCGCTCCAAATATCACCAACGAAACTGCTAATCGCATTCCAGGTCGTATTCCAAGTATTCGATATGCTTTTCAAAATTGGCGAAATTACCGACTCAACAGCTTTCATACCTGCTGACACAATTTTTTTAATTGTGTTCCAAGCAGCTGAAAAAAGCGACTGAATCAGCTGAAGACCCGCTTGAATCGGTTTTGCAATTGGCTTCCAAATTACACTAGCTATCGTAACTAATCCATTCCAAGCAGTTTGCCAAACCTTTTTAACCTGCGGCCACAATTTGCTAATCGCTGAGGTAATCCCTTTAACAAGTGGTTTCATGATGGTAATTCCAATCCCGACGGGCAATGCTAAAGCATAAACAAACGCCATGATTGCAGCTTTACCTATCTTTTTCAAGATACTACCGATCTTGCTAAACGTTTTCCCAATCGTGCTAACAATCTTTGAAATCTCTTTACCAATGGCTTTCTCCCAGCCTAGTTGACCAGTAAAGAATTTGCCAATACCAATAAAGAAATCTTTTGTAGCTGCTAACGCCTTATTAACACCATCACGGAATGTTTTTGAGTGCTTATAGGCAGTTGCAAACGCAACACCTAACGCTACAACTGCCGTTACTACAATCCCTACCGGATTTGTTGCAAAAGCAAATTTAAGCAGTGCCAGTGCTCCTTGCAAACTCTTAATGCTAGTGATGATGTTCTTAATTGCTGTTAAGCCCGCAAGGGCCTTTTTAAAAGCATTAACAACAGTTATTGCGCCTTTAGCAGCCATTAACCCTGTAACGACTGAAGTGATTGCAAGTCCAAGTGCCTTCAACGCCTTTTGATGGCTTGCGATTCCCTTCAATGCATTGTTAAGCTGCTTAGCAAAACCTGAACTGTTTTTTAGCCCTTTGAGAGCATTTATAACATCTTGAATAGGGGCAACCATGCCTTCAAAGACTGTTTTGGCAATCTCTCCTAACGTCTCAAATGCTGGTATAAATGGCTTTAACCATTTTCCTAAGCTTTCAAAGGCTTGTTCCCCGTTCTTCCCAAAAGAACTAAAGTGTGACGAAAGCTTATTAATATTTTCACCAATACTTGAACCCGTTAATGTTTTAACCATATCGTCAAAACCGCGGATAACTGCTTCTAAGGCAATTTTAGTACGGTTTTTTAAGTTTTCCATTGCGGTGCCGATACCATTAGTGGCATTCAATGCTGTCTTATGGAATCCATCAGCACCGCCATCTAACTCAATGAAACGTTGATTCAATTGTTTCATTGAGATTTCGCCAGAATCAAGTTTGTTATACAGCTCTTGAGTCGAGCCACTCGCAATCCCGAAAGATTTTGCAACTTTTTGCAGAGATGCCGGCATGGTTTCTTCGATCGACCGCCAGCCCATCATATCAACCTTGCCGTTAGCCAACATTTGCTTGTATTGTTCTAGTCCACGAGAAGCATCAGCTGTCGACGCATTGGAAGCCAAGAATGCATCGTTTAACGCCAGAGTAGCTTTAGCTGCTTCTTTTGCATTATCTGATAATGGCATAAAGACTTGAGTAGTCTGCGCTACTTGATCAAGCGAAGTTGGCAAACCTTGAATCCCATTCGACAAAGTCTTAATTGCTGCGTTTGAGTCTTTAGCGCTAGCTCCCATTGACTGCATGACTTTAGGAAAGTTATTCAGTGTATCATAACGACTAATCACACCTGAAAGCTGTTCAGATACAGCCGCCGATGCTTTAGCAGCTATCTGATAAATGCCTAACCCTGTCACAATATTTTTAACGCTCGATAGCATGCTTTTAGAGCTGCTATTCACGTTATATTGCGCCCGACCAAGCAATCCAATATGTTGTTCAGCGCTTGAAGTATCTGCTTCGAATTTAGTTGTATGTTCCGTCGGAACATCTTCAATCCCTTTTTTAATTCGCTTAATCGGCTCAGAAGCATTATCGTTCAGTTTTACATCTGACCGCTTTTCCTTAGGAATTTGGCTTAAGGCATGCTGAAAATCAACAATTCCCTTATCTTGAAAATCAGTTAACAGTTTGACTCGTTCTTCTTTAGGTAGAAGCTTCAGAAACTTGTCAAATTCTTCAATGCCCGCCTTATTGCCAATCGCCCGTAATTCAGTACGCGCTTCCTTTGGCAAATGGCGAACATCTTCAGAAATTTCCTTAATCTTTGCTTTGGCAGTTTCAGCATCAACACCAAATTTAATTTTATGATCGGCCTTACCAATCCCATTAAGAATGTCTTTTATCTTTTCTGAATCGCTCTGCACATTATCAGTCGCAAGATCGACTTCGATCGTAACCTTGCCGTCCGATGCCATAACCTACCTCCTTTCTATTCGGCAAATAAAGCGTCAAGCATGGCATCAGTCCGTTGCGTTTGTGCATCTACGGAAGCACCATCTGTCAGTCGGTAATACTGCTGCTGTTCCATTAACTGAGCCAGCTCTTCGCCTTCAAGTCCGTCTGCTTTTCGTTGTCGAATGCTGACAATCTGACGAAACTGCGTTTCGGGACCCAAACCGTCAAGGAGTGCCTTAAATTTATCCCAATGAAGTTTGCCTTGTTCTTCAACTAAATCAATTCCGTATTGCTCCATAAACGAGGCGTAGATCGCCGGAGCGTCTTGCGTAAAGCTGAAATATCTAATCGGTACTTGATTACTGTCACTATTCTTGACGTCGTTCCCATACGGACTAGCGCTAACATACTCGCCAAGCAGCTTAACAACGTTCATCAAGAACTCTGGATCTTCTGGAATTGATTCATCAAAGAAAATGTGAAATGCTGCAATAATTTTTTCGGCTTCATCAAAATCAGCATCATCAAGCAGCTGATAGAACCTCAACACATTATCAAAAGTCAGATCAATTGGATACTCATGGCCTTTATAAGAAACTGACTGTGTTAGTTCCTCTGTTAGCGAAAGCATTTAACATCACTTCTTCTTACGGCGCTGATAACGATTCAGCTTTTGATTCTCACGTTGCTTCTGCAGTTTTTCAGCTTCAGCATTTACTTCGCTAAGAACATTTGCCAACTGCATTGTTGAATTACCTACCCGCTTATAGATTTCTTTACCTAAACCGGGTTCGTTGAACATTTCATCAAAGACATTTTCTAAGATGAAACGGACATCATTAAACGCAGTTTCTAGCTTTTGCTTAGCCTCTTCACGCGGCATTTTTGCCAAATCTGCATCAAAAACCTTCTCTGCTTCTGCAATTCGTTGCTGAGAATCCACTAAGATATTAGTCAGATGCTTAGAAAGGACATCATCAAGTCTTGCAGAAACTGTCTTAAAGCCAAAATCAACTTCCAGCGTTGGTGCTTTATATTTATTAAGATCAAGAACTAATGCCATGTTATTTTCCTCCAAAACTTAACCGCCCCAACTGGTACTGTGTATTTCGCAGGCGATTTAATACGTATTAATTAATGATTTTCACCAGTGGGTACAGATGATGCTGGCGTCGTCACACCAGTTGTGGCGTTGCCAGTCGATGCGGTTGCATTAAGCGTAATACCGTCAATCTTTGGTGAAATCGTATCGTTTTCATCAGCTACCGTTACGGGAATCGGCGTTTTAAGCTTATACAGTTTGCCTTGAATATTAACCGTGAAAGTCAAGGTTGCCCCGGCATTCGAGTTACCACCATTGGGTACCAAAGCAGAAATTGCAGCAACCCCAATCATCTGATTACCATCAGGGTCAACAATCAAGAACCGAGTCTCTAGATCCGTCCCTAGCTTGTTTTGCAAGCCAATTACATATTCTTGGGCTGGATCGTTAGCCATCTTGACCCCAGTAAAGGCAAATGAAAAACGTTTACCAACAACGTCTGTCGAGCCAAAGCCCTCATCGTCAAGATACGTGTTGTTGATCGTTGTTTCATTACCAGAAAAGGTTGTCCCGGTAAAGCCTGCCCCCAAGCGGGCAAATTTAGCATTCGTCAGATCAGTTAAATCGGTACCGCCAGCCGTATCAATAAAATATTTGTACCGACTAGCAAGCACAATTCCGCTAGTTTTTACTGCCATTGCAATACTTCCTTTCTAAATTTAATTAAATGTTTCTACTTGAACCGTAAAGTCCAAGATATAATTAAGCGCATTGCTTAAATCAGCACCTGTCAGCGTTGGAAATGACGCTACTTGCGCTTGATCGAACACGAAAGAGCCATCAGCGCTTTCTAAATAAAAATCCTCATTACCAATCAGATTAGCAATCTGCCAGAGCGTGTTATTAATTAACGCTTCGTCAGTGCCGCGCATAACTACTTCATAGATGAACTCAACAACCTTGTTGCCAACTAAATCCTGTGAAATGACTTGTGAGTTCGGCAAGACCAGTAACCCAATTTCCGGATCCTCTTTGCCAGTTACTACTGCCGCGTAAACCGTTGCAGGCAAATCAAGCAAGTTGATCCGGTCAACTAGTCGATCAGTTAAGTCCATTTGAACCTCCTAACAGGCTTTCCTTGGCGATCTCGGCCCATTGCTGACCATAGAGTGCCTTTGCCCGCAAATCCCATCGTTTAGATGCCCTCGGGTGTTCTGAAAGAGTGTAATTACGAACTGGAGCGCCATTAACAACTCCGTAGAACTGTGCCTTAGCGTAAGGCGTCGTGTAGGTAATCTGTGAGCCGTTAGCATTGATGTGCACCGACTTGCTCAACGTACCAGCTTTATACGGTACAAATTGATCCATGCCGGCCATCATCTGGTTAGCCGTCACATAACGCGCTTTATCGATGTTAGCTTTTGAAAAAAGATCGTCTAAGTGAAGGTCTACGTCAATTTTTGTCATTAGATCACTTCCAATTCATAAGAGTAAACCTCATTTGTATAAGGCTCCCGATTGTCAACGAAGTTAGTGATTGCATACTCACGGCCCTCAAAAGTGAGGTGCCACCCCACACAATCGGGGGTTAGTTTCGGCATGGGTTCGCTTATTTCAGCAAAAAGAAAAACGATCGCGTTAGCTGTCACCGTGCGATCGTTATTTGACCCAGAGTAAATTGTCTGTGGTTGCACCATTACATGGTTAATCTCTTGTGACTGTGTTTCCGGTTTGCGGTACTTATCCAGCTTGCCAGTCGGAATGAGTATCGTGATCGTTTGATTGCACAGTCGTTTAGGGATGCGAGGTAGCATCACGACACCCCCCCGCCAAAGCAAACCATGCTTACCGAGTAGCTGGTAACATTCGCGACAAAGGCCATGTTTAGTGGTGGCCACAACGCTACTGTTCGGGTTTAACTCCAACCGGCCAATCTTGACTGACTTAAAATCCTCGCTCTCTTGCTCGTAGCTATTAGTGCTACCAATAAAAGCAAAGTAGTTGATCTGTTCAGCGACAGCCCGCTTAAAATCACGGGCCCGCCGTTGGTTGCGATCATCAGTCAAGCTGTTTAACTGGTAGTAGTCATTAGTTGCGTCATCGATGGCGTACTCCGCTTGTTGCTCAAGGGCACTAAACTGTTCTTGGGTAACCGTAGTGCTAAACGATGAGTACTCATTAAACGTCAGATAAGCCATCTTAAATCATCCCCTTAATGGCCTGGCGTGCCGGATGCTGATGCCGGCTTAATTTGAACAATCTTGGCATCATTGACAATAGCAACGGCATAGATTTCGTCAGCGTTGACCTTAGTCAACTTGTGGTCGATATCACGATCAGTTTCCAAATTGACGCCACGCTTCAGATACGTCTTCATGGCACCCGGCAGAACAGCCAAGCCGTAACCTTGTGCCAGTTTACGCGTACGCACGATCTGCCAGCCGAACAGTTCACCAAAAGAACCATTGACCAGAATGTTGTCGCCCAAATCAGTTGCTCGCGTCCAGTTGTCAGCAGCAAGCTTACGCAATGCGTTGGCATCCTTAGGGTTCAAGAACAGTACACCGGTTTGAGTGTCGTCGCTTTCGTAGTTGAAGTCAGAAGTGTTGTCAATCAATTGCGCAGAGATTTGGTCTGGCAGATCCAAGTCAATGGCATGGTTAACAACCAGTGGCGCTTTCTTAGCTTCAGCCAGGATGTCGTTGTCAACCTTAGATCCAATCGACAGACCAATTTGGCGGGTTGCCTCACCAGCTGGATCGCCATAACCGGACAGAACTGCTTCGTCACTCAGTTCGACCCCGATGCCGGCCTTCTTCAGCGTTACCTTTTGAGTCGTAGTCGTCAGTTGGTTGTACTGAATCTCTCCACCTTCGGCAACATCTTGGGCATCGCCAATGTACTTGTAGCGTGGCAGAGTAATCGTGTCACCGGGTCGGCCTTGCAGTGTGGTATCAATCGGTGCAATCGAAGTAAAACGTACTGCTTGTGGCAGTTGAGCTTGCAGCATTTGCCCCATTACTTCGGGGTCAATCATTTGAGCAAGCATAGTAGTTAAATTAGCCATTAGTTAGTTCCTCCTTCATTAGTTAAATCAGCATATTCTTGGGGATGTTCTTCTTTAAAGGCCTTGATTTCCTGATAGCTGGCGTGAGCAAAGTCGATTTTGGCACCAGTATTGGTTGGCTTAGGCTGACCGCCAGTGATTTGTACACCACTCTTTGGCTGCGGCTTAGGTTCTTCAGACTGTTTGAACAGATAGCCATCAGATTCCTTTAGAGCTTCTAACTGCTTGTCTAACCCGTCCAACGCCCCATCTTTAACCGTGACGTCATCAAGGTTAAGCAGAGCACTGACTGCCTTGTTGTTGTGAGCCCCAGCCGAAGTCAGCGCCTTGTCGATTAAGTATGACTTTTGCTGAGCTGACAGATCAGCAGCATATTTTTCTTTAGCAGTCTTATTGGCTTTTTCCAGCTCATCAATCTTAGCCGTCAGCTCATCACTGTCTTTCACTTGCGACTTCAAACCTTTCAGCTGTTCGTCACGGTCATTCAGTTGACTCTGCAGACCATTCTTTTCGGCCGCCAAAGAGTTGATCTGTTCGTTTAAGCCGTTAACGTCCTTTCCATGTGCAGACATGATTGAGTTGATCTGATCATCAGACAAATCAAGATCTTTTAAAAATTCACGTTTCATTGCGATCTCTCCTATCGTTAATTGTTGACGCGGTCACGACCCGCGAGAATTGATTGCATACAAAAAGGACAGTTTAACGACGTGTCCAGGTCGTGATAACAAAAAAGCACCAGTAAACGCTAGTGCTCATCATCTAATTCTTTCGCGATCATATTCTCGCGTTAGAATTGGCACCTTGTGGCCGGCGTTGGTTTCTTTGATATAGCCCCTCAGCTTTGCTTGGCGGGCCCTGATCAGCGTTTTGGTACGACTGACCATTTCAGTATCACCAAGTTCTTCGGCCACCTTCAACCGTTTTTTGGCATCCCTGATAGCCCGCTCTCGTGCACGCTGTCCTTGTACCAGTTTGCCATTCTTGATTGCCTCTTTAGGATCATACTGTGGCTGATGATTAGTATTCATACTTGGCACATAGGGAAACAGAATATGCCGGCAGTTGATGCCCAATGTCCCTGACGGCTTGCCATAATCATGATTGTAGATGCTGTCGTACTTAGGATCGTAATCATCGCTTTCTGGCGGTACTAGATTAACCACATGACCTTGAATCCATGCACAAGCCGGCCGACTGTTGGGATGACTGCTCATTAATGCCAGATGCATGTCAAAGTCTTTCATCCGTTGCAGGCGCAGATCGTTATAAGTACGATTGACCGTTGTCGTGGTTACCATGCGCGTATAGCCATCAATGCTCCAGTTATGCCCAGCCTTATCAACTAAGCGTGTTGGTAACCCTTGATCGACTACTTCGTACAGTGCGTGCTTAACGGCATCTTCATGATTGATCGCACCAGATACGGTAGCCATCGTTGACTCGGTTAGAATCTGCCGATAGGCCTTGGTGATGGCCGATTGCTGGTAGTTACGCGTCACCAGTGATTCGTTGACGTTGTTTTGTAGGTCAGTCCAAGTCTGGTCCGCCAGTGCATCCAGCTTGTTGGTTACATCAGCAGACAGTGGTTGGCTTTGCTTGGTAGCTTGCTCCAACTGACCGTCAATCTCATCGATAATCTGCATGCCGTGAAACTTAATCAGATCCTTAACAGCATCTTCGCTTAATCCATCGACCTGTGCCATAAGCTTAACTGCATCCTGATTAAGCCTGCCAATCTTTTGCAGTTGCTGTGCCTGCCACATGACTACATCAGACTGATCCACATGCTGATAGTCGCCATCTTTTAAAGCATTGATAATCAGCTTAAAGATACTATCTTCCAACCCGGAATAAAGGCTGTTGATGTAATCAGCCGCCTGTTCGAATCGCTCGCGTGCTCCCATGATTAATCAGCTCCATCACCTTCAGGACCGCTATTGCCCTCGAAAGAATTAAATGACATCTCGGGTTGCTCATCTTTCAATTCTGACAGCCACTCATCGGCTTGTTCTTCGTCTAAACCAAAATTGCGCATGAGGAACCGTTTTTTGGGCATAATCCCCAGAGAAACTGCCTTGCTGTCTTGATCGAATTGCGTAGTTTTGTCAGTAAAAACGCCATCAGCAAAGTCAACGTTGATGTCTTGCTGTTTGGGATCACCAGTGAAGCGTGCGTTGCCATCACTAAACAGTTCACCGCACTCTGCCAATTCCAGAACTGCGATAACTAGGTTGCTGAGTTGCTTTTCAACCTGTGTTAGGTAACTTGAACGCGTCTGATAGGTCATTGAATTGTTTGAAACGACCTCAGTTGCTGTCTGAATCCCGCTTGGCGTATTCGTAAACGTGCCTTGTGACAGCCCAATGGCATTCTCAAATTCACTCAGGAAGAAATCCATTGATGCTTCATACTGATCGTTGCGGATTGGAGTAGTTAGATCAGTAATCTTCATCCCGTCTGGTTCACCGTACATCTGCACAAACACATTGGCATCTTTGTCAAACATAGGCGATCGAGAGATTTTCTCTTTATTGCTGCCAAACTGTACTGGCGGTCGCAGCATTTCCGCAGGCACGGCAACTTTGCGCTGACCCATCCGGACTTCCCAGACAAACTGGTCATGTGTCTGATTAATGGCATCAACAATCTTGCGCGAGTTATCAACCAGCCCCAATCCAAGTGGGCTATCGGTACGCTTGTTGTTCATGCCAGGCGCTTTAAAGTACGCAAACAGTGGCTTGGTTAATCCAGTCAGTGTGACTTCTGGTTGTAAACCGGCATACTCGTCTAGGCGATCCAGCGGCACCTGCACGCCAACCTGGTTGATGTTCTGAGACCGATACAGCTCATTAGTGATCTTGTAGGAGTGATCATCATTCCATTGATGAAACTCAAGCAGCGTGTAATACGTTGGCTGATTGTCTTCTGTGACAGTAGTCCGGGATGCAATCGTCGCTTCATCGATTTCATTCGTGTTGCTGTGGAGAGGATAGAACTGATCCGCACTGACCCACGCGAACTTAATCTTATCGTCTTGAACATATGGTCGAATTGCACCGCCACCTAATGCGATGGCCTCCTCAAGCTTCTCTTCGTAAAGGTTGTAGAAATCGTTATCTGCCAACACATTTGAGATAAAACCATTAGTGGATTCATCCCCAACTGTGATCGCACATTGCTCATTAAAAACGATGCTTGCCAATCTATGTGCGGCCATTTTGGTGACGTTCACTGACGACAGCTCACGAGTCAGTTCTTGACCATAACTGTTTTTGTAGTGCACCATGCCGAAGTCGTCGCGGTAATACTGTTTAGCAACTCGAATCCGTTCATATTCTTCACTAGGGATTGAGATGCGCTCATCGTCAGTGATGTTAGTCAACTGATTAACCATGCCCAGCTTTGCGCCTCCTTTCCTAAACAAATCTTTGATGCGGTTGATAAAGCTCACGTTGCCACCTCCTAGTATTTGAGACCAAAGGCACGCTCATTGCTCAGGCAAAGGTACTGGAATTGATCACACGTATGATCATCAACCTTGATAACCTTAGGATCGTCACTCTGCAGCGTGTTTTCATCCCACTGATACTTACGATGCTCTGCGATGAAAATCTCGTTATCTGGCCGATCCAGATAGTAAAAACGACCTTGAGCAAGCAAATCTTGCACACGGTCGATCATGTCTACTTTTTTAAGTTTTTTAACCTTGTGCCAGTGAACTCCATAATCGTTGTAGAACTGGTTTTCCAACGCACCTTCAGCAGAGTCGATCGTCATGTTGGTGATCCCAAAATGCAGCTCTGACATGTTCTTGTCAATGAACTGCTTGAGATCCTGTGACAGCTCACTAGGCGGTTTCTTATGGCTCTTGCCTTGTGGTGAATAGTAATAGGTATCATACAGGATTACTTTGCCTGTACTCGTCAGAATATAGCACCCACAGGTCGTTGCCGATATTTCATGACCAGTGTCGGCAGAGTAGTAGACTCCTATGATCTCATCATCAGCAGGCAGTTCATCAAGCGGTTTGAACAGGTTCATGTTGTAGATATTAGTACCAAGTCCAACAACTTCGCCAAGATACATCCAACGATAATAATCATTGTCATTACCTTTGACGGTATTAATTTCATCTAAATAATCTTGCGAAAGGATATTTGGTAACGTCACATCTAGATAAGTCGAATGATCAACATACCAGCCCGGCAATTGCTCGCGCTGAGTTACCCACTCATTAATCCAATCATAAGGGTTCTTAGGTGGATTATACGAATAATATGTCACTACGTGACAACCAGGCGGCAATGGCTTTCGTGTAAATGAAGCACGGACCATATCGACTTCTTTCCATGAATCGAACTCAGCTAATTCTTCAAACCACAGCCAACGAACGTACCCCTTAGCAATAATCATGGATTTCAACTTCTGCGGATCATCAACGCCGCTAAAGTAAAACGCTGTTCCGTTACGCTTATCGACGATACGATATGGCGACTTCTTAAATTCAAACAAGCGATCAACATGCAACATATAAATTGCCCATTTAATCTGCTCATAAACCGATAATTCTAACGTATTAGCAACTTTGCGCATGACCAATACGTTAGCTTGACTATCTTGTAAAAAATCCATAACCAATTGAATGCTGATCACTGATGACTTAGTCGAACCACGTCCGCCTTTTAAAATCTTATTAAGTGCAGGACTATACAACACTTCATCAAAATGAGGACAGATCATTGAATCAATATTCACGTTAAGTTGCTTCTCCATGATCTTCTTCCTCCTTACGCTTAGTCCGAATGAAGTTAATCGTTACCCCATCATCATTATCACCATTCTTTAATACATTGACTTTTAATTCAGCCATATCAGCTTCAGCATTTGCTTTTCGTATCTTAGCCTTATCAAGTTCAGGCGTACTATTATCAGACAAGACACCAGACATTTTTAAGACTGCAGTAGCTGCTTGAAATCTAACCATTTCCGACTTTGCATCAAGCAAATCAATTAACGTTCGCAAAGCTAGGCTTTTATATTTACCTTTGATCGCCTTAACAGCATAAGCATTAAAGGCTGGTTCATACCATGGCTTCTTCCGCCAATGTGACACTGTAGTTTCATTTTTCAAACCGATCAATGGAGCAATTTCTTTATTGCTATGATTTCCTTCAAAGTCAAGCGTAATAAGGGTTTGCTGGTTCTTATTCAAGCTTGCAAAAGGGTCATTTATTGTTCGATCTTGCTTCTTAGTCATGGCATATCACCACACCGCCTTTCCAATTATTTTTCAGCAAAATAAAAAGCCCAGCCTAAGCTGCGCTTCAAGTGCAAACATATTTGAAGTAAGTGTCTGAAACAACTTATGAGCACTTTGCCGACCACTGGCAACGCATCCTACAGGACTCGAACCTGTAACATTCCGGTTAACAGCCGAACGCTCTACCCATTGAGCTAAGGATGCATAGCCCGTTGGCATTGATAAGGAAAGCACCAAGCCAACAGGATAATGCAAAATTATACAGTTCGTAAAATTTATGCCATCTCTGGCAAAGAAAGGTAAGGGACTCGCACCCTTTTTGCATGCTGTGGTGGTTGTCGGTCCATAAGTACAGCAAGCCCACCTGGGACCTTTCTCTCGCTGTGTGGCGAGTATGCACCGTGCAGGAGTCGAACCTGCAAAACTGCTACGGTCAAAGCTCAATATAATTTTTGAGGTGTTTTCTAACTTGAATCAATCAAGTTATCTTGATAAATAGGCATTCGGCAGTTATCCCGATCGGCGCATCAGTGAGTTTTATATCACGATACTATTATTACACGAAACTGCTCCTAGTTACATCCTAATTTTATCCTAAAAATCGCCTAGTTTGATTTTAACTTCTGCTAAAAAAATAAAGAGGCATGGTTTCCCAGCCTCTTTATAACACTGTGCATTAGATCTGAACTAACCTACTAGTCGCAGTATACAGCTACAAAAGATATTATCCAATTGACATTCTATCGGAAACCTAACCTACTAAATTCAATTCACGGAATAGGCATATGGAAGTTTTTTCTATGATAAACGTACCTCGCCGTGCCCTAACGGACTTTGTCATAGATAACAAATGAACGGTCAAAACGTTATACAGTATGACTAGCAGTCATTCACTATGCAAAGTGTTAGTACCTTCTGGTACGTCTTTAATATACTTGCTTTTGTGCTGATTTGCAAACACATATCGAAATGATTTTATAAATAAAATTGTAACTGAGGAAACAATCTTTGATCTGTTCTACACAAGATAGTAGCCGCTTCCATACATTCTGCGAATTGGCAACAGGCACGTTGATCAAGCCTATGCCAAGTAGCATTGCCTGCAATCTGAAGAATGTCTCTAACGATCTTAACCGGTCTTTGCTCAATATAGCGTTTCATTAAGATTTCACGGCTCACACGATCACAGCCGTGGATTGCATATTCAACTGCTTGGATAGCTTTTAAGCATTCTGTATGTTTAATAAAGCGCCGCTCAACTGTATTCTCAACCCCACTTGTTGCAGAACTTCCTACAGAATTCAGAGATGGCGATTTAAGTTCTCCCCATGCTCCAGACAAGCGCTTCAGTTCTTGATAGTTGTAGCCGTAATCACACTCTTGTTCGCTGAAAAATGATTTAACTGCCTGAACCGTTGCCTCACGATCAATTGGTCGAAATTCTTTGTCGTCAATTGTCTGTTGCTGCACCACAACGCCACTCCCTTTTGATATACTAATATTGGTTTTGTATATATATCACCGTGCCTTTGTGGTGCGGTTTTTTATTTATGGCACATCATGATATTGACACCGTAGTCAAAATCCAACGATAAATCACATACCGTTGTCCTCGTCAAACCACACCTTCCGTTTTACTTTATAGCGATTGTGGATCCAATAGCTGCAGTGCCGGTCGTTGACATAAAACTTGATGCTTGCCGTGTTCAGACCGACTTTGCGTGCTGCTGAATACATCGTCCGCACGAGTGTATAATCGCCATTGTTGCGGTCATAGACAATGATCTGCGAAAAATCACGCCGGCTTTTATCGATGATCTTTTTAAGCTCCGGCGTGTCTCGGATCACATTGCCGATCATCTTAGCGTCCATACCGAGATACTCGGCAATCTCACGGACGCCCATGTATCGATGCAGACACGATGCAATCTCGGCCTGCAGGCCATGATCGCTGTGATACTTGCTCCAATCGTTCTCACGAATCGTATCGCGAAAATCCTTGATGATCCGAAAGTCTGGGTCAAGTGGTGATGCAACGTCGTCAAGCTGCAGCTTGCTGTAGGTTGCAAACACCTCAGGATAGTTATGCTCGAGATTGCTGAGCGCTTTGAAAAATCTCGGCGTGCAATGGTTGGTCATTTTTATGCACCTTCTTTTTGTTGCGTTTCCGACGAGTGTCGCGGCGTTTGTTTGTGTTTTTTATGCTTTGCCATCGTGATACACCTCCCACATGTAGTAGACCAGTGCAATCAGCATCGTAATGACGATGACTGCCGAACCAATACCAACCGCAGTAAAGCCCATCATCCAGTTGATGAAAATCATCCACAGCATACCGCCAGCAAACAACACACTGCCAACGATTGAGCCTAAGATGATAAATACTTCCAGTAGGTTCATAGAATCGCTCCTTAAGCTTGTTTCGTTCATGCTTTAATTGCTTTTTTCAGTTCTTTCATTTCATTACCTCTTACAATTTCCGACCACAGTATGGGCAATATTCAAAACCATACTCTTCTTTTAATTGGTCAAAATCCAATGCTACATTTGTTTCATCTTCGCATCGTCCCCAGTTAACACCTAATAGATAATCAATTGTTACATCGTAAAAACTAGCCATTTCTATAAGCGTTTTGAGCTTTGGAAATGTTTTCCCGTTTTCATAGTTGTTATATGTTCCTCTTCCAATTCCAAGCTCTTCTTCAACATCATCAAGCGTTAACCCGTGTTGTTTGCGCAGCTCTTTTAATCTATTCATAACTTCACTCCCTTAAACTCAATCCACGCGTAGATAGCGAGCATGGTTTGGACTAAAATATAGTCTTCTTTAGCCACCAGCTTTTCTCTATCAACATCCAGTTGGCATCCATAGCGATTGCAGAAGTACTCAGCTACTTGGGCCCAGTCGTCGGTTCCAAGCGACAGCAGATAAATGCAATCGCCATCATCGCTGTAGACGTTTCTAATGATGTCTTCCCAATAGGTGATGCGATAACCTTCAGGATCCTTGAAATTTGTAACGTGCTTATCGTTGGTTTCATAGAAATTCATAATCCACACTCCTTAAATTCAACCCAGGCATAAATAGCCATCATAGCTTGTAATACTTGTTCTGGGTGTTCAGCATATATCTCATCTCCAAGCATCCCACACCCATAGCGATGACAGGCAACATTCATGATTCTGTCAATCAGATCGGTATCGTTCGTGTGAGTCGACACTTCGTCTCGTGTGTAGCCATCATCACAGCACATACCGGTTTCGGCATCGATAAAGTACTGCAGATCGTCATTAACATCGTCCACAAATCGAGTATCGCATTGGATATTGACGAGCTTGTCACCTTTCCAGTTTTTAAAAAATTGTTCTGTCAGCATTTGTCAAACTCCTTTTTACGCTCCCATATCGTGCATTAAACTTGCGTCTACATCGTTGTTGCTGTCCCAGTGTCCGGAACTCTTCATCACCCGTACGATTGCCGGGTCAATACGCAACATACCATCACCGCCACAAAACGGACACTTGCACTCGATTGCGTCCAGGTATCCAGTGCCATCACACCAAGCGCAACTCTGCTCGGTGTCTAGCAGCATTTGGTCTTTCGTTAGTTTCAGCACTTCGTTTCCTCCTAAAGCATCTTTGATCGTACGTCTGTCAAACCATTGAAGTTCAAGGTATGTTCCGCATTAGTCGGAATCAGCCGGCTAATCAACTTAACGTTGTACATTGCCCGCAATTCTTCAACGGTATTGTTGGTCGTGACAATCGTGTATTTCTTACCAAACCGCGCATTATTGATGTCATACATCAGCTCCTGCATAGTCTTGTGCACCGGTCGAATCGTGCCTTTCATACCACCCTCAGTGCCAAAGTCATCAAGAACCAGCACATCAGCTGCCTTGGCAAATTTGACAACCCGTTGAAGCTGATTGCGTGCTTGACCGTCGCCATCCATTGAGTGATAGACAAGCTCGAGCATTTCATCAGTCGCCAGGAAGAACACGTCAACATAGCGCTTGTACTTTTCAGCACCGTCTGGGTGCTTAATGTAGCCCCACCGGTAACCGTGATGCCTAACATAATCAATCATGGCGATTGCTAAGCTTGTTTTCCCCGTTCCCGGCGAGCCTTCTAACATGACATTAAACGGCTTGTCATCAGGCGTCAGCATTTGCTGAGCCAGCTGTTGGACTTTTTGCTTTAGCTGCTCGGCATTTTGCTTACTGATTTGCTTGGACGAGTCCCAACTGCTAAAATTAAAGGCGATCGGAGTTCGACCTGACCAAAGACTTTGCTTATAGACATGGTCGAATTTCTGACGCTTAAGCCGTTGATTCCACTCGCCAACGTGCTTATCATTATTGGCCTTCATATAGGCCTTAACTTCATCTTTATTATCAAGGTCAACCGGCAACGGCTGGCCTTTTTCTTGTGCGATTCTTTTTAGGTTAGCTGAGATGGACGCCGCCATTTCAGCTACGCTATGCATTGCCATAGCTCCTGCTCCTTTCTACAGTTGATCAAGTGCATCACTAATTGGAATTGCCTTTCCTGCCAGATAATCAAGCCGATATCGTGTATTGCCTTCTTGATCGATAGGCTGAACATAGTAAGCCTTCTGTTGCGGGCTAAGATTCTTAATCCCTTTAACAGCCACGTTGATTTCGTTCTGTGTCCATTTGCCATCAACTAGTTTCTGAGCGAACCCGCCATCGTTTTGTGGCTGTTGCAGTGGCTGATAGCCTTGACTGTTAGCAGTCGAATAGTCATCATCAAAGCGACCGTTGAACCACGTTGAGCCGTTCATTGGATGCAGCCATTGATTAGCTGCCAGGTATGCTTTATATTCGTTCAGCTTCCGCAGCAGATAATCATCAGTATTGTCTTTGGACTTCTTCCGCCAAGCTTTATAGTGCCGAAAGGCATCTTTCTTTCCCTGCTTCTTTGGATAGAGATTCCAAAGTTCGTTGAAGGACTCAGACAAATCAGCGTCAGCTGAGACGGCGTTAGCCTGTTTGTTTGTAGTAATCTCTGAAGTAGTCTCTGTGTAGTCTATGGTATTGGTTGGGTAATTTTTGCACTGTGCATTAGGCAAATCTTGCACCGTGCATTGGGTAACTTTTGCACTATCCATTGGGCAATTTTTGCACCATGCATTTTCCGTTTTCTGCAAACGGTCGTAATCAATCGTGTACCATTTAGTACGATCAAAACCTGCTTTGTTGTAGTTTCCAGTGAGCACAATGCCCATTTTTTCTAAAGCGTTAAAATGTCCTTTAATAGTCCTTACTGACTTAATCCAGTAGAACTGTTTATGCCAAGCTTCCATGCTGTTATAAACCCAGCGCCTGCCATCATGAACGTTCTCAGATTTAAGCAGCCAGTAGTGCAATTGTTGTAAAATGATTGCTCGATCTGAGCCGCCTAACATAGCAGCTAGTTTCGGAATAACAAGCATTGGGCGTTCATCAAACAGCAAATTACTCATGGTCATAATCTCCCTTCACACCAATTCTTCGCAGCGTCTCAGCATTAACTTTCACGCCTAAACTCGTTAAACGGTACTTGTTGCAGAAAGCCATGTTGCCTATTTAATGCCATTCTTGATGATGTTCCCGGCATAATGCTGACAGCCTGGCCTTCGTGTGATCTAACTTTTCTCGATTGCGTCCCATGCCGACTTCGTCGACGTGGTTAATATCAGCATGCTGACCGCAGATTAGACACCTGCGATACTTAATGCACTCGAATTGGAAATGCTCTTCATCACGTGGCAGTAACATGTAAGAATCGTTAAGCGGCACCGACCATTCAAAGATGAAGTCGATTACCTGATCAATCAGTTCAACCGCGTCGCTAACCGTGCTCTTCGTGTTATCAGCTAAGCTAATCTCTTTGCCGGCCGTTTTGACCGTGTACATCGTATAGAAGTACTCTTTAAGCCATTCGACCGGCTCACCGGACCAGCGGTGAATGTCACCGAGCAGCGCGAAGAACAAGCGTCGTTGCCTTGGCCTAGCCCTGCGCGGGTCAGGCAGATCAAACTCAATCGGTACGCCATCAAGGTTGCCATCATTAATCGTTGCAACGCGTTCAAGATTCATTGGCACGTCTGGCTGTATAATCCAACCCAATCCCTCCCGCCAGTATGCCTTACCGCTTTGCATTAGAACGGCAATTCTTTGTCTGCTGATGCCTGACCATTAGTTGGCATTGCCGCGTTAAAATTGGTCTGGCTAGTAAAGCCGTTATTTGCACCGTACGAAGCGTTTGAGCGGTTTGTGGATCGTTTACCATTGTTCCCACTAAAGTTGCTCTGGTGTGAATCTTGGGCCGTTTCTGGACGAGTTACGCCATTAGGTTGACTACCATCTTGTAAAAGCTTCTGATAGCCTTTAACCCGTAGATACCAATTACCGTTTTGTGCTTGCTCCCAATCAACGGTAACGGCCAGCTTACGATTAAGCATGACGCCGGCAATTTGTGGCACATTCTCAACTGCCTTACCGCTAGGAATGTCAGATGCAATCATGATCGTATTAAAGCGCCGCACTGACATTTCAAAATGCTCTGGCGTGTCGTCATTCCAAACTGCGTAATCGTAACGAATTGGCGCACCGGCATATTCACCGTCCAAGACTTCGTAATTAAATTCAACCATTGGTTTGCCGCTACTTTGGCTGTTCTTGGCTACTGCGCTGGCAACACGTACGTTGTACGTCCCCGCTTCTTTCAGCGTCTTACCAAATATATTGTTTGAATCAGTTGTAAATAAAGGCATGTCTTAGTCCTCTTCTTTCTTAATCAGTTCGTTAGCTTTAATCAGCGTGCGGTCATCAATCCGATTCTTAGCGTGGTTGCCTTGCTCAGGATCTAAATCAATCAGCCGCTCGCCATTTTTGACGTAGATTCGACCTACCAGGTCGAACATTGATGTAAAGGCATTAAACGTCTTCTCATTCATATCGGCCGCAAAACGTCCCTGCATCTTGTCCGGGCCATTGTCAATCTGGTGAGCTGTGGCGTATACCGTTAATCCACAGTCACGGAGATACGTTCCCAATTGGCGGAACCATAGTTGCAGTTTTTGGTAATTTTGGCGATTGTCTTTTGATGCACCATCAATATTTTCAAGAATCATGTTTTGCAGTGCGGTAACGTTGTCCAAGCAGATTGCCTGATAGCGTCCTGAGCTGATTGCCCGGCTAAGCAGATTACCCAGTTCTCGCTGCATGATCGGCATGTCGCGTTCTTCTAGCTTAAAAACGTCGATTGATTCATCACCAATCAGCACGTTGGTCGACAGGTCGAAACTGAATAGCAGCTTCTTACCTTCAAACTCTTTAAACAGGCTTGTCTTACCGGTCCCACCGTCACCATAGATAAAATACATATGCGGTGTAGGCGGAATCTTGCCGGCTTCATAGAATTTCATTACTTTTCTCCTGTCGTCTTAATCATCACTTTTACTTGCTGCTGAACCGTCACGGGCACTAGTTCACCATTCTCATCAACACAACGACCATCATCAAGCACCGTCAACGTAGCCTTATACTTAGCCCAATCAAGCTTCTTAGTGGTCTTAACGAATTTATCGTCGACCAGATCAACCAGTTGTTTGTCGTCATGATCGTAGTGCTTGCTAGTGCGCTTTGAAACCGTCCCGTTTCGGCTCTTAAACTTGTAGTAAGGGTTCTCTTCATACCGACGCATGTAGAAATCGCTAATCAGTGCTTCAACGTCCGCAATCTCCGTACTGCGCCGATCAGTTTCCGGCTGATACCAAGCAGCTGTATCCGCAAGCTCACGCTCGCGTTGTTCATCAGCCCGCTTTTGTTCTTCTTTCAGTTTGCGAAGCCGGTACAGTTTCTTATGCAGCTCTGCTTCGTTCTGAATACGCCCATCTTGTACTTCCATTGCTTGTACCTCTTTTCAGTTTTTGATGTATAATGCCTATATAAAATATTTTCTTCGTTAAAAGGGACGGAAACCCCTGCATCTTGTCTGGCCCGTTGTCGATTTGATGTGATATGAAATGATCCTCGCTAAAAGGGGACGGAATCACTTTGGCCATGAACCAAAACTAATTCCTGGTTCAAAAATCAAATCAACGTTGCTGTTAATCGCCTTCAGCTTGTCCTGTTCGTTGAACAGCCAGCCGGCGTATTCTGGGTTATTATTCAGATAGCCAACCGACAATCCATCAATAATCCAATCAGTATGCAAAGTTTTTTGTTCTAAAGTTTCATTCATGCTATAATCACTCCTGTTCATTTATTTGTTTTCGGCACTACTGGCGAGTAGTGCTTTTTTTGATGCTTGAAACAGTGCTTTGTATTGCAAACAATACGATCCAGATAACCGCGAACCAGTTTGCTTTGATGAAGTGGTCAGTCATGTATAGGTAGACAAATCCTGCACTGAGAGCTGACCAGACTAACGCCCGGAGCGTTCCCATAGTCTCACCTCCCGTTCCAACTTATCGATTCGCTGACATAACAGCGAATGATCAATAACCATCACCAGCAGAATCAAACCGCCAATCACCGGCGCAAAAATGTCAAATTCCATTAGCTAACTTCATCTCCTTTCTGATTTGACAACAAGATATTAATAATCAGCTGCTCCATGTCTGGAGGTAGTTTTACTTTTTCGAGGTCATCAATACGACGCCCACTGGCATCATAGTTTTCGATAACATACTCCATTGTGCATTTCTCCTTTCTGTTACAATTAGTTCATCTCCCAACGAAAGGAGGTGACAGTATGGCTATAGCAACTCTAGTATGTTCTATTATTTCTGCGTTAATAGCAGTAATAAATGTAACTATTACAGTTTGGTCTTCTATTCTTGATATAGATATCAACCATTCCATCAGTACTAATGGCAACAATAAATTTTTGAGAATCGAAATAACAAATAACGGTGATATCTCTACTAAAATCAAAAGCTTAGTTGTTGAAAGCAGCACTGGTGTCTTAAGAACATCCTCTGATACATCTATGTTCGTTCCATTTGCTCATCCTGAAATATTAATTGGTCATCAATCTGTTAGGTACGGCTATCTAGTTACTAACAATGAAATAATTAAGAAAATCAGTATTGTTTTCTCAAAACGAACATCGTTAATAAGCCATAAAAAAGTCATTTTTTTAGATTGAAATACAGCGTAATTAGTAGACTCACTAAAGTTACTAATTGGGAAAATAGTATCCATGCCATCAAGACAATCACTTCCTTCAAACATTACTTTATTGTTCGCAACGCATTGGCTAGAGATAAATCCACAGCAGCTTGTTCTTCAAGCTGTCGTGCGATTTTCTCTAGCTCTTTTTTGGTTTCTTGATTCATCTATACTCCCTTCTTCCTGGTTGTATACTTAAGTCATCTCCTGATGAAAGGAGGTGACTATATGGCTACTAACCCTCCAAAAAACAATGCTCGAAAGGGTATGGTTCGTGGACGTTCTCAGGTTCTAAACACCAAGACCAATCGTTACGTTAAGCGCGATACGAAAACTGGCAGGTTTTTAAATGTCAAACAAGACGGAACTAAGTTCAAAGGTGTAAGAACTGAGAAGTAGTCTTTTACCGGCCAGCTTGCTTCTTTGCAGGCCGGTCTTTTTTAAATCCAATTTGTTTCATCTGACTGCATTGCTTTGGCTTCTGGCAGTATGTGCTTTCTAAATGCCGAAATGCTCGTAATCCTTTCTTCATATTGCATCTCCTACAGTCCTAAGTCGTCGTCCTGAATCTCCAGTGCGTTGTCTTGGAACACCTTGAGTGCTTCAGGAAAGTATCGCCAGGCTCCATCGTGATCGCGGTAGCTCATATCGGCATCACGCTTAACCCCTAGCTTGTTGGCCCATTTGCCAATCGCAATCGGCGACACGCCAATGATGTTGCCAATCTCGGTTGCTGAAT
>OGKM01000224.1_pt1 | contig 38179 bp, 61 predicted proteins | sample 1572501 | NCBI WGS metagenome assembly OGKM01 (sample SAMEA2582154, study PRJEB24529) | metagenome | biome: Human gut stool | place: China | collected 2011
TTTACATCAAATGTATCTAACGGCCTTAAAACGTTGGTATAACAGTATTCTTGATTGGCTAGTGCAATATTGGTGCAACAAGGTCTATAATTGGGCTAATTTTCGTTCGATTTCATCGTCCAGCTTGTGCTTATATTCATCTATTAGATAGGCATATACATTGCTAGTCGTTGTCATATTTGAGTGCCCCAGTCGCTTGCTAATCGCGTAAATGTCGATTCCTTGACTTAGCAAAAACGCAACGTGAGAATGGCGCAATGAATGGAACGTATAATCTTTCTTGACGATTCCGAATTGTCGCATGACTGTTTTTAGGTAGTCATTTATCGTTTGTGGAAAATGAGCATTAAATGATTCTGGAGTTCTGGCAAAAACAAGCGGGGTCCGATTGGCTTTTAGCTGCGACAATATTTCTAAGAGATAATTATTAACCCGTATCGTTCTATTTGAACTTTCGTTTTTCGTTGGTTTAAAGCCGGTTGAGTATCGATAGTCGATTGATTTATTGATTCTAATCGTCTTATGCAGGTAGTCAACATCTTTCCAAGTCAGGGCGATAATCTCAGATAAGCGGGCACCGGTATAAATGGCAGTGAGAACGATATAAGGATTAACGTTATCTACTCGTAATTCACTGTTTAAGCCCCGTATCAGCCGTTTTAACTCGCTAATGGATAAATATTCTGGATTGCGAGAACGTGTCTTATCGTGAACCAGAGTAGCGTTAAATGTAAAGTCTTTTGTGATAATTCCGTCAGCAATTGCTGATTTTACACAAGCTTTAATTTTAGTCGTAATTTCTTTCATGGTTCCCAATGAATGATTTTTACCATGTTCATTTAAAAAGGTCTGGTAGGTGCTACGTTTAATCTGCTTGATTCGCATTGTACCAAAATAGTCTGATATAATGTTGCTAGTGTATCGGTAATTGCTAGCCGTTGATTTTGATATTTTCGGCAACCGGTAAGTTTCATACCAGGTTTTAAAGTAGTCGGCAAAAATAGGGTCTGCTGCAATATCAACGCCATTGATCAGCTCATTTTCCATTTTTGTTGCGTAGTCTTTCGCTTGTGCTTTGGTAGCAAATCCAGACTTTGCTTTCTGGTGGAGTTTGCCATTTTCATCATGCCAGCTGATACGAGCTTGCCATTTTCCATTTCGTTTTGTAAAAGAAGCCATAGTAAATCCTTTCGTACATATGTTCGATTTAAGTCTATTTTTAAACCCTAGCCGTAACAGCTAGGGTTATTTTTGTTTAAGCTGCTATTCCCAACCATTCGCTTTTGCAAGACTTTCTTGAATCTGCTGCGTGTCAGCAATAACATCTGGGTCGCCTACAAAACTGCCAGTGTCGTTGCCAGTCTGATAAATCGTACCGCCTTGCGATGGTTGAGCGGTGTAAGTTTGATCGCTGCTGCTTGAACTTGAAGTCTGGGTAGTGCTGCTACCGCCATTATTTTGAGTGACGGTTTTAGTTTGTGAAACTGCGTTTGTCTGCGTTGTAGAAGATGAAGAAGAGCTAGACTGATTAAGTTTCTTTCTTTCAGCTTTGCTTAATTTCTTGCTAACTTTGTAAGTCTTGGTCCCAATCGTTTCAAAATTAGGATTTTCAAATTCCAAACGAACCGGTTTGTCGTTGTTGATAGTGAACGTCATAACCGCTTTAACGGTCTTTCCAGGAAGCAACTTGTTGTATAACCCGTCTTCATATTGCTGTAATGGATTGTTCCCATTTTCATCTAATGCTGCCATTCCCGGTGTGAGCTGCACGTCAGAAGTTTCGTTTTTCTGATAGGCACCAACTACCATATATACGTTTGACGGGTCCATTTCCTTTGTCGAGTTGTTAGTAACATCACAATAAAGGACAAGAATCTTTTTGCCTTGATCTGCTGAATCCATAACGTTCCATTTGGTAAAACGATAAGTTTCGTTGCCAGCGTCAAAAACGTTGTTCTTGTAAGTCCAAGTCCGCTCAGATGCGTTAGGGTCAGGTTTAACCGATGATGATCTTGCAACGCTTGATGAACTGGAAGAACTTAAAGATTTCGCTTTATCTGTATTCGTGCTGCAACCGGCTAAGGCAATCCCACATGCCATTATCAAGAAAGCAATACTTTTTCTCATATTATTTACCCCATTTATAATTTTTGATCGTTTCTTTCACGAACGATTCATAGTCTGCTGATATATCGTTAAGCTGCATGAAATCTATATAGTTGATGTTTTCCGGTTCAATGCCGGTATGCTTGATATAGTCGTCTACTAGCTCATAGACAACGCAACGGTTTATTTCACTTTCCATTTTAAAACGAGCCGAAACAGTAGCGTTGTAAAGTGCTGTCTGGCCTGACTGCTTAGCGATATGTTCTAGTTCGTGGATAAGTGTAACTCTCTGCACTCGCGCTGGGTAGCGGTTAGAAATAAAAACAAACTTTAACCGCTTGTTTGTGCTGATCGTTGCATAGCCAGGCTTATCTATATCTATATAGCGTACATTGATATTTAGTTGTTTGACAATATTGCGAACGTCCATATCTAGTCCCGATTGTCTAAGTATGCCTTTATAATGCTTTCCATTAACTTCCTATCGTGTTCAGTCGGATCTTTGCCATCTGCTGACATGATAGTATCCATTGCTTGTTGAATCGTGATTTTATTTTTAGGTTCTTTGTGTCCTAATAAATAGTCGGTCGTTACATTAAATAAGTCAGCTAAACGTGAAACGTTATCAAAGTCTGGCTCAGTGCGTCCATATTCCCAGTTAGCGTAAGTTTGCATGCTAGATAGCCCGATAGTTTTAGCTACATAAGTTTTAGACCAACCTTTATTTTCACGAAGGTTAGTTAAACGTTCGCTGAATTCCGACATTATATTCACCGCCTGTTTTTACTATATAATATCAAATTTAAACGCTTTTTTGAAAAAATTATATAAAAAATTTAACTTTGGTATTGACTTAGCTATTTTGTTTATGTATTATAGTAATCGTAAAGTTAAACAAAACAGCGAAGGGAGGTGACTAGATGCCGGAGATTATTCGACCCGATGCTGGCAAGGTTTTAAACCAAGAGATCAAAAATCGTGGTTTAAAGCAAGGCTATGTCGCTGACAAAATTGGCATTAGCCCGGCCTATATGAGCCAACTCGTCAATGGTAGCAAGAAGGTATCAACGGACGTTGCGGTTCGAGCAAGCATAATTTTAGGTGTACCACTGGATATTTTTTTAAAGAAAAGTTAGCTAAAATAGCTAAAAGGAGTAAAAGAATGGAAAACATCAACACAGAAAAAGTTCTGGAAAACATTCCAGAACTCAAAGTAATTGGTGAAAAACATATCGCCGGTTTTGAATTTTTGGGAATCGAAGGCGGTTTTGGGGAAGGCAAAAAGTCGATGCTTGCCAGAGATATTGCAAACATTCACGAACGCCCGCTGTTTAAGATCAACCAATTAATCAACGACAACATTAAGCACTTTAAAATCGGCATCGATTTAATCGACTTAAAACAGATACTTTCAAAGTATATGTTTTCTGACTATGGGTTCACCAAAGCACAATGGGGCAACGCAAAGCACGTTTATCTGCTTTCTGAGCGAGGCTACGCAAAACTTTTAAAAGTGCTTGATGATGATAAAGCGTGGGACATTTACGACGAGCTGGTAGACAACTATTTCAATATGCGAGTAGCAATCAAGAAAAACAGCCCTTCATTGGTACAGCAACGACGATTGTCAATCATGGAAGACAATGCTGCTACTCGTAAAGCCAACATGATGTACAAAATCGCAATGGCTACCAGTTCAGAAACAGCCCGTCAATCGTTACTAGCTCATGCTGCTAAAGAGTTGACTGGTGAAATGACAGTACCAGTCATGAAACACAAAGAGTACACGGCAACACAAATTGGGCAAAAGCTAGGCATCACTTCTAACAAAGTTGGTCGTATCGCTAACCAGTTGGGGTTAAAAGCTGAACAGCCTGGACAAAACGAATACGGTCGTTGGGCTAACAGCAAGTCGCGTAGCTCAGGCAAAGAAGTGCCACAGTGGCTTTACTTTGACAAAGGTGTAAAAGCTATCGAATCAGTAATCAAATAAACACAAACGTTGATATATAAAGCTTCTAACGTTTCGTTATAAGCCTAATGCAAAACAAAAACGGAGGACTAATCATGAACACGAAAATGAACGAAAGGGGTAAATAGAATGGAAAGCTTTAATGCAGAATCAGTGATTCGTTATGTTGGAGAATCAAAAACACGAGTAATCGACAGCAGGGACGTTGCCAAGATGATTGGCAAAAGTCACGCACACCTAATGCGTGATATTTACCGGTATATCAACGATATGGAGATGGATCCAAAATTGGATTCATCTAAATTCTTCATCGAATCAAGCTATGTAGATAGTATGCATCGCGAAAAGCCTTGCTACCTGCTAACGAAAAAAGGCTGCGAGTTTGTGGCCAACAAGTTGACTGGACGCAAGGGCACGATTTTCACTGCAACGTATGTCAGTCTGTTCAACGAGTACGAAGCAGAACATAACGGCAAACTAATCACGAATGGAGATTTGAATTTAAAGCAACAAGATATTGAGTACCGCCAACGATATGTAGCGGTGAAAGAGCAGGAAGCGGCTAACAAACGGGCTGAACTACTGATTAAGATTGGCGACCGCCAGAAAGAAGAACGGTATCGTCAAGCCTACTATACAGAGGCAACTAATCAGCTGATGTTCCCAATTGCACCAGCGGCTTAGCAGTTACCGCCGGTGCAATTGCTGAACAGCTCGGCACCAATGCTTACAACATCGGTAAATGGGGCCAGATTTTAGGATTGAAAGCCCCCAAAGGACACCGCAATCAATATGGCTATTGGAGTGGTGAACGGTATTACTACAACGAAAAAGCGATTGATAAATTTCAACAACACAAGGAAGAGATTGTTGAAGACGGTAACGAATTAGGACTTTAGGGGGCCAGAATATGCGTAGCAGTCAAGATATTCGAAATCAGGTTATTTTATATCGCCTTGTAAAAGAGGCAATTTTCGTTGACGAAATGCGCTGGAAAGAACGTGTAGCTTGGGTAAGTGCATTAGATGAAACCGTCGGGGCATTAACCCCACGCCTATTTGATCAAGTGTTTCCGATTAAAAAGACCTACGACGGTCAAAAGTGGGGCTGCAAAGATTATTTTTCAGTAGTTAAGTATATCGAAGAAGAAATCGGGTGGGATAAAAAAATCAGTAGCGGCTTTGAGTTCATGCTCGACTACTTAAACCACGACGCTCTATTTGCAGCAGTTAAGGCGATGAACATTATTAGTGATTGGCACAAACGCCGAACTGGTGAGAGCGTCATTGAAAGATTTGCACGGGAAAACAACATTCCAATTTACACAATCGATAGCAACGGGAACAAAAAGCGTTACGAACCAAACAGCATTTTATCGGAGGATTAATCATGTTGTAGGAGGTGGGCAAATGAAAATCACGATTGATGATGAACTGATTGACCAGTCCGTCAAGCAATCAGTTAAGGAACTGGGCCTAGTCCCAGAACAAATGCTAAAAGGAAAAACTTGGGGCATCGAAGAATTCCGCAAAAAGTCCTTAGGCGGTAAAGGTCGAGCATGGGTCAAGCGTGAAATCTTTGATCGTTACCCAGAGATTTATATCGAAAACGGAGGGTTTGTGATCGATCCATTTCCTGGAACTGGACATAAAACCATTATTTACGCCTACGATGCCAGCCTATGGGTCAACGAACACTACCACGAATTTAATTGGGGAGCGAAGTAAATGACTATTGCTGTAATTCTATTGGGTTTGTTGGTGGCGATCTTATTCATCGGTCTTGCAGACCTGACCAACAAGGTTGCTGCGCTTGAAAAGCAAGCAGGACTGAAACGAGGTGTAAAACATGGGACTTTTAAGAGCTAGCATCTGGACAGCACTCGGCGCTGGGTTCGCCTACGCTGAGATGTCCGGGCACGTAATCTGGGCCAACTGGATAGCAGTAGTCTGGATTGCCATGTTCGCATGGCAGATCACTGTATCTACAACGAAAACGAAAAAAGGCACTACCCGCCAGTAGTGCCGATTAAAAAACAAAATTCAAGGTGATTATAGCATGAAAGAAACGTATACGAAAGCCGATTTAGTTAAGGCTTGGCAATCTGGTTACGAAGAAGGATACCAAGACGCACTAATCGACGAAAACAACATGAAAGATGAACCAAAGCGCGACTAGGAGGAGTAAATGAACACTGCTGAAATCATTGCTGCTATCGCAACAGTTGACCAGAAACGAGCTGACGGTGAAATCGATAAACAGTCCTACACGGACACTATCGACGCCTTGCAACTTGAGCTGGCCGATAAGCTAGACGCCATTGCTTGGCTGATTAATGACACCGAAAAAGATTTAGCTATCTACAACCACGAGCTGGAAAAGATGGCTGAAATCAAAAAGGAACGGGACAAGGCGAAAGCCCGTGTTGACCGCCTGCAAGAATACGTTGGCTATATCGTTGCTAATTCCGGTTCGGCAAAGGTCCGTACTGATAAGCACGTTTATAGCAAGCGAAAGAGCCAAACCGTTGAATTTAGCGATGAAAGCTTGATTCCGGCTGACTATTGGAAAGAAACGGTCAAGGTTGACCGCAAGCCCGTTAAGGCGGAAATCAAGAAGGCAATCAAAGATGGCAAGGAAGTTCCTGGTGCTTATCTGGCTACTAATTACAAGGGGGTTATCAAGTAATGGCAGACGAAAAGAAAAAGTCGGTGTTTGAAACGTTGTCTGCGGTTGATGTTTCAAAGCACGTTGAAGTTATCAAGATGAAGAAAGGGCCAGCGCTTAGTTATGTCAGTTGGTCTTGGGCGTGGAATTTCGTTAAGTCGATTTATCCAGATACACCAACGCCAAAGTTTACCAAGTATAAAGAAATGGCATTAACAACGGTTCAAGAGCCGTACAAGGTCAAGTATGGCAGTCAAGAGTACACCAAATATCGAACAGTCGTTAAGCACGCCGAATTGATTGATCGAGAAGTTCCATATCTAACAACGATGACTGGAACAATGGTTGAGTGCACTATCACGATTGAAGGCGAACCATACACTGAAAGCCTTTATGTCATGGATAACAACAACAACGCTGTTATCAATCCGACTATGAAGGAAATTAATAAAACGCAAAAGCGTTGTCTTGTTAAGGCGCTGGCCCTTGCAGGTCTTGGCTTAAGCATTTATGCCGGCGAAGACTTGCCAATGGCCGACATCAACGAGGCCGACAAAGAACATGAAGAACAGCGTCGAAAGCAACGCCAAATGAGCCAATTACAAGCCGAATACAGGCAGTTAATGTTTGCGTTGATTAATCGGCTTAACGGTGATTCAAAGCGGGCTGAGGAGCTTGTAAAGGGCACTCTCGGCGAAGGTGAACATAGCGGTCAGGATTATGTAAATGCTGTTAAGGCACTCTTAGAAAGCAGGGAACAGAACTAATGATTAACAATGTAACTTTAACCGGTCGTATCACGAAGGATTTAGAAAAGCACGAAACCGGAAAGGGCACTTCAGTTGTCAACTTCTCATTGGCGGTTGATCGCCGGCGAAAGAATGCTAACGGTGATCGTGAAACTGATTTCATCGGCATTCAGGCATGGGGTTTAACTGCTGATCTGCTTTGCGAGTATTGCGGTAAAGGCTCACTGGTTGGCATTGAAGGCCGAATCCAAACCCGCAACTACGAAAACAATCAAGGCCAACGGGTCTATGTAACCGAAGTCGTGGCCGAAAATGTAACGTTCTTGGATTCAAAGAAGAACAACAACCAAAGCCAACAAGGTGGTTATCAACAATCCAACGGCTATAACGATAGCTACCAACAGCAACCATTCGACAGCGCTACGCCATTCGATAGCGCCGATGATGTTCCGTTCTAATGCTGCGGAGCGGTAAAGCTTACTGGGAGCAGGGCGGGTGGTGGATTGCCCCAGACGAAACGCCAAACCTTAGTCATATAGAAACGATGTATGGCAAGGTTAGCGGTGTTCCGGTGGAGTACGAGATTCCCGATAGGCGTAAAGCAAGACCAAAGCAGCGGCGGTTATTTTTCGCGCTGTTAAGCGATATTCACAGATGGTCAGGTGAACCGGCTGAGTGGTTGAAGGAATACTTTTATCTTCAATACACGATTAAGACAGCCGGTAAAGAGATCAGCCTGGCAAACGATACTGTTAGCACGGTATCAGACGCAACGGAGCTGATTAACCTGGTGATTGATTTCATTTTTGATTACCAAGTGCCAATCAACGATGGCTACCCATTGTTGCCTAGAGATGAAAGCTATTTCCAGTTCAAGTGCATTCAACATCGGCGTTGCTTGATCTGCGGTCGTGCTGCTGACATCAACCATATTGATGAGGTAGGCATGGGTCGTAACCGTAACAAGCTAGACCATACGCAAGCAAGGCTATCAGCCTTATGCCGGGTACACCACGTAGATTTCCATCAGATTGGTTATAGAGAGTTCTGTAAGAAATATCGCCTAACGAACTTAGGCGTGAAGGTAAACGCTGAAACGTTAAAGAGAATTGGCATGAAAGGGGTATATGACAATGGCTAACAGACTTATGGACGACATTCCCTTTGGTGGAGTTGCTATTTTATGTTTGCAAAGTGATCACACTTTGCGGGACAACATGGGTTTTATGTTTACACAAGAAGAAATCGATGAAATTCGTTTTTTTCTTGATTATACCGAAATGAAAATCAACAAAGCGGGCGTAGATGTAGAAAAGTACAACGAGCAACGCATTAAGGCATTTTTTGGAGATCACTAAATGACTGAAAACGAAGGAGCTTATCATGGCGGAACGGAAAATCGTTAAACAAGACCGAAAATTCGAGGGCGTTTGGATTCCCGCTGAGTTTTGGTTAGATGAAAACTTAAGCATTATGGAAGTTGTATTACTAACTGAAATCAAGAGCTTAGATAACGATAAAGGTTGCTTTGCTTCAAATGCTTATCTTTCTAGCTTTTTCAGTCTGAGCAAAGGTCGTATATCGCAACTAGTTAACCAGCTCAAAGATAAAGGATATATCACAATCCAGTATCAACGAGAAGGAAAACAAATCAAGCGGCGAGTGATAAGGGTAGTTAGTCAGCTAAACAGGGGTATTAAATATACTAAACAACCTATTAAGAATACTAAACATGGGTATTTAGAAAATGCTAAAGAGAATAGTACAAGTATTAATAATACAGTTAATAGTACAGGAGAGATATATAGTCAGGCAGAGCCTGACGGTGTAGCTGTCAAAGTAAAAACAATCGTTGACTATCTGAACGAAAAAACGGATAGCCACTACAAAGCAACTACACCAAAGACCAAGCAGCTAGTTCAAGCAAGGCTTAAAGAAGGCTTTACCGTTGATGACTTTAAAACGGTTATCGATAAGAAGACTGCTACTTGGCTGAAAGATAGCAAGATGAACAAGTATCTACGGCCGTTAACGCTGTTTGGTACAAAGTTTGAAGACTATCTGAACGAGAAAGTAAAGGGAGTTCCTGACCAACAGAACAAGAACGATCCTTACTACACCGAAAAGATTAACCCGATGACTGGTCAGCCAGACCCTAACGGACTGACACGGTATCAGATGGACAACGAATACTGGTAGGAGGTGAAACATGTTAAGCGTTAAAGACAGCGCCAAAGAAGGCGTTAAAAGATTGAAGAAAATCTTTGCGAAAGAAGGTTGGCAGCTGCCCGACGTTGATCTGACAGATAAGCAAGCAATGGCTGACTATCTTAAAAAGAAAGCTGAACCGCTGCATAACGAATGGCGGAAAGAGAACGCACGGCACAACTTTAACCGAGTGTTTAACAAGTCGCTATGGACTGGTGAGCCAATCAAATTCACATATGCTGATTGGCAACCAAAGAAACAACCAAACGAGCAATTAGCCCGCAATTTAGGCAATCAATCGTACTTATTAGCCAAAGAGATTGCAGAAGGCAAACCATATCGGGTTTATCTAGCAGGAAGGCCAGGCACTGGCAAGACAAGCCTAGCGTTGGCAATGGTTGATTTTATCAGAAACAACTCAAATAAGACGGCTATGTTTGTTTCAACCGACGCACTAGCAGAACTGTATGCAATGCGTTTTGACGACAAGCAAGCCCAAAACCGGCTTTATGAACTGAACGCCTATATGAAGGGCGACAAGCGATTGAAGATTGAGCCGGTGGACGTTCTAATATTAGACGACTTTGGAACGGAAGGCGGTATGCGGACTGACAAACAAAGCCAAGTCCGAGTTGATATGCAAAAGGGACTGTTTGCAGTAGCAGACGCACGATACGGCAATCAAGCGACGATTGTAACAACAAACAACACGATGGCAGAGCTTGAAGCAATGTATAACGAGAAGCTATTAAGCAGACTGATAACACGGAATCAAAAGCGCCGACTGGTGTTTAACGGCATGACAGATGTTCGAGCAAGCATGATTTAGAAGGTGAAGAAATGCTGAAAGTAACAAAAGACAAGATGATCTTAGATACAGAGCAGAGTTGCGCTTGGTGTGAAGGTTCAGGGTACCTAGATGCGATTGAGCGCAAGTGCCCGTTCTGTGATGGCGATGGCATGCTGCGTATTGACCCGGCAATCGTACGGGTGATGAAAAGCTCCGGACACTGGGACAGCAACAACGATGTAGACGCAAGCCTAATGCACGATATGGGGGTATAGGACTTGAAAATTTTAGTGAAAGTCTTCGATGTACTGGCAGTTCTTTCAATGGTATCAATCGGAGTTGGATTCATTGTTGCCATTTGGTTTAACGTTTTAACCGGCTTAAAAGTTGTTTTAACGAGTTTTATCAGCATGGCAATCTGTATGGTAGTAGCTTTATCGATAGATATTTACCAATGATTAAGCTGATTTTGCCGATTGAGCCGGTAGCACAAGCAAGACCACGAGCAAGAAGGTTCGGCAAGGGAATTCGGCTGTATGACCCACCTAAAACAGCAGCATTCAAGAAACAGCTGCGAGCATTGGCAACAGAGATGTATCACGACGCACCAGTCGAAGGCGAAATCTGCCTCAAGGTAGCCTTTTATCGAAAGATTCAAAAGAGCATATCTAAAAAAGAGCACGATAGACGGGCCTCAGGAGCCCATAGACCGATTGTAAAGGCAGACTTGTCTAATTACCTTAAATCGTTCGAAGATGCCTTAAACGGCGTTTTATGGAAAGATGACGCGATGATTGTTCACGAAGAAATCGACAAGTATTATTCGGACAAGCCAAGAATAGAGGTTGAAATTTATGCAAAAGAAACTTAATGGCCGTAAATGAATTCTCAAGAAATCACGATTGAAGTTAGGAGTATGACAAATGTTGGCTAAAGAAAAGTTAAGCGAAATCACTGAGAATGCAATCGGGATACTGCATTACACCTATGCCGTTGCAAAAGTAAGCTCACAAAACAGCTTTGAAATTCGGCTGTATGACCAACTTAACGATGAGCTGGTAGCAAATTCGTATATCTATGAAGGCGATAAGTCGGGTTGGTTCATGGTCGATTTAGTCCCAGTACGAAGCGACAAAACTGATCGTGAAGTGCTGCGTTTGATCAGCAGCCAGCTGCACGAGTATTTCGACAAGCAATTGGAACCAAAGTATTATATCAAGCTGCTAAACAATGATTATGGCTATCTGACAAGGGTAGAAGGCACTGATTCGTGGAGCGTAACGTCGCTAAAGATCGCCAAGATGAGTAACCAAAAAGCCACGTTCACGGCTGGCGAAATCAGTGAAATCGCAAATAGTGATTTATGTGCCAACTTAAACCCTATGGATTTATGGCGAGCTGCGGAAGAAGTCGAGGAGGATTAAACATGGTATCAAGCTACAAAGGGACTGAAAATAAAGAACAAGAGCAAGAAATGATTCTTATAACTCATACTCAAGCGGGAAAATTTGAGCATATCGTTTATGGGGTGTTTCGTGAAGAATGTTCGGCAATTGACAGTGCAAAACGCAACGGCACTTTATACCGGTTTCAAAATTCAGATGGTGAATGGTCAGCAGTTGACCCTAACCTAATCCATTTTATTGGTGAGGAGAAACAAGATGAAAATCCAGATTGATGATAGCTATTACATTACTAGCGACAGCTACAACCCTGCTATCTTGGTTGAGTTCGGCATTAACAAGGAAAATGGCAAGGTGGTTGAGCTGCGGCGTTGGTACTGCGGACGCAAACTAAGTGCTGCGTTCGATGAGTATATCAAACAGACGGCAAACAACGATGATGAAATCAAGACCATGCAAGGCTATGCTGCACTGGTTGATAGCACAGAAAAGCGAATCGCAAAAATGTTGAAGGAAGGGGCTATTTAAATGACAAGACGGGCACGGGAACATGCAGGGCTTGTGCTTGCATTGAAAGCATACAAGCGCTGCTATCGTGCCAACGGGCCAGGTGTTTCTGGTCCACGTTGGCTGGCATATCGAACGGAGCGAGAAAAGGAAATGAGGCGTTGGTGATGAAACAGTTTTTAAACATTGCTATTGTAGTTAGCTTTTTTAGCTTGATTGCAGCCACTATCTGGGTGGTCTGGGATCAAGAAGGATTTTACAATTCTGAAAAGGCTGTTATATCAGCTTTAATCGTATTCGTAGCCTTAATGCTGCTCGCTTTGGGCTTGTGTTTGTATAAGTAAAGGAGCTGTGACGATGACTGACAAAGAACTAGTCGAAGTGTCAAGCAGAGCGTGGGACGCCTTTGTTGATCAGCTACCAGAAAAAATTACCGGCCGCGACTTGCTGAAGATTATTATTTGTTTTGTCGTGAACATTGCGAATGCTGCAGGCACGAGGCCAACTACCGTATGCATGATGATGTATGACAGACTGAATGCTGAACGGCATTGCGTTAAGGTCGTTAATAGTGTTGAGAATGTATTGTGTTTTATCAACATTGTCACGCTGATAGTTGGAACAGTATGTGTGCTTTGGATCAACTATCAGCTTGGCGCAAAGATGTTTAGTGTAGGCTGCATATGCATTCTGGCATGTTGGGCATTGGAATTTGCGATGAAGGTGATTGATAGATGGCTTTGGTAGAGCATAAGCGTTTGATTTTAAAAAATAGCAAAGTAGCTTTTATTGCGTACGACACCGAATTTGTCGACTGTCTTAATGATGGCATCACGATTTATCGCAAAACCAATGAAAACTACTTTACCGATGACGGATATACGGCATTTAATCTCGACTGCTTTGTGCCAAGTTGGCGAGAAGACGGCACTGTTAAGAAGATTTGCAAACGCTATGGTTGCAAGATGAAAGGTGAGTGCGAAGAGTTACAAGCACCACACGATAGTCAGCTAATCCAGGCAATTCTCGCTATCTACGCTTGGATTGAGTTTAAGGGGTGAAACTATGAATTTATACCGAGTGTTTTTTTCTGATTCTTTTTCTGGTTGGCATACCAGTAGGTGGATAGTAGCCGCTGCAAACAAAGAACAAGCGATTGACCTAATTTGGCGATATACGAATTTTAACTGTTTAATTACAGATTTTGATGCTGAGAAAATCGACATCGATTCATTTCGACAACCAACGATTATTGACTAGGGGGACAAACGATGAGTAGCAAGCGAGCAAAGCGCCATCAACTAATCGTACGTGTTAGTAATGACAATCGCGCCACAAACAAGCAATTTGGCCTTAAAGCACGTGATGTTGATGTTATGCTTATGTCATTTCGAACGCCAAAGCCACGATGCCGCAACTTACAAAGCGAGTTACGGCGCGTTTGGTGCCGAGAACATCCATACGCTGGAAGCTACAAGCAGCACAAAACTGAGATGATCAGATTTGCAGTTTGGACGTTAGAGCCGGCAGGAAAACTCAAAGGAATGGGGACGATTAAATGAGTACTAGACGAGCACGAAGCCACAAGCGCGATGTCTTTCTAGATGTCAAGGCTAGAAAATTCTGGAAAACATTCGACCAAGAAGGGCTTATGCATAAGGATATTAGGAAATTCTCTGACCGACCGCACAAATTCCGTAAACGTGCTTATCATCACGAGAAAAAGCTTGAAGATGAAATCATGAAGAAAAAAGCCCAACAGTCTTTGAAGACGGAGCCACTAGGATTGCTGCGGTTCGTAAAAGCTCCGTTTGAACAAAGCAGATACAAAGATATTTTTAGGGGGGAGCGTGGATTATGGAAGGACTAAAAAAGCAACTGAAACACGAGCGTAAAGAAGTTGACGAAAAGATTGATGAACTTGTCGCTTTCTTAGACATTCAGCGCGATCGGCAGACGGTTAGTGATGCGCAACTTTCGTTAGCGAAAACGCAATTCATGCTGCTAGAAACGTACTATGTCTTGATTAATCAGCGAATCAAGGATTTAAAGCGAAAGCGAGGCTAGAACATGGCTAATGTAGAGCAGGCATTCCACAACAACGAGCTGGTAACACTGATTGACGGTTTTAGGCTGTATCAAATTATCGAGCTGAACAAGCTGAACAAAACCGTGCTGCTTGATGAAATGTACAACGACGAAGGGCACTATTATTCAAAGCATTTCCCGAAAATTCTCACTGGCTGGGAAAGCGTATATACGACGGGTAGGCATGTTATCGAAAGCGAGGAACGGCATGAAGGTTGAGTTTTTCTGCGATTCTAACATCGCAATGCTGCAAGAAAAGATGAACGAATGGTTAACCAAGAACAAGGTTGCAGTAGTTGATATTAAGCTAGCACCAACTGCTTATGGTGTTAACGGCTCATACAACTACTACACGGCGATGGTGATCTACAATGCGTAACTGGAACGGGTTAGGTTTTGTCTTTGCTGCATACCTGGTGTTCTGGGTATTGGTAGCATTGGCGGTTATGAAAGTGGTAGGTGGTTAGATGATTGACATGCAAGAATTCTGCCAGTTGGAGAACTGGTATCAAACAACGTATCCAGATTTATATCTTGAGTATGATTTCCTGGACGATGACGGTTGCCCAGACGGTGAAACGGCAACGGCAAAGTACAAGAAGCTGCAAGAGATGATTAAGGAAATGCGAGCAAGCTATCACAAGCCAGGACAAAGCGTTGATAACTTTGCGATTGAAGTAGAAATTTACGAAAAGCAAAAGGAAGCACTAGAGCAAGGGAAGAGCTGGCATTGGGTTATTGAAAACGTGCCAATTTCCAGAAGCAGCTACCTTTACCACGTACGAAGAAATGGTGCGTTAAAGGTTATGCACCAAAAGTTGCCGTCATTTAAAAGACCTGGCGTGGAAATCACCATTAAAGATTTAAAGCTAGGTAAAGTCATGCACTATGGCAGCATTCAAGCAGCAGAACGGGCATTAGGCTTTAAAACCCATGCGCTGCATAACTATTTGAAACGCCGACAGCAAAAGCCGTATCTGGGACGCTATGAAGTCGAAAGGGGTTAGGGCATGGCAGTTAAACAAGCAGAATTATTTGACGAAATCGATGAGCAGGCAACCCGTCAAGCGGTGCGCGATTTCTTTTTTGATGATGGTTTCAACAAGCGAACGTTTAGCCATATTTTACGCAAGACGGGGTCAGGCGACATTAAAAGCCCGTCATTGTCTGCTGACGGCGGTTTTGGTGGTAGTGGCGGAAATCATAACGAAGATGCTTTTATCGCTCACACGGAGTATTCACGGGCATTAAATGCGGTGTATGACGCAATCAACAATTGTTTGAGTGAAGAAAGCCGAGTTATTCTTAAAAATCGGTTTGTCAAACGTGAACAGGTTGAAGACGTCAAAGAGCTGCTGCATATCAGTAGCAACAAGAGCTGGCACAAGTCAGAAAAGTTTGCATGCTATGAGTTCTCAGAGACAATCGAAACGGCTATTGCAAAATACCAAGTTGAAGAGCTATTCCCAACGTTTACAATCTTGAAGAAAGCAACGGCTTAAAAAGTGGTATATAAGGTAGTACCAACTGGGGTACTAAGAGGGGATTCAACAACACTTGATAAAGTGGTAAATTGGTATTGTGCCAGAGATGGCATAGAACCTTTCTGTTCCGATGGCCTTTCAAATTTTGTTGGAAATGAAATCCTTTCAAGACGATTGTTTAAATTAGTCATACTTTGATTTTCTAGGCTTGCATGCGCAAGAAAAAATATTCGCGAATTGCAAAGCGACTTTATACCTACTAAAGCAAGGAAACTTGCTTTTTTATACCGTATAAGATGGCAAATGATCACTTCCGTAAACCTTAAACTTAATCGCTCCAATATTGATCGTTTGCGAGGCGGTGCAATTCCGCCTTACGGTGTTACTATCTGGAAGACACGACAGATAGTTGGAAGGTCCCAGGTGGGCTTGTTGTTAACGTTATTTGAACGATCTACCGGCGTTAGCAGCATGCAAAAGTGGTGCGAGTCCACTACCTATCCTTTGCCAGAGATGGCACAAATTAAACGGGTTGCATAATCCTTTGCATATAATCCTTCCGGCACTGGTGTTCCTTATCAACGCCGGCGGGTTCTGTATCTTTAGCTCAATGGGCGAGCAGCCGCCTACGCGGAAGATGTGGGTTCGATTCCTGCGGGATACGTTGCCTACGGGCAAAAATAAAACTATTTTTCGTTGAGTTACACAAATAAATAGTTTTAGCGTGTACGTTAACAGTGGTCGTTGGCGTGCTGCTTATGCATCAATTTCATTGACGGGTTTCGGCCCGTCTTTTTTATTTGGTTGGTGAGCGAACGAATGTTTATTACAAAAAAGTACGGGCTAGTTAGTAGCCGGTCTGAGTATATCATGTTGGCTTATGCTGACCGGATATGCAGAGCACGACACAAGGCCGAGAATGAACGACACGAGCCCGTTAATGCAAAGATTGATAAAACGGTCAGGTATAGTGTTAAACCGCCGAAAATGAAGTTGTGAGGTGCAAAATGGAACGATCAAATGTCATTTATTTAGTGCCTGACATCGAAGGTGAAATGCACGCTATCAACGCAAGCAATATAGAAGGCTTGATAGTTGCTGAAGTTTATGAAGATGGCGAAACCGGATATGATACGGTTACTACAAAATGCAAAGATGGTTATGAAATGATCTTGTCGCCGGCTGGCACGATTGAACAGCGATTCGATAGGGCGATATGGAAAAATAAGTATATCAAAGCGTGATAGCTTAACGGCTACCGCTTTTTATTTTGACGAAACGAGGTGTGGTGATATGCCATGAGTAAAGTAAACAAAACGGGACAAGGCGGGCCTTTTTATAAGTTGGACAAGCGTCGGCAAAAAGCGGTTATGTTGCTGTTTGAAGACGAGTTGACCGATGAAGAAATTGCTAAGTCAGTTGGCCGAAGCAGGTCTACTTTGAGTAGTTGGAAAAACGAAGAGCTGTTCAAGGCAGCACAAAAACAGTACCGATCACTTGTCGTTAAAAATGACTACGAAAGTAAGGCGCTTAAGAAGCTGAAAGAGTTGTTAGAAGCTAAATCAGAAATGGTTCAGCTGCAATCAGCAACCACCATTCTGAAAATGGCCGGTATGCTGTCTGATAATGATACGCCTGAGCTTACACGGGCTAAGGTCCGCAAGGCTAATGCTGATGCACGAGTGGCGGAGGCAAGGGCAAAGTCGATGGAAGACAACGGTCAAGATGTTGTTACAGCTTTAGATGCAATCATGAACAAGTTAACTCGTGAAAGCGATAAAGCTGATAGTAATAAATGATATAATATAACTGTAAAATAAAAGCCCTAGCGGTGCCGGTAACACCCTAGAGCTGGTAACCATAGAAAGGATATGATTACAGTGACAATTATAAAGAATTATTGGAAAGATACAACCACCCCGACTTTACCGAGTGAAGTCTGGAAAAATGTTAAGACCATTCGTGGCAACAATTATGCGGGCCTTTATGCTGTATCTAATTTAGGAAGAGTAAAAACTTTACCTAGAAAACATGTAGCGCCTAAAGGTGGAACCTACTATACAAAAGAAACAATCTTGAAACAGAATTTCAATAATGGTGGATATCTTCATGTTAATTTTCAACACCATTCAATCGATGTTCATAAATTAGTAGCTTTGCTTTTTTTGCCTAATCCCAACCACTATGAATGTGTTAACCATAAGAATGAAATTAAAACTGAAAATTATGTTAGCAATCTTGAGTGGTGCACAAAAGCATACAACAATAGCTATAATAAACGAGCAGTGAAGATTGGAAACAAGCAAAGAAATAATGTGACTCGTTGCAAGAAGGTTGCTCAATATACAAAGTCGGGGGAGTTCGTTAAAACATACCCTTCTGCAATGGAAGCACAGCGACATGGGTTTTGGTCAAGCAGTGTCATTGCTTGTTGCCGTGGAAAACGCAAAACAGCCAATGGTTATATCTGGAAATACGTATAAATGCAGGAGCACTCATAATGAGTGCTTTTTTATTTAAAAAGGGGTGATCAGCATTGGCATTACCAGATTTACTTACTGCAAAACAGCAGGAAGTGTTGCAGTCTTATCTACATGATGATTGGCGAATCTTAATTCTTTCTGGTGCTGTTCGTGCTGGTAAAACCTTCATTTCCGATTGGATATTCCTTTTAGAAATTAGAAGGGTGGCCAAACTTGCAAAAATGCGACATGATCCGCATCCTATCATTATTTTGGCTGGTTATAGTTCCAACTCTATTTATACTAACGTGATTGCGTCAATCGAAAACGAGTTTGGAATTGAGCTAAAAGCAGATCGACACGGCCATTATCACTTCATGAATGTTGATATTGTTCCTGTATATACCGGGAATAAACGAGGTGTTGGCGCTATTCGTGGTGCTACTGCTTATTCAGCGTACATTGATGAAGGATCATTGGCTGATCAATCTGTATTTCAAGAAATATTGCAACGTTGTTCTGTGAAGAATTCCAGAATCGTAGTTACGACTAACCCCGATTCACCAGTTCATTATCTGAAAACAGATTACATTGATAATAAGAAACCCGAAGCAAGAATTCGGGCTTTTAATTTTACGATTGATGATAATACGTTTCTTAGTCCCGAGTATGTAAAATCGCTGAAAGCCCAAACTCCCTCGGGAATGTTTACAGATAGAGCTATTTATGGTCGTTGGGTATCGGCAGAAGGCTTAGTTTACAGCGACTTTGATAAAGACCAGATGATGATTGATGAGCTTCCGACTAATGGCGACTATACGTACTACTGTGGCGTTGACTTTGGTTTTGCGGAAGGACACGCTACTTCAATTACTGTTTGGGCAGACGATCAGCAAGGCAACACTTATCTAACCGAAGAGCATACTGCTACGCATAGATATATTGATTACTGGATTCGGGTAATGAAGGATATACAGCAAAGGCACGGTTATAATTTAACGTTTTGGTGCGATCCTGCTAGGCCAGAATATGTATCAGAATTACAAATGAATGGTATTCAAGCCCGTAACGCTAACAAAAATATTTTGACTGGTATCGAGTCTGTTTCAGAACTTATGACTACCGGTCATTTTTTTGTCCTTAAAAATGCACCAGTAAAATTTCTTGATGAAATATACGAATATGTGTGGGATAGCGACAAAGGAGTGCCAATTAAGAAAATGGATAACTGTATGGACAGCATGCGGTATGCAGTATTTAACCAACACCGCGACAACCAAGCACGGACGATTCGTTCAAGATATTTCTAAAAAAGAGGTGAGAGAATGGCAATTCAAAAGACGATTAGCGAAAACTGCTACGTTACCAAAGAAGGCGTATATCTATTCGCTGGTGAAGAGCTGGACACGACTAGCTTAATGCAGTTTGTCAACGAGAATCGGCAACGGTCTATGAAGTATAACCACTACTACGACTTGTATAGCGGTAACCACGATATTTTGCGCAAACCACGTGATCGTTACTCAATGCGACCGGACAATCGAATCATTAGCAACTGGGCTAACTACGTTGTTGATACGTATGTAGGTTATTTCATCGGTAAGCCACCTAAGATTGCGTTAGATGATGATAGCACCAACGAACGATTGCAAGACTGGTTAAACGTCAACTCGTTCCAAGACAAGCTGAGCGAAGTTGCCAAGCAAGTTGCTATCTATGGCCGGTCGTACATGATGGCCTATCAAAACGAGAACAGCGAAACCAAAATTGCGGTTGCTGCTCCCGATAGTAGCTTTATGATCTATGACACCACGATTAAGCGGAATCCTGTTGCGTTTGTGCGGTATTCAAGCTACAACAACCAGTTGAGCGGTGAAGTATATACCGACAAAGAAATTACTTATTTTGGTAATGACGGCAAGGTAGAAGAACAAACCAACCATGTGTTTGGCTTTGTTCCTGCTGCTGAATTCTTTGCTAACGATGAGCGCCTTTCGCTGATTGGCAAGATTGATACGTTGGTCGAAGAGTATGACCGTGCTATCAGTCAGAAGGCTAACCAGGTTGCTTATTTTGACAACGCCTACCTTAAGATTCTGGGTATTCCGTTGCCAACAGATGAAGACGGCAAAACAGTTCTTAACTTGGAACAAGACCACGTGCTTTACTCACCAAGTGCAGATGCTGCGCAAGGTGAAGTCGATTTTATTACCAAACCAGACGGCGACAACATGCAAGAAAACATGCTTAGTCGCTTGAAAGATGATATTTTCCAAACGGCAATGGTCGCCAACCTTAACGATGAAGCGTTCAGCGGTAACGCAAGCGGGGTTGCAATTCGTTACAAGCTGTTATCAATGCAGAATCAAGCTGCGTTTGAAGACCGTAAATTTGCTATTAGTCTGCGTCAACTGCTAGGCACGGCGTTAGGTCTGGGCAAGGCGATTGGCACAGTTAGCCGTGCTGACGTTATGAAAGACTTGCAAATCGTACCGGCCCGTAACATTCCGCTTGACGTTGAGAACGAGGCACAAACTGCGTCTACGTTGTCGGGTATCGTATCGAAGGAAACCCAGTTAAGCACGTTGTCAATCGTTGATGACCCGAAGAAGGAAATCGAGCGTATGCGTGAAGAGCAAGCCGAAGACGTGCGAAACAACTTGCAGGCGATGCCGTCCATGACTGATCAGCAAAAGACTAACATCAAGGATAGCCAAAGCGAAGCCAATGATGATGAAGGCGATGATGTAAATGCCGAGTAGCTATTGGGAAGAGCGAGCCAAGCAAGAGAAGGCCTGGCAACTCAAACAGCTTGAAAACGATGCTGAGTTTGGCAAGTTGCTAGAAACCTACTACAACCAAGCAATCGATGATATTAGCGATAGTATCGAGAAAGAGCTTAACCGTGTAGGCAAGGACCAAGTAACACAAATGGACGTCAAAGCGTACGAAACCAAAGCTAAGTCAATCGTGGCTGAGGCGGAGAAAATGCGGGCTAACGGTCAGAAAGTAACGTATGCTGATTTCAGCGACCAGGTGAACCAGCGCTTGAAGGTCTACAACGCTACAATGCGAATCAACCGGCTTGAGCATTTGAAGTCCGAAGTTGGTCTTGATATGCTGCGAGCTAACATCAAAGTCGATTCCAGTCTACGGGACAAGCTGAGCGGTGATTACCAAAAAGAAGTCATTAGGCAAGCCGGTATCATGATGGACAGCGCGCAACGTTCGCCTTGGACAGGCAAGGACGCTGCTAAGATTCTAATGGCACAAACCAACGGGGCAACGTTTAGCCAACGTTTGTGGGCTGACCAAGACGCCCTTAAAGCAAAACTAGACCAAGTTTTAAGCGTTGGTATGATACAGGGTCAAAATCCACGTAAAATGGCTACACGGCTACGTGAACAGGTCAAAACAGCGGTTGGCAATCAAAGATATGTAACCGAGCGATTAGCACGGACTGAAAGTGCGAGAATCCAAACGAACGTGCAACTTGAATCGATTAAAAAGCACGGCTACAACTACGTCCAGTGGCTGGCCGAACCGAAAGCGTGCCCTGCTTGTCGAGCGATTGCAAGTCGTGATAGTGGATTCGGCGAAGGTGTCTATACGGTTGCTAAAGTGCCAGAGATTCCAGAGCACCCAAATTGTCGTTGCAGCATATCTGAAACGTGGGTTGATGGCAGAGATGATAATCTTGTCGGCGGTAAACGTTCAAAGACGCTTGAAAAAGCTATTGGTGCAAAGAAAGTTTAGCTACGGCTAGGCCTTCTTATTTTCCGAATTAAAAACAAATTCAAGAGAACTCATGCATAGCAAGGGTTCTCTTTTTTCATGCTTAAATTTTGGCCTTTTTGACTTATTTGCAGGCCTAAAAGAACAAGTTCGGACTATATAGCCGACCGGGCTTAAAACGAGGTGTATCCATGTACAAAAAGTTAGTACAAAGCGGGCTTGTTAAAACTCATAGCTTGCCAATGATGTTGCAATTTTTCGCTGAACAAAGCGGTGAAGGTTCGGACGGTGCACCAAATACCGAGCCAGAACAGCCAAGTGATAGCGAAGAAAAGCATGGCGAGCAACAAGCCAAGACTTTCACGCAAGACGAAGTTAACAAGATTGTTAGCCAACGTTTGGAACGTCAAAAGGAACAGCTTAAGGCCAAGGAAGACGAGGCCAAGAAGTTATCCCGTATGAACGCCGAACAAAAGGCTAACTACGAACTGGAAAAAGCAAACAAGCGAGCAAAAGAGGCTACTGCAAAACTGGCACGCTACGAAATGCGCGATAGTGCCAAGCAAATGTTAGCAGACGGTGGTTTTAACAACGCTGATAACGGTCTGCTTGATCTGGTTGTAACAGACACCGCCGAAAGCACTCAAGCAAACGTTAACGTGCTGCTGACTGCGATTGAGGCAATTCGAGAAGACGAACGAAACAAGCTATTAGCTGGGAAAACGCCACGAGTTAGCGGGAAGAAGGTTAAGCCATTGACGCCTAACGATCTTATCAAACTGAAACCCGCCGACCGAATTAAATTTCAGCGTGAGAATCCCGACGAATATGTGAAGATTCTAGGAGGTAAATAACTATGGCAGATAACATGACGATGATTGCGGACCTGGTAAATCCTGAGGTCAATGCGCCAATTGTTCAATACACGATGCAACACGCAATGCGGTTCACACCACTTGCACAAGTTGATAACACGCTTGTTGGCAACGCCGGTGATACTCTGCAATTCCCTAAATTCACCTACATTGGTGATGCAAAAAACATTGCCGAAGGCCAAGCGATCCCGTTCGACAAATTAGGCACTAAGATGACCAAGGTTAAGGTTCAAAAAGCAGCCAAGGGTACGATGATTACTGATGAAGCTGTGCTGTCTGGTTACGGTGATGCAATTGGTGAAAGCACTCGGCAACTGGGACTGAGCATTGCTGATTTTGTTGATACGGCCGTACTGACTGCTGCGAAGAGTGGCAGTCAAAAGGCAACGATCGCGCCAACGGTTGAAGGCCTGCAAACGGCACTTGATGTTTTTAATGATGAAGATGATTCCACTGTCGTTGCTATCATGAGCCCTAAGACGGCATCTAAACTACGTATGGACGCAATTAACAAGAAGCTAGGTAGTGAAGCCGGAGCTAACCAAGTTATCAACGGCACGTACTACGATGTTTTGGGTGCTCAAATCGTACGGAGTAAGAAGCTGACTGATACCGAGATGATTTTGATCAAGGCTAACCAAAGCTCACCAGCACTGAAACTGGTCATGAAGCGTAACGTACTACTTAAGACACAACAAGATATTGATCATGATGCTACTAAGATGACGGCAACTGAACACTTTGCAGCGTTCCTATATGACGATACGAAGGTGGTTGTCGCAACGGTTCAAGCAGCGGCTGAAGCTGGCGGTGTGGGACACTAGTAGATAAGGTGATTTATTATGGCAAGTCTTGACGATTTAAAAACAATGCTAGGGCTTGCGACTGATGACACAAGCCAAGATTCTGTTTTGGCGCTGATTATCAAAAACACTGACTTACAACTGCGGTTTAAGTTAGCCTTAGACGCTGGCGAACAAGTGCCTAACGAATTAGCTTACATTCCGATTGAAGTTGCTGTACGGCGCTACAATCGCTTAAAAAACGAGGGTATGGCGTCATACACTCAGGAAGGCGAAAGCATTACGTTTAACAGCAATGATTTTGATGATTTTCAAGCTGATATTGACGACTGGCGCAAACGTCATAGTCATGGCGTACTAACTACGGTTGACCCGTTCCATCGAAAGCGGGGCGATTAAATGCGTTTCGACCACGTAATCAAGTTCTACGACAAATCGGAACGGCACTATGACCCCAAAACACACGGCTATGTAGGCGGCGAAAAGCTAGTTTCAATGCTACATGGAAACGTAACTGACGTTGGTACGGTTAAGTCGGTGCAATTGTTCGGCGATTATAAGCAGAACAGTCTAGTGATACGACTTTATGCTGCACCGCCTAAGTGGTCATACCTGACCATTGACGATGGAAAGCAACAGTATGTACTGCAGACAATGCGAAAACCGTTAAAACTGTTCACTTTGATTGTAGGTGAAAGCAATGGCTAAAGTAACGTTTCAAATTAAAGGCGCTAGGAAACTACAACGAGCAATCGCCAAGCGACCTATGATGATGGCGACGCAAACGAAAACGATTGTTGCTAAACATGGTGCGTTGCTTAAGACGAAAACGGCACAGAACATGGCTGCTGCGTATACAGCTGGTTATGCAACTGGTGCTACTAGACGTTCGCTGTCTACTACGTTCTCAAACGCTGGCATGACGGTAGCTGTTGCACCACACACTGAGTATTTCCCTTACTTGGAATTCGGTTCTCGATTCATGTCGGCACGGCCTACACTTAAACCGGCATTTGCGTACCAGAGTGTTCAGTTTGTTAACGATCTAAAGAAAATGATGAAGTAAGGAAGGGAGCGAAGGCATGATACCTGAACAGGAACTATTCGACGCGGTATTTTCTAAAGCACAAGAGCTAGGCTATACCGTGTATGATCATTTGCCGTTAGAGAGTGAGAATGCCCCGTACCCGTTTGTTAATGTTGGTGATGTAAATTCCATCATTAGCCCGTACAAAGACGCCTACGGGGCTAGAATCGATATCACGCTTAACGTGTGGGACACTGGAGAGAATCGCTACAACGTGGCAAAAATGATGAACGCCTTGTCTGCTATTGGACAGGGCGTTTTACTTTCCGAAAATTTCCGGTTCGTGGGTCGGCCGTCGCTTAACAGTAATCAAATAATCACTGATACAAGCGTTCAAGATACCGTGTTAATGCACGGCATCATTTCGCTTGTGTTTCAACTAAGTTAGGAGTGAGAGAATGGCAAACAATTTAGAGCAAATCCAGGGTGTTAATGTCGTTGTCTATGCCCGCAAGTTGGCGGAAGCTGCTAAAGTTGCCGGTCAGCTTATCCCGTATCAGACAAGTTTAAACATTGACCCGCAACGTGATTCTGATAAAAAGAAAACCAAATCTGGTACGGTAACTACGACGTCGAGCTTGGAAACTGACTTCAAGTTTGAGTTTGTCAACAACTGGTCCAAGATTGCCGATCAGTTGCTTGATTCCATTTTCGACAACGAAGAAATGGAATTCTGGGCTGTTAACCGACAACGTAAAAACTCTGAAGGACAATATTATGCCTTATATTTGCGTGGCAAGGTTACTGAAGACAGCAACGATAATGATCCAGACGATGTTTCGAGCCGTGAAACAACTATCACGGTTGATTACGGCCCAGTTCGTGGTTGGGTAACGCTGAGTGAAGACCAAGAAGCCGAATTGGCTTACATCTTCCGTGGCGTTGGCGCAATTGAAGGCACGCCAAAGAACGATGGTACGGACGGCGCCGGTAAGGCTTGGAACAAAGAAACTGACGCTGGGCAAGGCGTTAGCGACAACTAGGAGGGCTTTTAATGCAAATCAAAGTTAACAGCAAAGATGTCAACCTTAATTTTGGCGTTCGCTTTATTCGTGAGCTTGATCGAAAAATCGGCATGACGCTTGATATTAAAGGCGTTGAACAAAATTTCGGTATGGCACTAACTAAAGCTGTTCCCGCACTACGAAGCTATGATGTTGCCGTACTGGCAGATCTGCTTTACTGTGCTGCGTGGGACAATAGGGAACGGCCATCGCAAAGCGATATTGACGCTTACCTTGATGATAAGAAAACGAACATTGATAAGTTGTTCGATGACGTCACTAAGGAGCTGAAATCAAGCAATGCTGCGCGGACCGCGACAAAAAATCTGAAAGCCTAGATAGTCAAGATGACGACCAGACAAGTGAAGAAACATATCGCATGATCTTGGTCAACTGCCTGGCATATCTAGGCTTTAACGATGTAAAACAGGCAGAGCGTATCACGTTAGCTGAATATCAACTACGGCTAGAAGCATACGAACTGCGAGCGATTCGCAAACGTGAGGATCAGGCATATCAAGCGTGGTACAACTATGCTGTTCAAGCAACCACCGGTGGAAAGAATCCAAAGTGGAAGTATGCGTCTGTCCAGAGATTTCTTAAAGACGTCGGCATTACCAAGTCATTATCGGCGATTAACGCCCAGTATGGACGTTCTAACGACGGCGACAAGGAAAATACCACGAAACTGTTTCAACAGCGCTACAAGGAATTCAGAGAGCTTAAAAAGCGCGGCCTGATTGATATGCAAGCATGGAAAGGTGGTGGTTAGAATGGCACAAGAAATGAGTATCGAGGCGATTCTTTCCGCCGTCGATCAAAGTTTCACCAAAACAATGGAACAGGCGGTTGATAGCCTTAGCAAAGTCGTTGGTCAAAGCAACAAAACGGCAAGCGCTACAACATCGGCAACCGGTTCTGTCAAGAATTTAGCAACGTCGTTGGGGCTTGTTGCGGTTGCGGGCAAAGCGTTTAGCGTTGTCAAAGATTCGATTGGCGGGGCTATTGATCGTTTCGACACGCTTAACAAATACCCAGTTGTCATGGACGCGTTGGGGTATTCGGCACGAGATGTTGCAAAATCTAGTAAGTTAATGCAAAAGGGCATTGATGGATTGCCAACGTCATTACAAGACATCACTTCCGTTGCACAGCAGTTAGCACCATTGACGGGTAGCGCGACAAAGGCTAGCAAGTCGGCGTTAGCCCTTAACAACGCCTTTTTGGCGAGTGGGGCAAGTGTTGCTGATACTAGTCGGGGTCTGCAACAGTACACGCAAATGCTGTCAACCGGTAAAGTCGATATGATGAGTTACCGGACGTTAATGGAAACTATGCCTATTGCATTGCGTAAGGTCGCAAACGCATTTGGTTTCACCGGAAAATCTGCTGAACAGGACCTGTATAACGCATTGCAAAGCGGGCAAATATCGGTAGACCAATTGAATGATAAATTCATCGAACTTAACAAGGGTCAGAATGGTTTTGCTCAACTTGCGAAGAAAAATAGTGCCGGGATTGCAACCAGTTTTGCGAACTTGAAAGCTAGTGTCGTAAAGAACCTTGGAAACATGCTAACTGCCATTAACAATGGTTTTAGCAAAGCCGGTTTCGGTTCTATCGCGCAAGTACTTGATAACATGAAAGTTGGCATTAACGGATTTTTTACCGCTATAACACCAATTGTTACGCAAGGAACGACGGTTATTTTGAACTCGTTGAGGTCAATGTTTGATTTCGTTAACGCTAACAAGGATTGGCTTATACCATTAACTATCGGAATTGGTGCATTTGCTGGACAGATGGCTTTATTGAAGAAGGCTGTATCGTTTGTTGATAGTGCGAAAACTTCTATTTCAACATTCAAAGCGATTATGAAAACCATGACATTTGATGATGTTATGTTGGGAGTTGACCCAGTAACTAAATCAATTGAAAAACTCAATGCTGCCTTTAAAGTCTTTGGCGGGGTAAGAATGATTGTGATTGCGGCTATTATTGCAATTGTGGCTGCATTAGTCTATTTCTTCACTCAAACTGAAAAAGGGCGCCAAATGTGGCAATCTTTTGTTTCGTGGCTATCAAATGCATGGCAAACACTATCGACAATCGCTACATCTGTTTGGGGGAAAATTAGTGATGTTGTTAGCGTTGCTTGTAACACGGTAAAAAATGTATTGAGTGGTGTTAGCCAAACTATTCAAGGATTTATAACCAAAATGGGCGGCATTGGCAGTATTGCTTCCACGATTGTTAGCGTCTTAACCAAAATAGGATTAGCTGCATTAGGAATTTCTGGCCCTTGGGGACTTGCTGCGGGGGCTGTCATTAGTTTTGTAACAGCTTGGTTGCAAACCGGACAGCTAAACGCAGATGGCATTACTCAAGTTTTCGACCAGTTAAGCAATACTATCACGAACGTAACTAACGCTATTGTCGCAAACATTCCGCTGATTGTCGGAATGATAACTAATGTCATTGTAGGTATTGCTAACAGTATTTCTGAGAACCTTCCACAAATCATTGCGATTGGTACACAAATCATTACGTCGTTGACCACAGCGATTACAGCTGCGTTGCCACTACTGATAGTTGCGGGCGTACAGATTCTGATTGCGCTTATCAATACCATAGTTGCAAGTTTGCCAATGATCATTACGGCTGGTCTGCAAATTATCATGGCACTTGCTAACGCCATTGTTACCGTATTGCCAATGCTTATTACGGCCGGCGTGCAAATCATTATGGCACTTGCTAATGCTATTATTAGCAATTTGCCACAGATCATTGAAGCTGGGGTAGAGATTCTTACAGCGTTAATTAATGGTATTGCACAAGTGCTGCCATTGCTTGTGGTTAGTGCGTTACGAATTATCGTTGTATTAGCAGAAGCTATCATTAGCAACTTACCGCAGATTATAGCAGCAGGGGTACAAATTATAGCTGCTTTGATAAAAGGTATTCTGCAAATGATTGGCAGCTTAGGCAGCGCAATGGCACAGGTTGGACGCGAGATCATTAATTCGGTTGCTCATATTGATTTATCGGCTAACGGTAAGGCAATCATGAACAGTTTGCTTGGCGGTCTTAAATCGGCTTGGGAAAGTGTCAAGTCGTTTGTCGGTGGCATTGGCAAGTGGATTAAAGCCCACAAAGGGCCTATCAGTGTCGACCGGCGTCTGCTGATTCCAGCCGGGCATGCAATCATGAACGGTCTGGGCAACGGGTTAGTTGATGGCTTTAGCGATGTTCAAAAGTCCGTTTTGGCAATGAACAAGCAAATCACCGACGCAATGCGACCTGATGTTTCTGGTTTCGCTAACCGCTTGAACGGCATGGCAAGTGATGTACAATCACGGTTCGCCGGTTCGTTGACCATGCAAGACAGCACTTTGCAAATGCGAAACAACGCGCTTTTGCGCCAAATTGCAGGTAAAGATACAACGATGATTCTTGATTCTGGCGTGCTTGTCGGTGCAACGGCTGGCAGTTACGATCAACGATTAGGGCAACGAACGGCATTAAAGGATAGGTGGAGTTAATGGAATTTATATTCAGAGATTTACCGCCAACCGATGTTGACGTTGACACGTTGCCAAACGTTGAAGGCTTCGCTTTCGCTGAATTCGATAGCGTCAAATCTGGTTGGTGGTTAACCGAACGAACGGCACCAACGCCAGAAGAGCAAGAAATCACTGAAAGCGTGCCATATCGTCAAGGTAGCTATGATTTTTCGATGATCGATAACGAACGGTTTTTCAATAATCGAGAAATCACCTACAAGCTGTTATATGTCGGCGAAGAGTATCACAACCGCAAAGGCTTTGAACAAGAGCTGAAACGGCAACTAATGCCCCACAACTGGGGCAAATTGATTGATACTCACGAACCTATTTACTACTGGTGGGCCAAGTGCAAGAGCGTTGAAGTTGACGATAGCAGCGACGATGAAACGCTTGAAGCGTCAATAGTGTTCACGGCTTATCCTTATGCTTACACGAACCACAACGAAGGCGCTGACTATTGGGACGATGTTTTCTTCCCGCACTGGATATGGCAACAAGTCAAGTTCAGCGTTAATGGCAGTCAGGACGTCAACGTAAAAAACATTGGTTCACGGCCGGTCTTGTCGTCATTCGTGGTAACTGGCAACGTCAAGGCAAAAGGCAGTTTCGGCGAAGTGTCGCTCAACGATGGCAACTACAAGCAAACGCAAGTAGTGCTTGATACTGGCGATAACAAAATTAACTTGTCTGGGAATGGAACGATTGAGTTTGTTTTTAAGCGTGAGGAGATGGTTTAATGTATCGAATTATCGGATATAACGAACCAACCGACAAGAACGGCTTTATCGTGCTTGATCAGCGAGTAAATCGCACGGTCAGCGAAGGCAAGTTGACGATTAAAGAAACCGATATTGATGATCTGGAACTAACAGTTAACCGCGACAGCTTACTGTTTGATAACGTTCGACCAATGCACACGCACGTTGAAGTCTACGATGACGATAAACTGCTGTTTCGTGGCCGGGCAATCAAGCCGAAGAAGGAAATGCAATCAAGCGGGCGGTTCATTAGAACGTACACGTTCGAGGATATTGAAGCATATTTGCTAGATAGCATTCAGCGGTTTTATGAAGCGGTTGGACTAACCCCGAAAGAGTTTCTGCAATCGCTGCTTGATGTTCATAACAGCCAAGTGCCACAGTACAAACAGTTCAAGTTGCGTAACTGTAACGTTACTAACAACAAAGATGATGCTTATCGGCAAATCGACTACCCGAAAACACGGGACGCAATCAAAGACAAGCTGATTAACGAGCTGGGCGGGTATCTGGTAACTGAGTACAAGCAGGACGGCCCGAACATGCTTGACTATATAACTGATATTGGCAACGATCACAAGAGCGATACGCCTATCCAGTTAGCAGTTAACATGAAATCGGCTAGCCTTACGATTGACCCTACAAAGGTCATAACTAGGCTCGTTCCGTTGGGCAAACAGTTAGAGCCCCAAAAAGTCGAGGTTGACGGCGAAAACTCAACAATAACAACTGGTGGTGGTGCAACAACCGCTATTAATGGCGATTGGACAGAAGCCATTAAGCATGCTGCGAAGATAATGAACGTTAACCTTGACCAGAACGGGTTGAACGCTATTTTAAGGCGTATCAACCAGGAATCCGGTGGTAGTGAAACGGTGACGAACAACTGGGACAGCAACGCACAGGCAGGGCACCCGTCAACAGGGCTGTTACAGTATATTCAGCCAACGTTCGATAAATGGAAGGTACAAGGCTATGAAGACATTCATAAAGGTTTTCATCAACTTTTAGCGATGTTCAACGATTCCAACTGGTTGGCCGATATTTCACATGCCGGCGGTTGGGGCCCAACCGGTACACGGCGGGTTAATGGTCCAGTTACTGATACCGCGACCGAAACACTCACAAACGGTTGGGGCTGGCCGTTTCCTAGTGTCGGCGAAGGCAGTTTTAGCCAAGCCCAAAAATTCGGTTACGATGGTGGCTTTAGACCCAATTCATTTCATGATGGATTAGATTTTGGTTCGGTTGATCACCCAGGAAGTGAAGTTCACGCAATCCATGGTGGCACGGTTGTTTTCAAGGGCTACATGGGCGGGCTTGGCAACTACGTTGTAACGCACAGCACGGACGGTTTTAATATTGTCTATCAAGAAGCGTTCAGCAGTGCTGGCCAAATCAGAGTCAACATTGGCGATAAGGTCAAAACCGGTGATGTTATCGGTTGGCGAAACACCGACCACTTGCACGTTGGGGTTACCAAAGCTGATTTTTATGAGGCAGTCAAGAAGTCGTTTACGAACGACGGCACGTGGTTAGACCCACAAGCACTGATCAAAAACGGCGGTGATGGTTCGCAATCGAAAGACGAAAGCAAGAAAGATGAGGTCAGCAACTCAAATGCTGCTAGGCCAAAGCTAACGATTACTAGCGTCAATGAAGGGCGAGATTATATCGATATACCGGAGCTGCAAAAAGAGTTTGGCATTATCAACGGCACGATTGAGTTCAACGAAGTAACCGACGCTAACGACTTGATGAACCAAGCGAAAGCATGGATCAACGCACAGCGAGTGCCAGAAAGCTGGGAAGTCAGCGCGGTTGAACTGAACTTGCCTAACTTTGACCATTTCAAAGTTGCCGACCGGTATATGTTCGTCAATCCTTATGTAGCGCAATCACAACTGTTACGAGTGGTGCAGAAAGAAGTTGACCTACTACAACCGCACAAGTCAACGCTGACTATCGGCGATAAGTCGTTAGGGCTGACCGATTATCAGCTAGAAGTGAACCGTCAAGCTCAAGACTTCGAAAGAGTTAAGGTTATTGTTGGCCGTGTAGCTGAAGTTCAAGCAAGCGGTCAATCTAACGTGTCAAGTACGACCACGATTATTCAGAACGGAGCAAGCAGCGAAGATGTAACGCAGCTTAAGTTTGATATGAAACAATTGCAATCGATCATTAACGATAAGATACCGGCGGGCTATGTATCGCAAGCGGACTTTAATAAATTGAAAGCCGAAGTTGATAAGCTGAAAGGGGCAAGCTAATGGCAACCACTGATGATATGAAAAGCATTGCTGAAACGATTCGCAAGGCTCAGTATGGCAAAGATGTTCGGGAAGCTATCGCAAAAGGCTTTGAACTGTTAGCTGCAAAGCAAGACAAAGTCGATGGCTTTCTGGATTCATATGGCCTTGACGAAGATACTTTAAATGAACGATGAAAGAAGGTGAATGAATGGCATTACGAGAGAAAGCACGGCTAACGCTTGATTTAACCCGCTATCAAGACCAAATCCTTGATATTAGCGGTTATTTCAAAGGCCGTGTAAGCGACACGGACGACTATTTGCCAGTGTATATCACAAGTAACAGTCTGCCCGTTGATATGCGGGGTTGGCAATACGAATACGGCGGTGTTGATAGTCAAGGGTACGTGCATAAGCATATCTATCCAGTAGAAGCTAATGATCGCAACGATCAAATCGCATTGGGACGGGTAACGCTGCACTTTGACGAACGCACTTTCAACGTTCCTGGACACTGGCAACAGTTCTTTGTTCGTTTCATTGGCCGAGATGGTCAGACAGTATCAACCGTTGACATGGACTTTGATGTTATTGACGACCAGTTTTTCGCACACGTTGGGAACGCTGGCCGAGATTATATCGAAGAGTTTGAGCAAATCCTTAAGCAAGTAACCGACAAAGGTAACACGATTAAGGACAAACTTGATGACGCCGGTGAAACGTACAGCAAGGAATTTAACGATTGGCTGACCAAGTACAAACAGTCATTAAGCGACGCAATGGCAGCAGTGAACGACCCTAAGGACGGTTTGTTCGCGCGGTATAATTCACTGCTGCTCATGACGCAACAAATTCAAGAAACACTGAAACAAGCTCAGTTCCACGACCGAGCATGGCAGTTCAGCGATGTTTCGACCATGCAAAGCTATGCTGCGTTAGCTGCGAACGACCTTGCAATCACGAAAGGTTGGGACAACTACGATGACGGGCATGGCGCTGTTTGGCAAATCCGCGTTAAGCACAAGGACGAAACCCCAGACGGTACCAACGTCATTGCGCTGTCTAATGGCATGGTTGCCGAGCGTAACGCAAGCATGGTTACGGCTGATAGTCTGGAAGACTTGCTTTACGGGTACGAAATCACAATCGTACACAATCAAGCTGATTATCCAGAACCAAAAATCATGTACTACGAGTATGCAATTGGTACCGAGCCAAACGGGCTTGGGAGTGGCCCAAGCGGGTTTGGTCAGACTAACACAAAGCTAGTCCCTTGCATGGCTACGTATCCAGACGCTAACACGATTAAGGTTCGGTTACCGCGTAATTTCTACCTAGATGACGCGCCGAACTTTGAATCGAGCGCCGGTGCATGGTATGTTCGCAGTGGCTATAAGACAATCAAGGTCAGTCTGGGCAACGTTAACGCACAACTGGCACTGACTGGGGAAGGCCAAGGCAAGAGTGCCCTTGCAGGCGGTTCAGGCTATTTTAGCAAGCCGACAAGCCCAAGTGATCTGCGAGCTATCTATATCGACGAACACACACAACGGCTAGAATGGCGAAACTAGATGATGGAGGCTTTGGCGCATTGATGGCGTCAAAGCTATTTTAAATGAGAGGTGAAAAAATGGACCTTACTAAAATTTTTAGCGGCATGGATAAAGGGCCAGAAGCTATCCAAGCCAACTTTGAAAAAATTAATAGTGCTGTTGGCGACAAGGTGTCATCGCAGCCAATTCAAGTTACATTTATTAACGGTTTTAGCGGTGACATTTCGATGAGAACTTATCAGTTGGGTTCAAGCCGAATCACGACCATAGAAGGGTGGTTTAATACCGGCAACGCCACACTTAAAGCCGGTGCGGCTACCGGGATTTTCAAAGTTCCGGTAGATACCGATATTGGTATGGTTTTCGCTTGGACAAACACATCAAACATGCTAAACGGCCGTGTGCATGTCCAAACAGACGGCACAGTAACTGTTGAGCTAGAGAACGAGCTAGGACCAAATAACTATGTCGATCTGTTAGGCATGCGCGCATACTAGCAAAGGAGAGATAAAATGGCTAAAGATGTATATGTATTTGACAACACCAATCGCTTGCACGAGTATGTTAGTACCGTGCAAGTTGATGACAATGCTAGCCTAGAAAGTAATCAAACGACCGTTGCTGTTGGCAATGGCCGTTTTTTCAATGGTCGAGAGTGGGTTAACGAAACTGTTAATGTCTACCACTATAATAGCGATGGCTATTTCGATTACTATTCAGTAGCCCCACAAGGTACTGCTTTAGAAACTAACGAAACTCTAGTTGCACCACTTAATAGCGATGGTAGCGGTATGTACAAGCCGAAGTTTGACGCTACGCAGAACGCGTGGGTTGAAACGCTATCAAAAGAAGAAATTGAAGCACTCAACAAACCCGCAGTTACTAAACCAAATAGCAATGATCAAACTATCAGTATGCTTACCGCTCAACTGCTGCAAACTCAAATGACAGTTAAGCAGCAAGGCACGCAAATCACTAGTCTAACTGGCGCACTGTTGGCAAACGCAAAGGCAAAGGCAACTAACTAAAGAGAGGTAAAAGCTATGTATTCTATTTTTAAGATGTACTACCCAATGGGTCTGTTCACGGTACAACAATGCAAGGACGCGGTTTTCGTCGGTTGGCTGACCGCTGAACAATTTAAGGAAATCACCGGACAAGATTACGTGGCTGCGTAATCTTTTTATTTTTGTCGCCTATGAAATAAACAGTATTGCATAGCAAGGCGGCAGTTAGGAGTTAGGAATTGGACATCATTAAATATCTTGCCGATGGTGGTCCAAACGTGCCATATCATATGCAATATATGGAGCACTTGCATATGCTTGTCGATAACAAAATCGTGTGGTTATTCGTCTGGATTGTCATTGCTGACATTGTCACGGGCTTTTTGAAGTCTTTGGTTACCAAGAAAACAAGCAGTCGTAAAGGCACTGATGGCTTGATTCGGCACGGGGCATTGCTGCTGATTATTATTACGCTTTACCCTATGCTTGACATCAACGGTTTTCGGAGTGCCGGCGATACACTGATTATCTTTTATGTACTTTTCTATGCTGTTTCAATCATTGAAAATCTGGGGCAAATGGGCGTACCCGTTCCCGATTTCGTCAAGCAGTATATCTACAAACTAAGTGATGAGTATGTTCACGAAGACAATAACAAGGAGGTCAAAAATGGCACGCGAAATCATGATTGATCTGGCTAGTTATCAAGCTAACCTGACCGCTAACGATTACCGCGCAATTGGTGCTACTAAGGCAATCGTTAAGGTTACGGAAAGCACTAACTACGTCAACCCTTATATCCAAAGCGAAGTAAATAACGCTGCTGCGGGCGGTGTTAACGGCTTTGCGTTCTACCATTTCGGACGGTTCACGAATGATGCCGGAGCAAAGGCGGAAGCTGAGTTCTTCATCGCCAACGCTAAGGCAAAAGCAAACGTCAAGCCTGGCACGCTGTTAGTCCTTGACGCTGAAATCAATAACATGCCAACGTCAAGCGTTATCGTGTTCTTGGACACGTTGCGCAACGCTGGTTATCACACCGGTTTCTACACGTACAAGTATTTGCTGCCTAAGTTTGACCTGGAAGCAATCCACCCACACTGCGATTTCTTCTGGTTAGCTGCATACGTACTGGCAAACGGTAAGGCAGACGGCAAAGAGCCTAACTTTAACTACTTCCCAAGTGCCAACTATGTTGACGCATGGCAGTACACTGATAACCTGTTAGGCTACAAGGTTGACGGGTCTATCACGCTGACTGACAACGCTTTGGCACTGTTTAACCCAACCGAAGTTAAGCAACCGGAACAGCCTGCACAACCGGCTAACAAGTCCGCTGAAACGGTCTGGAAGGACGCACTGGGCGATGAGTGGCACGCTGAAAATGGTACGTTCACGAGTACAACTGCACTTCATCTGCGGTGGGGCGCTAAAGTAACCGCAACGTCAATCGCTGTATTGCCTTCTGGTAGCGTGGTTAAGTATGACGCATGGAGCCGTCATAACGGGTTCGTTTGGCTGCGTCAACCACGTGGCAACGGTCAATACGGTTATCTAGTATGCCGAAATGCTAACACCGGTGAGCCTTACGGCACTTTCAAATAACGATTAGACCTAGCTTAACGGCTAGGTCTTTTTTCGTATCATAAAGGGAGCGTATATAATGGAACAATTAATTTTCTATCCACGAGTAATCAAAGTCGATGACACAGACCGCACTATCAACGTCATAGCGCTTGTTAATGATGAACGGCTAGAATTTACCGATGATATGATTTACACGCTGAAATCAGGCAATCAGAGCGGTTATATCAAGGATAATAGCGTTAACCGAACCGTCATTTAGCAGTCAGGAACTTAAGGGATTGCCGTCTGATATGTACACCGCCGAACTGTGGGTTACGAATGGCGATAAAACGCGAATCTACCCTAATAAAGACAAAGGTTATCTAGGTTTGCAAGCCAATGTAACGGCGATGGTTGGCGAAGTGCTGCCAACCTTAACGGTTAGCGAAATCAAGGCTGAAATCGAATCTAAGCTGAAAAATGCGGGTAGCGGTGGCACTGCTGAAAAAGGCGAAAAAGGTAACGATGGAAAAAGCGCTTATCAAATTTGGCTTGACGCCGGAAACAAAGGCACTCAACAAGACTTTCTGAACAGCTTGAAAGGTACTCAAGGCGAAAAGGGCAAACCTGGTAGCAACGGGAACGATGGCAAGAGTGCCTACCAAACATGGCTTGATTTAGGCAATAGCGGAACGGAGCAAGACTTTATCAACAGTCTTAAAGCGCCGAGTGCTGCACCGGTGAAACGTGCTGCAACATCTGTTTTCGTTGATCTGAACAATTTAAAAAACATTGTTGGGCGATTCGACAACGGTTGTTGGGTTGAAATGCGGACGATGGCAAGCTGGTTCCCGTTGTATGCAACCGGTGCTGATGGCTATGGTAGCGTAACAATGCAATCATTTGTTCACGATCAGTGTTGGTGCAACGTGCAATCGTTCATCAACGGCTTTTTAAAAGTAAGTGCAATGCAACAAGCAACACCGGCGCAATTCGAACTCTGGAAGTCCTGCGTTGTTCATGAACCATATGCAGACGTTGACCAGTACGACTGGAGCGCTTGCCGTATCACTAAGACTGGTAGCGATGTCGGCGAAGTTGATTTCGCCAAGATGATGTTCGCTGTGGGCTTGTTTACCGAAAACACAATCCTATCATTAGGTGCAACGAAAAAATCATAATGTTTAGTCCTAGCTACGGCTAGGGCTTTTTTTATTTTGCCTAAAAAGTATCATAAGAATATGGTTCCCCACGTATGTGGGTGTGATCCTGATATTAATATAATATTTGGATTTTTTAAAAAGTTATCCCCATGTATGTGGGTGTGATCCAAATATAGATATTAGATGTTTGGATTTTATTTTGTTATCCCCACCGCAAGTGGGGCTGCGGTCGTCATTATGACGGCCGTTTTTTGTGCAACGAAAAGTGCAACGGTTAGGGAACTTATATATCATTCTAGACCAGTAAATCAAGCTAATATATAGTTTTGTGCATTATAGAAAACTATAAATAACTATATCAATATTTACATCAAA
>OGKM01000225.1_pt1 | contig 37813 bp, 38 predicted proteins | sample 1572501 | NCBI WGS metagenome assembly OGKM01 (sample SAMEA2582154, study PRJEB24529) | metagenome | biome: Human gut stool | place: China | collected 2011
GGCCGTAATGGGTCGTAACCTTGCCCTTAATATTGAATCTCGTGGCTATACAGTAGCAATTTACAACCGTTCAGCGAATAAAACAGAAGATGTGATTGCATCTCACCCTGAAAAAAACTTTGTTCCAAGTTATGATGTGGAAAGTTTTGTAAATTCTATTGAAAAACCACGTCGTATCATGCTCATGGTCAAAGCTGGGCCAGGAACTGATGCAACGATTCAGGCACTTTTACCTTTCCTTGATAAGGGAGATATCTTGATTGACGGTGGAAATACTTTTTATAAAGACACCATTCGTCGTTCAGAAGAATTGGCAAATTCAGGAATCAATTTCATCGGAACAGGTGTATCTGGTGGTGAAAAAGGTGCGCTTGAAGGACCGTCTATCATGCCTGGTGGGCAAAAAGAAGCTTATGAATTAGTAGCAGACGTGTTGGAAGAAATTTCAGCGAAAGCACTAGAAGATGGTGCGCCATGTGTGACTTACATCGGTCCAAACGGTGCAGGTCATTATGTAAAAATGGTTCACAATGGGATTGAATATGGTGATATGCAATTGATTGCGGAAAGCTATGATTTAATGCAACACTTGCTTGGATTTTCAGCAGCAGAAATGGCTGACATCTTTACAGAATGGAATAAAGGTGAGTTAGATAGCTATCTGATTGAAATCACTGCTGATATTTTGACTCGTAAAGATGATGAAGGTCAAGATGGACCAATCGTTGATTACATTTTGGATGCGGCTGGAAATAAAGGAACTGGTAAATGGACTAGCCAATCAGCGCTTGACCTTGGTGTGCCATTGTCACTCATTACTGAGTCAGTATTTGCACGTTACATCTCCACTTACAAAGAAGAACGTGTACACGCTAGCAAGGTTCTTCCAAAACCAGCTGCATTCAAATTTGAAGGAGACAAGGCTGAATTGATTGAAAAAATCCGTCAAGCCCTTTACTTCTCAAAAATCATCTCTTACGCACAAGGTTTTGCGCAATTGCGTGTAGCATCTAAAGAACAGGATTGGAATCTTCCGTTTGGTGAAATTGCTTCTATTTGGCGTGCTGGTTGTATCATTCGTGCTCGTTTCTTGCAAAAAATTACAGATGCATACGGACGTAATCCAGATCTTGCAAACTTACTGCTTGACGAATATTTTATGGACGTCACTGCCAAATACCAACAAGCTGTTCGTGATGTAGTGGCGTTGGCTGTTCAAGCAGGTGTGCCGGTACCAACGTTCTCTAGTGCGATTGCTTACTTTGATAGCTATCGTGCAGAAAACTTGCCAGCCAATTTAATTCAAGCGCAACGCGATTACTTTGGTGCGCATACGTATGAACGCAAGGACAAAGAAGGAATTTACCACTATTCTTGGTATGATGAAAAATAGGATAGGCTATGGGGAAGCGGATTTTATTAGTTGAGAAAGAAAAAAAATTAGCGCAATTTATTGGCTTAGAGCTACAAAAAGAAGGTTATCGAGTTGATCTTTTTGAAACAGGAAAAGATGCTTTGGCGTCTGCGAGAGCTAATCAATACGATTTATTCCTGTTGAATTTTATGCTTGACGATATGACAGGAACAGAATTTGCCGCACAATTAAGTGTGATAAAGCCTGCTTCGGTCATCATTGTATTGGATAATCGTGATAATATTCTTCAATATACTGAGGAAATCCAACGCTTTGCTGTTGCTTACATGGTAGAACCATTCATTGTGACGGACTTAGTTGAAAAAATTTCTGCCATTTTTCGTGGGCGTGATTTTATTGACCAGCATTGTAGTCAGATGAAAGTTCCAACATCTTATCGGAATCTTCGGATTGATGTGCAAAATCATACAGTTTATCGAGGTGAAGAAGTGATTGCTTTGACTCGAAGAGAGTATGATTTATTAGCAACATTGATGGGAAGTCATCAGGCTTTAAGCCGTGAACAGTTGTTAGAACGCGTGTGGAAATACGAAGGAGCTGTTGAAACAAATGTTGTCGATGTTTATATTCGCTATCTTCGTAGTAAAATTGATATAGCGGGGCAAAAAAGTTATATAAAAACCGTGCGTGGTGTTGGTTATGCTATGCAAGAATAATTCTGAGGTGCAGGAAATATCGTTTTTCTGCACTTTTCTAATGGGCGTATTTCCCTAGTCTATTACAATTTGAAAGCAAGAAATAGGAAAAATTTTTAAAATATTGTATAAAAACGCTTTACAAAATAAAAATATATGATATAATTAAAGGGTCAAATAAATGCAAACGTTTTCGTAAAATGTTTGCGGAAATTTTATAAGGAGATATGAATGATGAAAGAGACATTCAAAAACATATTTAGTTTCGAATTTTGGCAAAAATTCGGAAAAGCTCTGATGGTCGTTATCGCAGTAATGCCCGCGGCTGGTTTGATGATCAGTATTGGTAAGTCTATTCCAATGATCAATCCAAATGTAGCTGCTCTTGTTACAACAGGCGGTATTCTTGAGCAAATTGGTTGGGGAGTTATCGGAAACCTTCACATTTTGTTTGCATTAGCTATTGGAGGTAGCTGGGCAAAGGAACGTGCTGGTGGTGCATTTGCGGCCGGACTTTCATTTATTTTAATTAACCGTATTACAGGGGTCTTTTTTGGAGTAACTTCAGACCTTCTTACAAAACAAGGAGCTACTGTAAAAACTGTCTTTGGTGGAACCATTAAGGTGGCTGATTATTTTGTAAGTGTACTTGAAGCTCCTGCCCTTAATATGGGGGTGTTTGTTGGTATCATTGCCGGTTTTGTTGGAGCAACTGCTTTCAACAAATATTATAATTACCGTAAATTACCAGATGCGCTTTCATTCTTTAATGGTAAACGGTTTGTGCCATTCGTTGTTATTTTGCGTTCTACAATTGTGGCTTTGATTCTTGCAGTATTTTGGCCAGTTGTTCAAACTGGAATCAACAATTTTGGTATTTGGATTGCTAACTCTCAAAAGACAGCTCCAATTCTCGCACCATTCTTGTTTGGTACTTTAGAACGTCTTCTTTTACCATTTGGACTTCACCATATGTTGACAATTCCAATCAACTATACTCAATTAGGTGGGACATATGAAGTGTTGACAGGGGCTGCTAAAGGAACGACTGTATTTGGTCAAGATCCATTATGGTTGGCTTGGGTAACAGACCTTGTTAATTTAAAAGGTTCACACGCTGACCAATATCAACATCTTCTAAATAGTATTACTCCAGCTCGTTTTAAAGTTGGGCAAATGATTGGTTCATTTGGTATTTTGATGGGGGTTGCCTTTGCAATTTATCGAAATGTAGATGATGATAAGAAACATAAATACAAAGGGATGATGATTGCAACAGGACTTGCAACTTTCTTAACAGGTGTTACAGAACCAATTGAATACATGTTTATGTTTGTTGCAACACCTCTTTATTTGGTGTATGCTGTTGTGCAAGGGTTAGCCTTTGCAATGGCTGACGTTGTTCACTTGCGTATGCACTCATTTGGTTCAATCGAATTTCTGACTCGTACTCCACTAGCCATCAATGCTGGTTTGGGTATGGATATTATTAATTTTGTTTGGGTAACAGTGCTCTTTGCAGTTGGAATGTATTTTATTGCCAACTTCATGATTAAGAAATTTAACTACGCAACTCCAGGACGTAACGGAAACTATGAAACAGCTGATGGAGAAGATAGTCCTTCGTCTGCCCCAGCTGGTGGCAAAGTAGCAGAAGCATCTCAAGCTGTGAATATTATCAATCTTCTTGGTGGACGTGCAAACATTGTTGATGTTGACGCATGTATGACACGCCTCCGTGTGACTGTCAAAGATGCTGAAAAAGTTGGTACAGAAGAACAATGGAAAGCTGAAGGAGCAATGGGCTTGGTGATGAAAGGCCAAGGTGTTCAAGCCATTTATGGTCCGAAAGCGGACGTTCTGAAATCTGATATTCAAGACTTACTTGACTCAGGTGAAGTGATTCCCGAAACTCTTCCGAGTCAAATGACAGCTTCACAAGCAGCAGAAGTGAGCTACAAAGGTGTAACAGAAAAAATTGAAACGGTTGCTGATGGTGAAGTTATTGCTATCTCTGATGTCAAAGATCCTGTCTTTTCACAAAAAATGATGGGTGACGGATTTGCTGTTGAACCTGAAAATGGAAATATCTACTCACCAGTAGCAGGTACGATTACAAGCATTTTCCCTACAAAACATGCTCTTGGTCTCTTGACTGATAATGGTCTTGAAGTGCTTGTTCATATCGGACTTGATACGGTCAGTCTTGAAGGTAAACCATTTGAAGTACATGTTGCAGAAGGTCAAAAAGTAGTAGCAGGTGATCTTCTTGTAACAGCTGATTTAGAAGCTATCAAAGCGGCAGGTCGTGAAACTTCAACAGTTGTTGTCTTCACAAATGCACAAGCTATTAAATCTGTAACTGTTGAAACATTCGGCAAAGTAGCAGCGAAAACAGTTGTTGCTAAAGTAGAATTGTAAATAGAAAAGAGAAATCATGGCAAAATTCCTGACTTTAAATACTCATAGTTGGATGGAAGATGAGCAAGAAAAAAAGCTAGATCAACTAGCTGAGCGGATTCTTCAAGAAAAATATGATGTCATTTGCCTGCAGGAAGTCAATCAAGAAATGGAGTCTGAACAGGTTGTTCAGGCTCCATTTTATCATGCGGTAGATGGCGCCATTGCGATTCATAAAGACCACTTTGCGCATTGTCTCGTGGAGAGATTGATAGAGAAAGGTCTTATTTATCATTGGTCTTGGGCTTATAATCATATTGGTTTTGATCGGTTTCATGAGGGAGTCGCTATTTTATCCTTAAAGCCGTTGAAACCAAGTGAGTTATTGGTTTCAGATGCCAACGATCCAACGGATTATCACACTAGAAAAGTACTTTTGGCGGAAACAGAAGTAGATGGACGGCTTGTAACGGTGGCTTCCTGTCATCTTTCTTGGTGGGACAAAGGCTTCCAAGAAGAATGGGTACAAGTAGAAAAAGAATTGTTGCAGCGCGATATGCCTCTAGTATTGATGGGAGATTTTAACAATCCCGTCGGTTATGAGGGCTATCGGCACATTCTAAAAAGTCCGCTTGCTCTGCAAGACAGTCATGTTGTTGCGGCTACAGTCATTGGTACAGCAACAGTTGAAGGCGATATTGCCGGCTGGGCTGGAAACAAGGATGCTCTAAAAATTGATTATATCTTTACGAGTAAAGATTTTAACGTTAAAAAATCTGCTGTTGTTTTTGACGGCAAAGCAACACCTGTCGTTAGTGACCATTTTGGGTTAGAAGCAGAAGTTGCATTTTAACAATCAAAAACGGGAAGTTTTATCTTGAACTTCCCGTTTTTGATTGTCATTCTTTAGAGGTGTGGCGTTTTCCAGCATTGATAGCATCGGCTTCAGTCATGGTGACTACTCTGTCAAACCGTGTATTGCGTGGCATATTATCTATACTGTACCAATAAACCTCAGCAGTTCCGTTACGAGCTACATAAACGGTTCGTTCCTGCTGTTGAGCTTCTTGTGCTGCAGCAGCCTCTTGTTGTTGCTGCGCTTGAGCGGCAGCTGCTTCTTCTTGTTTTCGTTTTTCTTCCGCTTGTTTAGCTATTTCTTGTTCTTTTGCTGCTTTTTCTTGCTTAGCTTTTTCCGCTTTCTTTCTCGCCTCTTCTTCCTTTTTCTTCTTTTCCTCTGCTGCTTTTTCCTTCTTTGCTTTTTCCTCTTTTTTACCTAGAGCAATATATTGCTCGTTTTCTCTTTTGTAGGAGTCAAACTCATTTTTTAATGCTTTGTAACCTTTAGTAACTTCCTCATTGCTTTTTGTTAATTTTTGAATCTGTACTTTATATTCTTCTCCATTTTCGCGCTGGTTTCCTTTGGTAGAAAAGGAAACCAACAAAAGAACAATTAAAGCTAGAATAGCGATATTCTTTTTGTCTTTAAAAAAGGCAACAGAAAAAAATCTTTTCATCATAATTCTCCTTAAAATGATAACGTTTACAATTATTATATAAAATTTCTTGAGAGAAGTAAATAGGATAACGGATTATTATATGTTTTCGTGAGGAAGTTCCTATCTTTTGTTATTTCTTAAAACATGGTATAATGAAGTATTAAGAATTCAGGAGGGAAGCAGATGCGTTGTCCTAAGTGTGGTGGTAGTAAATCAAGTGTTATTGACAGTCGGCAGGCTGAAGATGGCAACACAATCCGTCGTCGGCGTGAGTGTGATGAATGTCAGTATCGCTTTACGACTTATGAACGTGTAGAAGAACGGACACTTGTTGTCGTAAAAAAAGATGGCACGAGAGAACAATTTTCAAGAGATAAGATCTTTAATGGAATCATTCGTTCGGCGCAAAAACGTCCTGTTTCTAGTGATGAGATTGAAGCAATTGTTAGCCGAATTGAGCAAAAAGTGCGCAGTAGTAATGAAAATGAGATCGCAAGCGAGTATATCGGTGGTTTGGTTATGGAAGAGTTGGCGGATTTAGATGAAATTACTTATGTTCGTTTTGCTAGTGTTTATCGTAGCTTTAAAGATGTGAGCGAGCTGGAAAGCCTCTTGAAACAGATTACAAAAACAGCGAAAAAGAAAAAGGAACAATAGATGAAACCGAATGATCAATTTTCTTTTGTGAAGAATAATCTGATTAGTCAGGACAGCACCAATTTGATTCGTCTATATTTGCCAATTTTAGGGTTTCATGCAACCTCTATCTATCAGTATTTTCTTGCTTTTTGGGATAATGGAAAATCATCTTATACTTTTGGGCACATTTTGAATCATCTCAATCTGGGGATGAATGCCTTGCAAAAAAGTTTAGAAATGTTGTCCGCTATGCAGTTAGTAGAGCTTTATCATGCAGAGAATCATTTTCAGGTCTATTTGCAGCCCACATTATCGTCTGGTGAGTTTTTAAGCAATCCTGTTTACAAGCGCCTGTTAGAAAAGAAGATTGGTGAAGCTGCAGTAGAAGCTTTGTTGCCTAGTCACCCAAGTGGTGAGAAGCAAGATGTGAAGCTGTCAGAGATTTTTCAAGTGGAAGATGCAAAGGTAGAGCCGCAATCAAAACAGAATCATTTTGACTTGGATTACTTTAAACAATTGATGGCGCGAGAAAACTTGCGTTTTGAAAACGAAAAAGAAGATTTGCTGGTACTCTTTGCTATTTCAGAGCAACAAAATTGGACTTGGTATGAGACCTATTTGTTGGCTAAGGAAACGGCTGTCGGTCATGTGATTTCAACCAAGCGAATGAAGCAAAAATTAAATCAAAAGCCTACTGCAAGTGGATTTTCTAATGCTGAACAAACGATTATTCGAGAGGCTAAGAGTAAGTCAGCCATGCAGTTTTTGGCAGAAATCAAAAAAACAAAGCATGCGACAATCACACGAGGAGAACGTCAGTGTTTGCAAGAATTGGCAAATTTGGGACTGTTAGATGAAGTGATCAATGTGATTTTGCTGTTGACTTTTAACAAAGTGGATTCGGCTAATCTCAATGAAAAATACGCTTTGAAAGTAGCAAATGACTTTTCATATCAGGAAGTGTCATCGGCAGAAGAAGCAGTTTTGCGGATTCGTGAACGAAATCAACAACCAAGCAAAAAAGCAAATCAAACGGCTACTTCAAAGAGCAATGTTCCCGACTGGAGCAATCCTGATTATAAAAATGAAACCAGTGCTGAAAAGCAGGCTGAGCTAGAGGAGCAAAAGAGAAAACTTTTAGCGAAATTAGACCAAGGAGGTGACTAGATGGAGAGTGTTGGACAAACGATGGCGCATAGGAAACAAGCTCGTCAATTTGACTATGAAGAGTTGGTGAAACAAATCGTTGCCGATCCAGATGTGGCGGCTTTTATCCAGTCTGAGCGATTGACACCTGCTGAAATCAAACGAAGCATTTCTAAGTTTAATCAGTATATTTCTGAGCGAAACCGTTTCTTGCTAGGTGATAAAGCGTATATTGCCAAAGGCTATAAGCCGATATTGGTGAAGAATGAGGGGTATGCAGACGTTTCTTATGAAGAAACTCCAGAACTAGTCGAAGCGCAGAAACAAGCAACTATCAATGCACGGTTAAATTTAATTAGTCTTCCGGCTAGTCTCAAGGAAGCTAGTTTGGCAAAAGTGGATTTGGACGATGTTGGTCGTTATAAGGCTTTTGAGTTGCTGACGAATTTTGTGGCAGATTATCCAAACTACAAAAAAGCGATTTACCTTTATGGTGATTTTGGCGTGGGAAAAAGTTACATGATGGCAGCCTTAGCACATGATTTGTCGGAAAAACGCAGTGTTTCCACGACCTTGCTTCATTATCCTAGTTTTGTTTTGGATGTAAAGAATGCTATTTCTTCTGGTCTGGTTAAGGAAAAGATTGATGAAGTAAAAGTAGCGCAAGTATTGATTTTGGATGATATCGGTGCGGAGCAATCAAGTCCGTGGATGCGAGATGAGATTTTGCAGGTCATTTTGCAGCACCGGATGCAGGAAAATTTGCCAACTTTCTTTACATCGAATTTTAATTTTGCGGATTTGGAACGGCATTTTGCGACATCCAAAAACGGAGATGAAACTTGGCAGGCTCGTCGGGTCATGGAAAGAATAAAATTCTTAGCGGAGGAAGTTCGTCTGGAAGGAGAAAATCGCCGATGAATGAAACGATTGATTTGATGAAAAAGCATACTTCTGTTCGTCGTTTTACAGATGAGCAGATTTCAGATGAGGATTTGAAGGCGATTATTGATGCTGGTCGAGCAGCCTCTAGCTGGAAGAATTTCCAATCTTATTCGATTATTGTTGTTCGCAATCAAGAAAAGAAAGCAGCCTTGTTTGATTTGGTGCCTCAGGAGGCTATTCGTCAGTCATCTGTTTTTCTTCTTTTTATCGGAGACCTCAATCGAGCTGAGAAAGGTGTGCGACTTCATACGGATACCTTTTACTCACAAGGAGTGGAGAATCTTCTGATTAGTTCTGTTGACGCTAGTCTGGTCGCGCAGAATACTCTTTTGGCGGCTGAAAGTCTGGGATATGGCGGGGTCATCATTGGCTTGATTCGCTATGCTTCTAGGGAAATAGCAGAGCTGTTTAACTTACCAGATTATACGTATCCTATTTTTGGAATGGCTTTGGGAAAGCCGGATCAGCACCATGCTGTTAAACCACGTTTGCCGTATGAAACAGTCGTTTTTGAAGAAAACTATCAAGAACAGGACACGTCTGTTATTCAGGTTTATGATCAGGTTCAGGCAGACTATGCTGGGAAGCGTGCAACAGATACGTGGAGCGAGCGACTAGCGAAGCAATTTGCTCAAAAGCCCAATCTTGCTAGTCAAAATCTATTACAAGACAAGAAATTATTGTAAAATAAAGAGAGTGAGACAAAATCGGTCATTTCGAAACAATTCGATTTTGTTGGCTTGCCCGCACAGCTCGAAAGGTTTGGGAAACCTTCCGAGGTTGGAAATAAACTCAAGTAAAACTTGACGTCAAAAGGGATATAAAAGCTGATTTATCAGCGCATTAGACCCCACTTAGCAGTGTTTGATTGGCACTAATTGCCTAGTAATTGTACATGGGAAATTCTAAATTGCCTAAAGTCAATAGAGTTTCTCCAAACCGCTGCGCCCTGTAATTATAACTACATAAACAAGCAAAGCTGAGCATTGTGTCCCAGCTTCTTAGAACAGAAAGAGGAACACTATGGCTTTACCAACCATTGCCATTGTCGGCCGTCCTAATGTCGGCAAATCAACACTTTTTAATCGGATTGCCGGGGAGCGGATTTCGATTGTTGAGGATGTTGAAGGAGTAACCAGAGACCGTATTTATGCAACGGCTGAGTGGCTGAATCGCAAGTTTAGCATGATTGATACAGGCGGGATTGATGATGTAGATGCGCCTTTTATGGAGCAAATCAAGCACCAAGCAGAGATTGCTATGGAGGAAGCGGATGTCATCGTTTTTGTGGTGTCTGGAAAAGAAGGTATTACAGATGCGGATGAATATGTGGCTCGTATGCTCTACAAGACCCACAAGCCGATTATTCTAGCGGTTAATAAAGTAGATAACCCAGAGATGCGTAGTGAAATTTTTGATTTTTATGCGCTTGGTTTGGGTGACCCTTATCCCGTTTCTTCTGTTCATGGGATTGGCACGGGGGATATCTTAGATGCCATTGTTGAAAATCTTCCCAATGAAGAAGCAGCTGAAAATCCAGACATGATTAAATTCAGCCTCATCGGTCGTCCCAATGTCGGCAAGTCTAGCTTAATCAATGCGATTTTAGGAGAAGACCGTGTGATTGCTAGTCCTGTGGCTGGAACTACTCGTGATGCGATTGATACGGTCTTTACGGACGATGAGGGACAAGAATTTACTATGATTGATACAGCGGGTATGCGTAAGTCAGGTAAGGTCTATGAAAATACAGAGAAGTATTCTGTTATGCGAGCTATGCGAGCTATTGACCGCTCTGATGTGGTGCTTATGGTGCTCAATGCTGAAGAGGGGATTCGCGAGTATGATAAGCGGATTGCTGGTTTTGCTCATGAAGCAGGTAAAGGAATTGTTATCGTTGTTAACAAGTGGGACACGCTGGAAAAAGATAACAAGACCATGCAAAATTGGGAAGCCGATATTCGCGACCAATTTCAGTATCTCTCTTATGCACCGATTGTCTTTGTATCAGCTCTGACTAAGCAACGTTTGCATCAATTGCCAGGCATGATTAAGAGAATTAGTCAAAGTCAAAATACTCGCATTCCGTCAGCTGTTCTCAACGACGTCATCATGGATGCCATTGCGATTAATCCGACACCGACCGACAAAGGCAAACGGCTGAAAATCTTCTATGCGACACAAGTTGCGACCAAACCGCCAACCTTTGTTATTTTCGTCAATGAAGAAGAGCTCATGCACTTTTCTTATATGCGCTTCCTAGAAAATCAAATCCGCAAAGCTTTCGTATTTGAAGGGACACCAATTCATCTCATTGCCAGAAAGCGGAAGTAGGGCGGAACTAACTAAACAAGGCTGAACATAAAAATAGTAGAAGTGGTACAGTACAAGATAACTAGTCTAACGTACTTATGTGAGAAAGAAATATGAATTGGATAAATATTGCTAAAGTGGTGCTCATTGGAATTGCAAGTGCAGCTTATGTGAATATTCATTATGATGATAGAAAGTACAAACCGTTTGGTTTTCGCTATTGGTTATCACTTTTTAGTTTGATAGTTGTAGGAATTGCACATCTTTTCTTGGCCGCTATAACATTGGGCGTCATTTGGTTGATGATAACAAAATTCTCTCTACTTTTACTGGGAATTTGGCTCCTTTTAGTATTCTTAGTAATAGGAAATACAATATTGCTAGTCGGTTTTATGAAAGTGTTGATTGCACGCACTAAATGCTATAAAAAGCTCAACGAGGACATTTTCTAAAAGAAAGCGAGGAGAACCTTGCTTTTTTTCTTTATGCTGAAAATATGGTATAATGAATAGATAAAATAAAGGTGGTACTTATGGCAAAATTGATTCCTGGGAAGATTCGGACGGAAGGAATTGCTCTTTACGAAGCAGGGAAAATTGAAATTCTCAAAGTGAAAGATCAGATGATTTACAGCCGAGTGGAAAATCACAATCTGCGATATAGCTTGGATGATGAAGCCATTTTTTGCGCCTGTGATTTTTTTCAAAAAAAGAAATACTGTGCTCATCTAGCAGGCTTAGAATATTTTCTAAAAAATGCTCCTGAAGGGAAAGTCGTTTTGGCAAATCTAGAAGAGGAGCAGACAACTTCAGAAGAAACTCAAACGAAGGTCTCTTTTGGCAGTCTCTTCTTGGATAAAATCCTCCAGACAGAAGATGTAGCCGTTCGCTATGAACTGGCTGCTGTTGGGCAAGAAGATGATTATACAGGACAATTTTTGTGGACCTTGCGCATCAGTCGTTTGCCAGATGAACGCTCCTATGTTATCCGAGATATTCGTGCTTTTTTAAAGATTGTTGAAAAAGGCGATTATTATCAAATCGGCAAGCACTATTATGAAAAAATGCAATTGGCTGCTTTTGATGAAGCTAGTCAAGAGGTGATCCAGTTTTTACGAGGACTTGTTTCTTATCAGCAAGATCAAGATGCTTCTTTTATCTTTCCAAATGCAGCTAGACATCTTTATTTTCCGTCTAGTCTGTTTGAAGAAGGCGTAAATCGACTCATGAATTTACCGCATTTTCGCTTGGAATATAGTCTTTATGACTATGACAAAGTCTTTTTCCAAGATTTGCATGCTGAAGTAGGAATTTATGATTTTACAGTAGAGGAAAATTTGGATTATTTTGAACTCACCATTACAGAGCAAAATTATAAAATCCTATATGGTGGTGACTTTATTTTTTATGGGGATCATTTCTATCAACTGACGGAGCAGCAAAAGCGGATGATTCAGGTGATTCGAGAATTGCCTGTGGATACCGATCGCAAAAAACGCCTTCAATTTGATACAAGCGATCAAGCAAAACTAGCTTCAGGACTATTAGAATTTGGCAAAGTCGGCTCTATTCACGCACCGGAAAGTCTGGTGATTCATACGTTCACTCCGCTGTTTGATTTCGAGTTATTGGATACTCAGGAAATTCGTCTCAAAATCCAGTTTGACTATGGAAATCGTGTTGTGGATACTCGTTTTAAGTTGGAAGAACTGCCATTTGCCAGCGATTTTCAGTTAGAACAAAGGGTTTTTCAACAAGCTCTGTCTGCTGGTTTTGAAGCAGATTTCACAAGCACTCGTCCACCATTGCAACCACAAGAGATTTATTCATTTTTTACGTCCATTCTCCCTCGTTTTAGGCGCTTGGGAAAGGTATTTGTAGCAGAAAGCCTGACAGCCTTGTACCAAGTGGAAAGACCAGCAGTTTCTGTTCAGACAAATGGTGGCTTGTTGGATATCGGGTTTGACTTTACAAGTATTGACCAGACAGAAGTAGACGATGCGTTAGAAGCTCTTTTTTCGGCTAATGATTATTTCATCAGTCGCTCTGGCAAGGTGCTCGTTTTTGACGAAGAAACAAAAAGAGTCAGCAAAACCTTACAGGATTTACGAGCTAAAAAAGGAAAAGACGGCATTTTCCAAACGCAGAAGATTGCTGCTTATCAGCTATCTGAATTGTTTAAAGATCAAGAAAAAGTTAGCTTTTCAGAGGAGTTCCGCCATTTAGCCTTTGACTTGACGCATCCAGAGGAGTTTGCGCTACCTACATTAAAAGTGGAAGCAACTTTGCGTGATTACCAAGAAACGGGTGTCAAATGGATGTCTATGCTTCATCGTTACGGATTTGGTGGTATTTTAGCAGATGATATGGGGTTGGGAAAAACCCTTCAAACCATTGCCTTTTTAAGTAGTCAGCTAAAAAAAGAGACCAATGTTTTGATTTTGGCTCCATCTAGTTTGATTTACAATTGGCTGGATGAGTTTGCGAAATTTGCACCAGAAATGGATGTAGCGGTCATTTATGGATTAAAGCCAGTCAGAGATAACTTGATTGCAGAAGGTCATCAGGTGATGATTACAAGCTATGCTTCTTTCCGTCAAGATGTTGAAGAATATAGTCAATTGAACTTCGATTATCTCTTTTTAGATGAAGCGCAGGTCATGAAAAATGCACAGACCAAGATTGCTCATCATTTACGAAATTTTGAGGTCAAAAATACCTTTGCTCTTTCTGGAACGCCGATTGAAAATAACCTCAGCGAATTATGGTCTATTTTTCAAATTGTTTTGCCAGGATTATTACCTAGCAAAAAGAACTTTTTGAAACTGCCTGCAGAAACTGTCGCTCGTTTTATCAAACCATTTGTCATGCGTCGAAAGAAAGAAGATGTCTTGCAAGAATTACCAGATCTCATCGAAGTGTCTTATCGCAATGAACTGGCAGATAGTCAAAAGGCTATCTACCTAGCGCAGTTAAAACAAATGCAGGAGCGCGTGCTTGCTTCTACAGAGGAAGAACTCAATCGCAGCAAAATGGAAATTTTATCCGGCTTGATGCGTTTGCGCCAAATCTGTGATACCCCAGCGCTCTTTATGGAAGATTATCATGGCGAGAGTGGTAAACTAGAAAGCCTGCTAGAACTATTAGAGCAGATTCAGACAGGAAGCCACCGTGTGTTAATCTTTTCTCAATTCCGAGGTATGCTAGACATTATCGAAAAAGAATTGAAAAAGATGAAAATGGAGGCATTTAAAATTACAGGTTCTACACCAGCAAAAGAGCGCCAAGAGATGACAAATGCTTTCAACAATGGGGAAGGAGACGCTTTTCTAATCTCCCTAAAAGCTGGTGGCGTTGGCTTAAACCTGACAGGTGCAGATACCGTTATTCTAGTTGACCTTTGGTGGAATCCAGCAGTAGAGTCTCAGGCAATTGGTCGAGCTCACCGTATGGGTCAAGAAAGAAATGTAGAAGTCTATCGCCTGATTACGCGAGGCACAATCGAAGAAAAAATTCAAGAATTGCAGGAAAGCAAGCGCCATCTCGTATCAACTATCCTAGATGGAACAGAATCCCGTAACAGCCTAACCGTTGCTGAAATACGAGAAATTCTAGGAATTTCTACAGAAACACTTGAAAAATAGCACCAATAGGTTATAATGAGGTGTTGAAAGGAAATGTGCTAATGAAAGAAAAATCTTTTCCATTGATTTCTGACGATGAAGTCATGCTATCAGAAATGCCGCGTATGAATCTTTACGATGAAAGTGATCTTATCAGCAATATTAATGGTGACTATGTTGATAAAAATTATTTAGAATGGGAACCAATTGTAAAGAAAATTGCAGATAGTCAAGTAAAAGAAGGAAAAGCTTACCAAGCAACTTCAGCTATTCCGTCTGATGAAGTCGCCAAACCTGCCCCAAAAAGCTATGCTGAATTGGCTAGAGAAGAAGCCAGAGCGGATTTGAAAAAGAAACGTTCGGCAGCTTATTTGACATCGGATTTTACTTCTAAAAAGCGCTCTTATCCTGCCGTTACGAATGGTAACACAGCTATTTCACATCAACCAACAGCATTTTTCCAAAAGGAAAATGGTAGTGAACTGGCAAAATATAGTCGGAATTTGAAACAGGACCAATATATTTTGGCAGATATCAAGACGGAGCCTTCTGTACATCAACCAAATGAATTACCCAAAAAAGCTAAAAATAATTATGACTTTTTAAAAACAAGTCAAATTTACAATAAAAAAGAATTGCAAAGCCAAAGAGAGCGCCGGATAGCGCAAGAGCTAAATTTAACACGGCTGGAAGAAAAATAATCGAACGTTGACAAGAGCCAAATATTTTTGTGTGAACTTGGTTTCACCCAATTTAACGCTCTTAGCATTTAAGGAGAAATTATGACAAAAACCTATCATTTTATCGGGATTAAAGGCTCTGGAATGAGTGCTTTAGCATTGATGCTGCATCAAATGGGACATCACGTTCAGGGAAGCGATGTGGAGAAATATTATTTTACACAACGTGGCTTAGAGCAAGCAGGGATTAAAATCCTGCCTTTTGACGAAAAAAACCTTCAAGCAGATGTAGAAGTCATTGCAGGAAATGCTTTTCGTCCGGATAATAATATTGAAATTGCCTATGCTGATGCAAATGGAATTGCTTATAAGCGCTACCATGAATTTCTGGGAACTTTCATGCGTGATTTTGTCAGCATGGGAGTGGCAGGGGCACATGGAAAGACATCAACGACGGGTATGTTGGCACACGTTTTGTCAAACATTACGGATACCAGTTATCTGATTGGTGACGGGACGGGGCGCGGCTCTGCAAATGCGAAATACTTTGCATTTGAAGCAGATGAATACGAACGTCATTTTATGCCTTATCATCCTGAATATTCAATTATCACGAATATTGACTTCGACCACCCAGATTATTTCACCAGCTTAGAAGATGTTTTCAATGCTTTTAATGATTATGCTAAGCAAGTTAGCAAAGGGTTATTTGTTTACGGTGAAGACAAAGAATTGCGCCGGGTCACAGCTAACGCTCCTATTTATTACTATGGCTTTAAGGAAGGTAATGACTTTATCGCTCATGACTTACTCCGTTCTACGACAGGCTCTAGCTTTAAAGTCTCTTTCCGTGGCGAAGAATTAGGAGAATTTAAGATTCCTAGCTTTGGTCGCCACAATATCATGAATGCAACAGCAGTCATTGGTTTGTTATACACCGCTGGATTTGACTTAAATTTAGTTCGGGAGCATTTAGTCACTTTTGGTGGTGTGAAACGTCGTTTTACTGAAAAAGTGGTCAACGGAACGACAATTATTGATGATTTTGCGCATCATCCAACTGAAATTATTGCGACTTTGGATGCAGCTCGCCAGAAATATCCAAGTAAAGAAATTGTTGCGATTTTCCAACCACATACTTTTACCAGAACCATTGCACTTTTGGACGAATTTGCCGAAGCCTTGAACCAAGCCGATGCTGTTTATTTGGCGCAAATCTATGGTTCTGCGCGTGAGGTGGATCACGGAGATGTCAAAGTAGAAGATTTAGCTGAAAAAATTATCAAAAAGGCAGAAATTATTACTGTTGACAATGTTTCGCCATTGTTAGAACACCCAAATGCTGTTTATGTTTTCATGGGAGCTGGGGATATTCAGACTTATGAATATTCTTTTGAACGTTTGCTATCCAATTTGACAAGCAATGTCCAGTAATCTAATACCACAAGTCACCCTTCGAGAAGCTTCTTTGGAAGATTGGAAGGCAATCGTTGCGATTGAGGAGGCGAATTTTTTCACAGAAGCAGCTGGTGCAGAAACAATCCAAAAATGGATTGAACAGGGTCAAACGAACTTTTTAATAGCGGAATTAAATGAGAAAATAGCTGGCTACCTTGTAGGGTCAGCCGTTTTTTCACGTCATTTGACAAAGGAAATGATAGACAATTCGTCAAAGTGGCAGCAAGATTCTGATTTTATGACGATTCAGCGCTTATCCATTCATCCAGATTTTAAAGAGCAGGGACTGGGAACTTTGCTTTTAGCTGCTTGCAAAGAAATAGCTGTTGCACAAAATCAGAAAGGTCTTCAGCTAGTTTGTTCAGATGATTTGATTTTTTACTACGAAATGAATGCTTTCATAAATGAAGGAATTTCTGAAAGGGGAGATAGCCATGCTATTTTATATGAACTTGTTTGGGAAAATCCATTTTTAAGGAGGGAAAATGAAGATTAGACAGGCAAATTTAGCAGATTTGGATGCTATTACGACTATTGAATGGGAAAACTTTGGACCAGAAGAAGCTCTGAGTCGAGAGATTTTGGAAGCCCATATCCAAAAACTAACAACCAGTTTCTTAGTAGCTGAACGAGACGGTCAGATTTTAGGCTACCTTGAAGGACCTGTTCGTCCAGAACGCCATTTAGTAGATCAATCCTTTACTTCTGAGGTAGAAGATTATAGTCATTTGATAGGCCATTATATTTCGTTGACCAGTTTATCTATTGATAAAAATGCTCAGAATATGGGATTAGGTCGCAGTTTGTTGAATGCAATGAAGGATATTGCTATTCGCGACCAGCGTTTGGGAATCAACTTAACTTGTCATGATTATCTGGTCGCTTACTATGAAAAACATGGTTTTATCAACGAGGGTGTATCCCAATCTACCTATGCAGGTGAAGTCTGGTATGATATGCTTTGGAAAACTCCCAAATAGTGGAGAAAAGAATTGATTATTCTGTAGAATGCTTGAAAGAAAGGCATTCTCTTATTGCTTTTATTTACCTTTTAAGATATAATAGTAGGGATATTGAACAAGGAGGTCAACTATTTGGCTGAAGATTCACAAGAAAAAGAAGGGCTGAGTTTTAAAGAGCAGATTCTGCGCGACTTGGCTAAAGCAAAGGGAACTGAACAACCAAAACCTGTAGAAGAATCTAATGATTTGCAGGAAAAGTTAGGTTTGGGTCAATCTGTGCTTCCTTCTGCACAGGAAGAAGAGAAAGCAACTGCTTCTGAAAAGGATATACCAAAAGTTCAAAAAGAAGAAAGTGGCGAACCAGAGCCAGCTCCTTTAGAAAGTCCCCTTCCAACCATTGAGCAAATAGAAGCCGAAGCAGTAGCTAGGGAAGAAGAAAAAGAGTTTAATACTCATACGACGAAAGTCCCTGTTTCTTACCCAACCAATCAGGCTGTTGAAGAAACCAAGGTTCCAAAAGAATTAGTTCAACCTGCAGTTTACGGAACGGAGCAAGACACAAAGAAACTTTCTCGTTCAAATCGGACTGCTCAAACGATTAACACGAAGAAGCGTCAAAATAAAATCGCCGGAAAAATCGTCAAAACGGTCTTAATTTTGCTACTTTTAGGGATTGGTTTAACTGGTTTCTTTGCTTATCGCTATGTTACATCAGCTTTACAACCAGTTGATGCGAAAAATACAAAGTATGTGACGGTTAAGATTCCGACTGGATCGAGCACCAAAGCAATTGGAACGGTCTTGGAAAAAGCTGGTTTGATCAAAAATGCTCAGATTTTTAGCTATTATGCTAAGTTTAAAAACTATGCAGATTTCCAATCGGGTTATTACAATCTGCAAAAGAGCATGAGTTTGGATACGATTGCTAAAAAGCTACAGCAAGGTGGAACGGACACTCCGCAGGATCCCTCAATGGAAAAATTAACCATTCCAGAAGGATATACGATTGACCAAATTGCAAAAACGATTGCGAAGTTGAAGAAAAATAAATTGTCTTCGGATACGTTCTTAAAGAAAGTGCAAGATGATAATTTTATCACTCAGGAAGCTACAAAATATCCAAACTTATTAGGCAATTTAGCTAAAAAAGAGAGCGGTGTTAAGTATCGCTTAGAAGGCTATCTTTTCCCTGCTACTTACAATGTGACCGACAGCATAACTGCTGAAACGCTCATTGACCAAATGTTAGCAGCAATGGATAAAACCATGTCGCAATATTATGATGTTTTAGCCTCAAAGAACTTGACTGTGCACGATGTTTTGACAATTGCGTCCTTGGTTGAAAAAGAAGGTTCAACAGATCAAGACCGAAAAAACATCGCAAGTGTCTTTTACAATCGTTTAAATCAAAACATGCCTTTGCAAAGCAATATTGCAATTTTGTATGCTCAAGGAAAGCTTGGTCAAAAGACAACCTTAGCAGAAGACGCTGCGATTGATACTAATATTGATTCGCCTTACAATGTTTATAAAAATACCGGTTTAATGCCTGGTCCTGTAGACAATCCTAGTCTTTCTGCTATTGAAGCGACTGTTAATCCAGCCAAAACGGATTATCTTTACTTCGTAGCCAATACAGAAACAGGAAATGTTTATTTCGCAAATACCTATGAAGAACATGAAAAAAATGTTCAAGAACATGTTAATAGTAAATTGACACAATCAAGTAGTTCAAATTAAAAAAGCGGGACAAAATCGTAACTTTTAAAACTTGATTTTGTTCTACTTCTGATCAATGATGTATAAGTCTAAAAAGATTGCTACAAGTGTATTTTAGACTAGATGAAGAACGCACCTTACAAAGCAAGCGAATATTAAAAAGAAGCTGGGACGAAAGTTTCCAGCTTCAAAGTATAAAGTATATAGTTATAATAAACCAACGACGCAGCTACTGATTGCTCAAAGCATTGCTTTGAGGTGGCGGATAGAACTTGAAAAGCAAATCTCAAAGTTGTTTGCTTTTCAAGCTCGGTAGAACACTTTTGACAAAAACTTTGTATTCTTTATCCACCACCTCAACAGTCTGGGAGACTGTTGAGCAACGCTGCGGGGGTGAGACTAGGAACTAAAATTTTCAAGCTGAGTTCTGTCCCACTCCCTCTTTATTTTAAAAATAGAAAGAAGAAAAAATAATGGCAGAAAAAACTTATCCCATGACCCTTGAAGAAAAGGAAAAACTTGAAAAAGAATTAGAAGAACTTAAATTAGTTCGTCGTCCAGAAGTGGTAGAACGTATTAAAATTGCTCGTTCTTATGGTGACTTATCAGAAAACAGTGAGTATGAAGCAGCCAAAGATGAGCAGGCTTTTGTTGAAGGTCAAATCTCAAGTCTGGAAACCAAGATTCGCTATGCTGAAATTGTAGATAGTGATGCAGTAGCACAAGATGAAGTTGCTATTGGTAAGACCGTTACGATTCAAGAAGTTGGTGAAACGGATGAAGAAGTCTATATGATTGTGGGTGCAGCAGGAGCAGATGCTTTTGCTGGAAAGGTTTCTAATGAAAGTCCCATTGGACAAGCTCTAATTGGCAAGAAAACAGGCGATACTGCTACAGTTGAAACACCTGTGGGCAGTTATGATGTAAAAATCCTAAAAGTCGAAAAAACAGCTTAAAAAATAAAGGATTGGGATAGGTTGATGGCTGCGATAGCAACTATGAAACCTGTCCCAAATTCTTATCTATTTGATACAAAGTTTAGAGGAGAAAAATATGTCCCGTAAATCTCAAGTAATTTTAACCAATATGTGTCTGATTGAAGATAATCAAAATCGCATTGTCATGCAGATTCGTGATCCCAAGATGTATTCTTGGTCAGGAGCAGCCTTACCTGGCGGACATATAGAAGAAAAGGAGAGCCTCCACCAAGCAGTTGTGCGTGAAATTTATGAAGAAACGGGACTAACAATCCATCATCCTAGACTGGTTGGTATGAAACATTGGTACACGGCAGAAGGCATTCGTTATCTGGTCTTTCTTTATCGCACAAATGAATTTTCAGGACATCTCCGCTCATCAGAAGAAGGTGAAGTTAGGTGGGTGGCGCGTGAAGACTTGGACACTCTCGAATTGGCTTATGATTTAAAAAATTTGCTACGTATTTTTGATGACAAATCATTGTCAGAATTGTTCTATAGTGAACGCTTAGAAAATGATTTTGTTCGCGAATTTTGGTAATTTTATGTTTAAATGAGGGCATTCTATTTATTCAAGTTGATGTTTGAAAAGATAGGGTGTTCTTTTATATTTGCAAAAAAGGAACAATTAAAAAAGTTTGCTGAATCAATACCTAAAAAAACAGAACTTCCTACTTTAGATGGAGGAAAGAATCTTTTGGGGTCAGCTAAAGCTAAAGCTGATGATGTTAATACCATTACTGAAAAAATTCAAGGTGTTTTGAAAGTACAGAATAATCATTTGACAAGTCTTTATAAACAAATTGATACTGTATACAATACTTTTGATGCTCTTGACAAAGACTATATTCAGCGTATCTTAGCTAGTTTAAAATCAGCTGAAGAAGCTAATCGAAAAGCGGTCCAAGGACTTGAAGAGAATAAAAAAATCGTAGAATCTCGGAAGACTGTTATTGAAGTGCTTAAAAAGCATAAAGCAGAATTGGATGCACTTCAACATCTCAAAGAAATTGATGAATTCTAAACTAGAGGAAAAAGATTAAAATTTTTCAAATGGTCGCTTAGTTAGAAACTTTTTTGATGATGTTGTGTTGGCTCAATCTAAACGATTAGCAGCAGAAAGTGGAGGATTGAGTAAAATACAACTTGTCCAAATAATTGAGTCGGATATACCAGTATGCACTTCAAAGACTATAGAGTAACTATTTAATTTTTCTATACATCTATAGGATGTCTTATGCCAACTGTTACATTTTAAACTCAACATAATTGATGATTATTTCTGATTGAATGATAAACAAAAAGAAGCTGGAACAATCATTCCAACTTCTTTTTGCTTATCTTGAACGTTGTTTTCCAGCGTTACGATTTTTCTTTTTATTTTGTTTTCTATTTTCAATAACGGCCTGTGCTTGAGGTGTCACATCTTTTTTACGACCAGAATTTTTAATGGCTTTAGGTGGATTATTTTTGTATTCTTCAGCTACGCGTTTTCTGAGCTGAGGACGGATGTAATGATTGATAATCAATTGTTGGATAATCATGATGAAACCACCGACTACCCAATAAAGTGTTACACCTGCTGGAGCTGTGAACGAGAAGATGACAATCATGAGCGGGCTCATGTACATCATTTTCTTCATTTGCTCTTTTTGAACTTCGTCAATACCGACAAGAGTCAAAGCAGATTGAATAAAATACAAAACTCCGACGATAACGGTAAGGAGAATGCTGGCTTTTCCGAGTGGAATTCCTAGGAAGACACTCTTAGCCACTCCTTCAGTGTATTGAGCAGAGAAATAAAGGGCAGAGAAAAATGGTAATTGAATCAGGAGAGGAAGACATCCGATACCTCCGAGCATATTGACACCATTTTCTTTTTGAGCAGCCATGAGTGCTTGCTGAGCAGCCAGTTTTTCTTCTTGTGTTTCCGCATTCTTCATGCGTTCTTGGATAGGTTCAAAAATAGGCTTCAAATAATTCATCTTTTCTGATTGGTAAGTTGATTTCCAAGACTGATAAAGTCCAAGCGGAAGGATAATCAAGCGCACAATCAAAGTAACAATGATGATGGCGACACCAAAGCCTAGCCCCATGTCATTCGCAAAATACTGAATAGCCAGACTCATTGGTCTTCCGATAATATCCCAGACAAATCCAGCAGGCTTGCCGTCTTTGACTTGCACACATCCTGAGAGTAGCAGAAGCATGGACAGTCCCAACCCTGAGAATAAAATACGATTTAATTTTTTCACGTGTTTGTTTCCTTTTTCTAAAAAATAATACCTTTCTATTCTACTGTTTTTTTCCTAAATATACAATAGTTCTTAGGACCTAATTTGCAATTTTAAAATCTGAATAGGATTCAAAATTCGTCATTGTAACATCTAAATAACTGACTTTTGAAAATGGCGTTGGTCCTTTGCGGATTTCTTGGATGAATTTTGCCATGAGGGCAGAATTTTCTGCTTGAGCCAAAATTTCTACGGTTCCGTCTTCATTATTCCAGACACGCCCTGTGATACCACCGATTTCTGTGGCAAGTGTGTAAACACCCCAACGAAAGCCAACTCCTTGCACGCGACCTTGTGCAATCATTCTTACTTTTTGCATGTGAACCTCCTTTTTGTGATATAATAGTTCTATGAATATTATAACCTCAAAAGCGAATAATGTGGTAAAAAATACTAAAAAATTACTTCAAAAAAAATATCGGAAAGACTCATACTTAATTGAGGGCTGGCATTTATTTGAAGAAGCAGTCAATGCACAAGCTAAAATTAGGCATATCTTTGTTTTAGAAGAATTTGTCGACAGAGTGCGGGATTTTCCTCAAGTTTATGTAGTGACGGCAGAAATTTTGGCGGATTTGGCTGATTCCAAAACACCGCAGGGCATCGTGGCAGAAATTGCTTTTGAAAAACAGATGCTTCCTTCAGTTCTCAAAGGAAGATATCTCTTTTTAGAAGATGTGCAGGATCCAGGGAATGTGGGCACGATTATCCGAACAGCTGATGCGGCTGGCTATGATGGGGTGTTTATTTCGCAGCATTCAGCAGATATTTACAATCTGAAAACTCTGCGTTCCATGCAAGGCAGCCATTTTCATTTGCCTGTTTACCGAGTAAAAACAGCAGATTTTCTTGACCTTGCTAAACAGGCACAATTGCCGATATTGGCAACAACGCTTTCAAAAGATTCGATGGATTATCGGAAGTTAGCACCACTGTCGAATTTTGCTCTTGTGTTGGGAAATGAAGGTCAGGGGATTAGTTCTGAAATGGCAGAAGCAGCTGATTACCTCATTCATATTTCGATGAAAGGACGAGCTGAGAGTTTAAATGTCGCCGTGGCAGCAGGAATTCTCATCTTTGCTTTAAGCTAAAATTTAGAAATATATTTATAATTAGAAGCACATGGAGGTGGTTCTATGCTTTATAAAGAAGACAAAGAGTATATGGAGCATGTTGGACAATTGATTGCTCAACCACGCGTCCAGAAATTAAAAACCATAACACACCATATTTATTCCAATCGCTTGGAGCATTCGATTCATGTTAGTTATACGAGCTATAAAATTGCTAAAAAATTAGGTTGGGATGCAAAAAGTACCGCGCGTGGTGGTCTTCTGCACGATATGTTTTACTACGATTGGCGGGAAACGAAATTTAATAAAAGTCATGCTTGGGTACACCCTCGCTTAGCAGTACGAAATGCACGGAAAGTAACCAATTTAAATAAAGTAGAAGAAGACATCATTATCAAACACATGTGGGGAGCAACATTGGCACCACCACGGTATAAAGAAGGCTATATTGTCACTATGGTGGATAAATACTGGGCAATCAAGGAAGCCATGGCGCCAGTTCGGAAAAGAATGGCTAAAAGAAGACTTTTTCATCGAAAAATGTTAAAATCGTAACATATCATAATAAAGGAGAGAGCTTATGAACAATACAGTTATTCAAGAAAATAGTGGTATCAATAGTTTTTACGCTAAAGTTTATTCATTAGTCGGTATGGGGATTGGCATTTCTGCCCTTGTCTCGGCTTTGATGTTAACAATATTTCAAGATGTGATTTATTCAGTAATAATGGCGAATAGTTGGATTTTTTACTTAGCTATTTTTGCTGAGTTGGTTCTTGTCTGGGTAGCTTCAGGAATGTCTGCCAAAAACAATCCAGCTGCATTGCCAACTTTTCTAGTTTATTCGGCTTTAAATGGCTTTACGATTAGTTTAGTGTTGGCTCTTTACACACAAGCAACGGTTTTAGCAGCCTTCATTACTTCTTCAGCGATGTTTTTTGCTATGGCATTGATTGGGAAATTTACCAAAAAAGATCTTTCTGGTCTGGGCAGAGCCTTTATTGCAGGTCTGATTGGAGTTATCATCGCTAGTTTGGTGAATATTTTCCTTAGAAGTTCTGGACTAGATTTCATCATTAGTATTATTAGTGTGATTATCTTCTCTGGATTGATTGCTTGGGATAATCAAAGAATCCGCTATGTCTATGAGCAATCAGGCGGAAATGTAGCAGCTGGTTGGGCAGTTTCACTCGCCTTAAGCCTTTACCTTGATTTTATCAATCTGTTCCTCAGCATTCTTCGTATTTTTGGAAGAGATAATTAAAAGTAAGAATTAGAAGTTGGACTGGTTCCAGCTTCTTTTTTTATGGCTATGGCTTCTTCTTTTATGATATAATAAAGCAAATGAAAAGAAAGTATGAGACTTGCTATGAAAGAACCATTTCTTAGTCGCGAAAAGTTAGCTGAAATCACTGCTCAATTTCCAACTCCATTTCATTTATATGATGAGAAAGGAATTCGTGAGACAGCTCGTGCGCTTCAGAAAGCCTTTTCTTGGAATCAAGGATTTAAAGAGTATTTTGCAGTGAAGGCAACTCCGAATCCGACTATTTTGAAAATCTTGAAAGAAGAAGGTTGTGGAGTAGATTGCGCCAGCTATGTAGAACTTTTGATGAGCCAAAAAGTAGGTTTTTCAGGAAATGACATGATGTTTTCGTCCAATGACACGCCTGCAAAAGAAATGCAATTTGCGCGTGAATTGGGAGCTACTATCAATCTTGATGCTTATGAAGATGTTGCATTTTTACAGGAAGTGGCGAGCATTCCAGAAATCATTTCTTGCCGCTATAACCCAGGCGGTGTATTTGAGTTGGGAACAGATATTATGGATTCTCCAGAAGAAGCCAAATTCGGGATGACCAAAGAACAACTCATCCAAGCATTTAAAGATTTAAAAAATTTGGGCGTTAAAAAATTTGGGATTCATGCCTTATTAGCTTCTAATACTGTTACGAATCATTATTATCCTGAATTAGCCCGTCAGCTATTTGAATTAGCCGTTGAGGTCGTAGCTGAGACCAATGTGGACTTGGATTTTATCAATCTTTCAGGCGGAGTAGGCGTTCCTTATCGTCCAGAAGAAAAAGCAAATGACATTTTAGCGATTGGGCAAGGAGTTCGCCGAGTTTATGAGGAAATTTTAACACCTGCAGGTTTAGGAAAGGTTAAAATTTTTACGGAACTGGGACGTTTTATGCTGGCCACTCATGGGTTATTGGTGACGAAAGTATTGCATAAAAAGAAGACTTATCGCACTTACATTGGTGTAGATGCTTCAGCAGTGAACCTGCTGCGTCCTGCTATGTATGGCGCTTATCATCATATTACAAATATGGATCACCCAGACGGACCGACAGAAATAGTGGATGTGGTCGGCAGTCTTTGTGAAAATAATGATAAATTTGCCATTCAGCGCGAACTGCCGATTACCAATATTGGGGATACCTTAGTGATTCACGATACAGGAGCACATGGTTTTTCAATGGGTTATCAGTACAATGCTAAACTTCGTTCAGCTGAAATTTTACTGGAAAAAGACGGCGGTGTACGAATGATTCGGCGTGCTGAAATACCAGAGGATTACTTCGCAACTTTGTATGGCTTTGATTTTGAAAAATAGACAATTTTTGATATAATAAGAAGATGTAAAAAGGGAAAAGAGGATTACATATTTATGAATTTACTATTAGCTATTTTGTTGATTATTCTGGCTTTTTTTGGTGGCATGCTCGCTGGAATGTACCTTGTCCGCAAACAAATTGAAAAAGAATTTGCAGACAATCCACGTTTGAATATTGATGCGGTTCGTACAATGCTATCTGCAAATGGACAAAAACCAAATGAAGCAAAGGTACAACAAGTGTATCGTCAAATTAAAAATCAACAAAAAGCAGCACTTGAAAATGCTAAAAAGAAAAAATAAGCTGTTAAAACAGTATAAAATTTGATTTTTAAAGAGATAAAGGAATGGGGATTTGGGACTTGCACCCAGTCCCTTCTTTAGAAAGAAGAACTTATGGATAATCGACCAATTGGTTTTTTAGACTCAGGAGTGGGCGGTTTGACAGTTGTTCGTGAATTGATGCGGCAGCTTCCACATGAGGAAGTGATTTATATCGGTGATTCTGCACGTGCGCCTTATGGTCCAAGACCAGCAGATCAGATTCGCGAGTATACATGGCAATTAGTGCAATTTCTCTTAACTAAAAATGTCAAAATGATTGTTCTTGCCTGCAATACAGCTACTGCTGTGGTTTGGGAAGAAATCAAAGAAAAATTGGATATTCCAGTTTTGGGAGTGATTTTACCGGGAGCTAGTGCAGCAATCAAAGCCTCTCAACATGGGAAGATTGGCATTATTGGAACGCCAATGACGATTCAATCAGATATTTATCGGCAAAAAATCGAGCGTCTCTTACCGGAAGTGGAGGTGACAAGTCTTTCTTGTCCCAAATTTGTACCGCTAGTAGAATCTAATGAACTGTCGTCTAGTATTACGAAAAAAGTGGTCTATGAGAGCTTGATGCCTTTAAAAGGCAAGGTGGACACTTTAGTACTAGGCTGTACGCATTATCCTTTGCTAAAACCAATCATTCAAAATGTGATGGGACCAACAGTGAAACTGATTGATAGTGGAGCAGAATGCGTGCGGGACATTTCTGTTTTGCTCAATTATTTTGAAATCAATCACAGCAGAGAAGGAGAACTTCCTCAACACCGCTTTTTTACAACAGCAAATGCAAAAAGTTTTGCTGAAATTGCAGAAACGTGGTTAAATAAAGAAATAAATGTGGAGCATGTGACCTTATGAGTAGCAAAATTTATGAGTATAAAGATACCCAAGATTGGTATGTTGGAGAATGGTCTTCTCGTGGCGAAACTTTCCATTTTAAGGATGTTGATTCGGAAGAACTCAGTCGTATGGAGGAAGAGCTCCGTCAATTAGTAGTTGAAGAGCAGTCTTTTTCTGTTGCAGTGATTCAATATAACTCCATGATGTCTTTTGTTCAATTTGTCCTGCAAATGATTAACGAGAACCAAGATTCACAGTTTCAGGCACAATTTCATAAAGGTGCTATTCTAATTACGGAAAAGGGACAGTTAGTTTTAGTGCATTTGCCTAAAAATGGGATTCAGCTGAATGATTTCTTTTCTCAGAAAGACTTGTCAGGTTTGACAGTCGGAGATACGATTTTAGTCGCTACTCGCAATGAAGGAAAAACTGCTGAATTTCGTAAAATATTTGAAAAATTAGGCTACAAAATTGAAAACCTGAATGACTATCCTGATTTGCCAGAGGTAGCAGAAACTGGAATGACTTTTGAAGAAAATGCTCGTTTGAAAGCAGAGACCATTTCTAAGCTGACTGGCAAAATGGTATTGGCGGATGACTCAGGCTTAAAAGTGGATGCACTAGGTGGTCTTCCTGGAGTTTGGTCTGCTCGCTTTGCTGGAAATGATGCAACAGACTTAGAAAACAATGCAAAATTGCTACATGAATTAGCAATGGTTTTCGACTTGAAAGATCGCTCTGCACAGTTTCATACCACTCTGGTAGTGGCAAGTCCTGACAAAGAAAGTCTGGTCGTAGAGGCTGACTGGCCAGGCTATATCAATTTTGAGCCGAAAGGTGAAAATGGATTTGGCTATGATCCTTTATTTTTAGTAGGTGAAACAGGCAAAACATCTGCAGAATTAACAATGGAAGAAAAAAACGCTCAATCACATCGAGCTCAAGCAGTTCAAAAATTAGTGGAGGTATTTCCAACATGGCAAAACAAACCATCATCGTAATGAGTGATTCTCATGGAGATCGTGCTATTGTAGAAGAGATAAAGACCTATTATCTCGGAAAAGTAGATGCTATTTTTCATAATGGTGATTCTGAGCTGCCAAGTGATGACGAAGTGTGGCAAGGAATTTACGTTGTAGCAGGGAACATGGATTTCTATGGTGGTTATCCAGATCGCTTAGTGACAGACTTAAACGGCACCATTATTGCGCAAACTCACGGACATCTTCAACAGGTCAATTTTGGTTTTCAAAAATTGGACCTCTGGGCACAAGAGGTAAATGCAGATATTTGTTTGTATGGGCATTTACATATTCCAGATGCGTGGATGGAAGGAAAAACGCTCTTTTTAAATCCAGGCTCTATCAGCCAACCGCGCGGTGTTATCAATGAGAGACTTTATGCTAAAGTAGAAATTACAGATGATATGTTTAAAGTAGACTATTACACACGTAGCCATGAACTGTATTCTCGTCTATCAAAGGAGTTTGCTCGATGATTGCTAAGGAATTTGAAGATTTTCTCTTACAGCAAGAAGATACTTTTTTAACACCGGCAGAAAACTTGGCTGTTTTAATTGATACTCACAATGCTGATCATGCTATTTTGTTGTTAAGTCAGATGACCTACTCACGAGTACCCGTGGTGACAGATCAGAAAAAGTTTGTTGGCACCATTTCGCTAACAGATATCTTGTCTTATCAGATGCAGCACGAAATTCCTGATGAGGAATTTATGACAACGGATATTGTTCACATGGCGAAAAAAGATGACCTGACAGTCGGTCCAGATTTTACATTGACAGAAGTGCTGCATAAGTTAGTAGATGAGTCCTTCTTGCCAGTCGTTGATCAGGACAATACATTTCAAGGAATTATTACACGCAAATCTATCCTAAAAGCAGTTAATGCTCTTTTGCATAGTTTTGCGAATGAATACGAGATTCATCCAAAATGAAAGAAGAAATAACAACCTTTTTAGAAGGAAAAAATTTATCTGACAATTCAAAAACAGCTTATTTTTATGATTTGGAGCAATTCGTAGATGTGACCCATGCAAAAATTACAGAGACCAATCTGCGGATTTATCAGGCTTCTATCGCTGACTTTAAACCTTCTGTTCAGAAACGAAAATTATCTGCTGTCAATCAATTTTTGCATTATTTATATAAGCAACGATTGATTTCAGATTTTTATCGTTTGGAGTTGCCAAAAGTGGGAATCCCGAAAGAACACGATGCGGAAATTTTGGATTTGTCTGATTTTTATGCAGATACAAATCAATACAACGGTCGCTTGATTGCGCTTCTCATTTTAGAAATGGGGCTTTTACCAAGCGAAATTTTGCAGTTGAAAGTAGCAGATGTCAATCTGGATTTTCAGATTATTCGCATTGAGAAAGCAGGTCAAAAGCGCATTGTGCCCATTCCAGACCAATTGATTGGAGAATTGGAAACAACTCTGGAAGGAACTTACTTGTTAGAAAAGAATGGAAAAAGCTATTCGCGGCAATGGGGCTTTCGTCAATTAGAAGCTTTTTTGATTGAAAAAAATCAAGCTACTTTATCAGCTCAGAGTTTGCGGGAGCAATATATTTTACGCCAGCGAGAAAAAGGCGTAGAAATATATGAAATTGCGCGCAATTTAGGCTTGAAAACAATGATGACGTTGGAAAAATACAGATAATGGACATAAAAATTAAAGATTTTGAAGGCCCATTGGACTTATTGCTTCATTTGGTGTCAAGATACCAAATGGATATCTATGATGTGCCGATTACAGAGGTCATTGAGCAATATCTGGCTTACGTAGCGACGCTTCAAGCTATGAAGTTAGAAGTGACGGGAGAATACATGGTAATGGCAAGTCAGCTCATGTTGATTAAAAGCCGTAAACTCTTGCCAAAAGTAGCTGATAGCTTAGAAACTGAAGAAGATTTGGAGCAAGATTTGCTTTCTCAAATTGAGGAATATCGGAAATTCAAATTGTTAGGTGAGAAAATGGCGGAGCAACATGAAGAACGAGCTCTTTACTATTCCAAACCTAAAATTGAATTGGTGTATGAAGACGCAACATTGCTCCATGATAAGACAACGATTGATTTATTTTTGGCCTTTTCAAAATTGATGACGCAAAAAAGAGAAGAATTTGCTCAAAGTCATACAACGATTGTCAAAGATGAATATAAAATCGAAGACATGATGGATGTGATACGTGAGCGCTGTTATTCTCAAGAAAAAATTGCTCTGCAAGCCATTTTTTCAGAAACAAAAGATATGAATGAAGTGATTACCTTATTTTTAGCGACATTGGAACTAGTAAAAGTCCAAGAAATTCAAGTAACGCAAGAAGAAAATTTTGGGAATATTTATCTAATAGGAAAAAGAAATGAGTAAGTTAGCAGAGATTGAAGCCCTGCTCTTTGTGGCGGGCGAGGACGGCTTGCGTGTCCGTCAACTGGCAGAGCTCCTCTCTATGCCTCCTACGGGAGTGACACAGAGTTTGGAGAAATTGGCAGAAAAGTATCAAAAAGATGAAGATTCAAGTCTTGCCTTGTTAGAGACGTCGAATACTTATAAAATTGTTACCAAGCAAGATTTTGCTGAATTGTTGCGGGAATATTCAAAAGCCCCTATCAATCAAAGTTTATCAAGAGCTGCCTTGGAAACTTTGTCCATTATTGCTTATAAGCAGCCCATTACGAGAATGGAAGTGGATGAGATTCGTGGGGTCAATTCTAGTGGTGCGATTTCAAAGTTGCAGATATTTGACTTGATTCGTGAAAATGGAAAAAAAGAAGTGCTAGGGCGCCCAAATCTTTATGTGACAACGGATTATTTTTTGGATTATATGGGAATCAATAGCTTAGAAGAATTGCCAATAGTAGAAGAGACAGAGTTAATAGCAGAAGAAAGTCAGCTATTTACTGAAAGGATAGAGGATGAGAATCAATAAATATATTGCCCATGCTGGGATTGCGAGCCGTAGAAAGGCAGAAGAGTTGATAAAACAAGGGCTTGTCACTGTGAATGGACAAGTTGTTCGTGAGTTGGCGACGACGATTAAGTCAGGTGATCGTGTTGAGGTCAGTGGTCAGCCGATTTACAATGAAGAAAAAGTGTACTATCTCTTAAACAAGCCTCGCGGTGTCATTTCTAGCGTGACAGATGACAAAGGTCGTCCAACGGTAGTTGATTTGTTGCCAAATGTCACAGAGAGAATCTATCCAGTTGGTCGGCTTGATTGGGATACGTCAGGTGCTTTGATTTTGACAAATGATGGCGATTTTACAGATGAGATGATTCATCCGCGAAATGAAATTGATAAGGTCTATGTAGCTCGTGTCAAGGGGGTGGCTGATAAAGAAGTTCTCCGTCCCTTGACTAAAGGTGTGGAAGTTGATGGCAAAAAAACCAAACCAGCGGTTTACGAAATTCTGAAAGTAGACCCGGTTAAGAATCGTTCGGTTGTTCAGTTGACCATTCATGAAGGACGAAATCACCAAGTGAAAAAGATGTTTGAAGCTGTTGGTTTGCAAGTAGATAAACTTTCTCGTACGCAATTTGGTCATTTGAATTTAACTGGTCTTCGTCCGGGTGAAGCTCGCCGTCTCAATAAAAAAGAGGTCAGCCAGTTACATAACCTAGCTGTGACGAAGAAAAAATGATGAAAAAAATCTTTATCGAACCAGTGCGTTTTTATCAAAAGTTTATCTCGCCAGCCTTTCCACCCTCTTGTCGCTATCAGCCGACTTGCTCAAATTACATGATTCAAGCGATTGAAAAGCACGGTGCTAAAGGTGTCTTAATGGGAATTGCACGTATTTTGCGTTGTCATCCTTGGGCAGAAGGAGGAGATGATCCTGTACCAGATGTTTTTAGTTTGAAGCGCAATTATGCAGAAGACAAAGAAAAAGGTTGAGACGCATCCTCTATAAAGAGGTCAACCAGAGATTCTTTATAAAATACTATAACTTAATAGTACAAATAAGAAAAACGAATAATTTTGACATTCTAACTAACAGAAAATCAAAGTTGCTCGTTTTTTATATTTCTTGCTGGCCTTTTGTTGCTGGTTCATCTCATACTCAATGAAAATTGAAAAGTTTTAAAGGCATTCGCTGTGTGAAATCTAACTATCTTTTCTATAAAGTCAGCTTAGACGAACGATTAAAATATCTTGAATCTACTTCGTATTTACTCTTCATTTAAAGACTGATATAATAATCATGAAAGCGCTTGTAAATTTAATTTTAAAAAGGAGAACAAATGGTTTTGGAAACAAGAAATATTGCTATTCAAGATACTTATGGTGAGCGATTCCAGCATTGTTGGGGATGCGGTCCTAAGAATGAGTCAGGCTTGCATTTAAAAACTTATCCTAGTCTAAACGGAACTAGCTGCATTAGCAAGATAACACCAGCTCAACAGTATACCGGTGGTGTTCCAGCTAATCTATTTGGCGGTATGATTGCCATGATTTTTGACTGTCATGGTACCGCTTCAGCAGCCTGGTTTGCTCATCAAAATAAAGGCTTAGATTTGACAGAAGAAATGGTCATTGGACGATTTATCACAGCTCGCTTGGAAATAGATTATAAAAGTCCAACGCCCATTGATGAGGAAATTACGGTCATCTCTCGACTTGAAGAACTAGGCCAAAGAAAAGCCATTGTGGCAATGGAGATGACAGTAGCGGGTCAGGTGCGTGCCAAAGCTAGAATGGTAGCAGTCGCAGTGAAAGATAACATGTAGTATGTTTCGAAGATGAGACTACGCACTAAATTGTTGTTTCATTTAGTTCCTATACGGTAAACTTTAAAATAGTGCAAAAATGCTTTCTCTATAATATAATCAGAGTGAAAAATTATGGAATGTTAGTTTGTCTCTAACATTCTTTTTTGTGTTTAAATAGAATCATCATAGCTTATCTGATAAGAAGTAGATAGTAAACCAATCTCAGCGGAGAATGAGTAAGAGTTATTGTTGCTTTTTGAGATGAACACAACAAATTACTAATCACAAAGATCTCACTAGGATTACACACCTAATGAAGATTTTATATTGGTTTGCATGGTTTTTTAAGCAAGTGTAGCAAAACCATGGAAGGTATTTTAGGATTTATCTATTTAAAATTTTTTTAATTATTTGAATAGTTATATGTTTAAACGGGGAAGGATAATATCTAAAAGTTCCCATTTTTCTCAGGACATAACCATTGAAATTTTGTTTAAAACGAAATACACTGTCAGAACCATCAAAATGACCAGTAATACCCAAAAGGTTGTAATAGGGAATACCTCGCTTGATTGATTCTCGCATTACATAATCTTGCAAAAGAGCGGGTGCGTAGAATTTGTTAAATTCAGGATAGGATCCAGAAAAGAGATAGACCGTCTCTTGGGGAGTGTATACAAAAAGACTGCCAGCTAATATTGTACTTTTGTCTCCATACTTTTTTAATAGTTGGTATACTTCGTTTTTTCGTATTTCAAACGTTTCAAATTGACTAGATAGTTCTCGAAATTGATTCAGTTTTTTTTCAGAGGAATGGTTGTTTTCTTCAAGATAATCTTGTAGTAATTTAATCTTTTTAGATAATTCATCCTGATTATTTTGTAAATGATCCAGATAATTTTTGAAATTTATGCTCGCTATAATAAATTCTGCATTGCTTCCAAAGCTATCATAAAATTTTTCATAATAATCTAAAGTCTTATCATTATAGTTGCGACGTTCAGAAGTTGATGAAGTAATCTGCTTAAATTTATAAAGCTCATTACGTTTAAGTTTATGCAGTTCTATACCAAATGTTTTAGCCTTTTTGACCAATGATTTTCCTTGTTTAGTAAAAGACTTTAGTAATGTTTCTTCTGTTAAGTCATCTAGGTCTTTTACAAAATGCCAATCACCTTCACCTCCAGGATAGTCCTTTTGCAAGCCATCAAATTGGTAATTCAGGTTGGTGAGCATAGATACAAGTTCCTTCTTTTCTGTACTAATGGGATCGCCTTTACTATTGAAGACTTGATAAATATCATAGGGTTTCACAACCAGCTCTATAGCATTTAATTGTTTTGCATAGATTTTTAACTCTTCATAAAATTTAGGCAAGAACTCATAATTAGTGACAACGAGTCCAGAGTTGATTTCTAGGTATGGACCACCTGCCATTTTTGTACTAAATAATAATGCTGATACTTGTAATTGATTGTTATCAAAGAAGCCAATGAACTCAACATTATATCCTCTTTTTTTCAATAGAATAGACATTTCTACGGATTGGATAAAGGATTTTCGTTTCGCTTTTTGATAATGTTGCTTAAATGCTTCTTTAGTAATTATTTCTAAAGGCATTGTTCTGTACTCCTTAATCATTTGTAGGTTAATAAATAGAGCTGGTGAAGCTACAGAATAAAATTATTTCTTATTTGAAAACGTTTTTATTTTGAACTATTTTATCACCCAGAATTTAACCCTGTCAAAATATTTGCTCTTGAATTTTAATATTATGAGACTGTTGACTTACAAAATCTTGTATTTACAAAAGAATAGACAAACGAAGCCATAGGAAATTCAGGTTTCTTACGGCTTTTATTTATGACTTAGTTGATAAAAGAAAATAAAATAACAATCCAAAGGAGCATTTCCTCTAGAAAACAAAAGACAAACCTACCAAAATGGTGGTTTGTCTACAGTCTGAGATATTAGTTTTATGACCAGCGATTTTCAGGCGATATGCTATCGTTTGGACCATGTCTGTGGCATAAAGAGCAGGATCATTGGGTAAATCTCTAAACGCCCTGCAATCATGGCAAGAGAGAGTAAGAGTTTGGAAATAGGACCAAAGATGGCAAAGCTATCAGTTGTTCCTAACATTGGCCCAATGTTGTTGAAACAGCTAAGAACGGCACTGACGACTGTCATTAAGTTATTATTATCTAAACTAACGATGAAAATGAGAAAGATGATAATCATCGTATACAAAACGAGATATTTTAAAATTTTATGCTGAGTGTCTTTGTCAATGACACTATGATTGACGTGCAGAGTCAATACACGCTTTGGTGAGAGGGTGGACAATACTTGATTTTTAGCAATGCGAACTAGCATTAAGCAACGAACTACCTTTAAACCGCCGGCGGTTGAACCAGCAGAACCTCCTATGCACATGAGAATGAGGAGGATGAACTGAGAAAAGAGTGGCCAAGCCGTGATGTCTCCAAAACCAAAGCCGGTTGTAGTAATAATATTAGAGACTTGAAAAAATGAAATCTCCAAAGTTTGAGAGAGGTCTTGATAGATATGAAAGACATTAAGGCAGATGAAAATCGTTGCAGATGCTACAATAATGAGATAAGTTCGCAATTCTTCATCGCAAAAGAATGCTTTAAATTTCCTCAATAGTAAAAAGTAATAGAGATTGAAATTCACTCCAAAGATAAGTACTCCAAAACTGACTAGATACGTAATGAGAGAGCTGTTATAGTGAGCAATACCATCATTGTAAACTGCGAAACCTCCTGTTCCTGCTGTTCCCATGGCAATGATAAAACTATCAAATAAAGGCATTCCTGCCAGATAATAAATCACTACAAAAATAGCAAAAAGTGCTAAATACAGCAAATAGAGAATTTGTGCAGTGTCCTTTAATTTAGAGACAACTTTCCCAAAAACAGGACCAGGAACTTCTGCTCGCATCACTTCCAAATGGCTATTTTTATTATTTTCCATAATAGCAAGAGCAAAGACAAGTACTCCCATACCTCCGATTAAGTGGGTAAAACTGCGCCAAAAGAGTAGGGAATGTGACAAAACAGAGACGTCTGGTAAGATAGAAGCTCCAGTTGTTGTAAAGCCTGAACTGATCTCAAAGAAAGCGTCGATAAGATGGGGAATTTGTCCCGAAAAAACAAAAGGAAGAGCCCCGAAGAAGGACCAAAGTATCCAGCATAAGGCGACAATCAGAACCCCTTCCTTGGCATAAATGTGATGATTTTTAGGCTTAAAAGCACTACCTAAAAGTCCAACTGCCAAGAGAATGCCAATTGTAGCGCTAATTGAGAGCAGGTTTTGATTGGGTTCATGATAGATAAACGCTACAATGAGTGGAATTAGCAGTAACCCTGCTTCAATGATTAACAATTTTGAGAGGAGGAAACGAATCATACTTCTATTCATGGCTTACCTCTCTAACAAACCATATATTTGTGTGATATTTTGGATTAGTGTCGTGACAATGATTTGGTCGCCCATTTGAATGTGGTCTTCCCCCGTTGGGAAAATAGGTTTTCCATTTCGGATAATGGCAGCAATCAAGACACCTTTTTTCAGTTTGAGGCTGGAAAGTGGTCTTCCAGTCATTTTATTTTCTTCCTTTATTTGAAATTGCAGAGTTTCAAGTTGTCCATTGGCAAGGTGGTGCATGGCTTGTAAATCAGAATATTGAGCATTCATACGTCCGCGGACAAAGTGCATAATCGTGTCAACAGCGATTCTCTTTGGTGTTACAATGCTTGAAAATTCCTGACTGTCAATGATTTCAAGCAAGCTAGTTCGATTGACTTTCGTGATATTTTTTTGCACGCCCATGCTTTCAAGGAACATAGATGAAATGATATTTTCCTCATCGACACCAGTCAAAGTGGCAACAGCATCATAGTGTTGAGCACTTTCTTCTAGCAGAATGTCTTTTGCAGTACCGTCACCTTGAACAATATGCAAATGTGGAAATTCTTGGCTAAACCATTCAGCATGCTTTGGATTGACTTCAATCACTTTTAGTTTGATTTTGCTATTTTTTAAAATATTAAGTAGATAGTAAGCGATTTTTCCTGCACCAATGAGCATCAAACTTTTAATGACTTTGGGTCGCACGAAATTATGGAAAAGAATGACATCTACCCGATTTCCGGTGACATAGATAATATCATTCTGCAGAATGGTAATTTCACCGTCTGGAATGAGCAATTGTCCATTGCGGTTAATGGCACAAATCAAGACATTGCCAAATTTTTTGCGAAATTGAGATATGGTCATCTGACAGAGGTCACTATTTTGCTTAACTTTAAATTCCATTAAGCTGACGCGTCCATTGGCAAATCGCTCAACAGAGAGCGCATTTGGAAATTCAATGATATTTGCAATATAGCGTGCTGCTAGCAATTCAGGATTGACAATAAGTGAAAAACCAAGGATATTTTTTTCTTTAAAATAAGAATTTGAATAT
>OGKM01000228.1_pt1 | contig 37504 bp, 30 predicted proteins | sample 1572501 | NCBI WGS metagenome assembly OGKM01 (sample SAMEA2582154, study PRJEB24529) | metagenome | biome: Human gut stool | place: China | collected 2011
GCTGGGTACTGTCACCAGCCGCATCGTCAATGAGGTCAAGCATGTCAACCGCGTGTTCTACGACTGCACCGGTAAGCCGCCGGCCACGATCGAGCTCGAATAATGGAATATGGGGAAATAAAACGTGCCTACGATTGAAAAAATGATGAAACTTGAAAAAATGACATCACTTTGACATCATCCGCTTCAAAAACACTTGCTGGATGTACAGAGAACTGGTAGCACGGTTTATTATCGAAGAATAATTTGAAAGCCCCGGAAAGCAACGAGAAATCGAAACTTTCCGGGGATTTTTTGACATCGTGACATCACAAAACGGGCCGTGACATCACCTGTTTTCGGCCTAGCCGAGTGACATCAAATCAGAGTCATCGTTGTTAGAAGTGGGGGAGCCGATGGCCTCCAGCTTCGACACAAGCTCCTGCTGCTTGTTAGGGTACAAATGGGCATAGGTCCGCATGACGACGGGAACAGTATCGCCGATTCGCTTGGCTACCAGAACAATAGAGTATCCAAGTTCGATACAGAGAGAAACGTGGCTGTGCCGAAGATCATGGACGCGAATGTCTGGCAGATAGGTTAGCTGGGTGCAGCGGGTCAGTTCTTTGTTAAGCGCTGTGCATGTCATGTAGAACACGCGGTCGTCCGGGGTTAGCCCGTAGAGCCGGGAACAGTAGGTGCGGAATTCTTCGGCCAACCAATGTGGAATAGGTACATTTCGGTTGCCTCCTTTTTTGCTGTTCTTGGTGGGGCCAAGGATGTCCTGCCCTTTTTTCTGTGGTAGGTCTTGTAGATGCGCAACTGGTCATCATCGGTCAGGTCTTTGGGCAACAGCGCCAGCATCTCACCCTCGCGGCATCCCGTCCAGAATAGAATATCAAATGCCAGAAGATAGGCCTCATTGCGGAATTCTTTCCGCAAAAGCTCATACTGGTCTTTCGTGATGATAAGCATTTCCCCGGCGACGGAGGAACCCATGTAGCCAGAGGCATCGCACGGATTGAAACGCAGGCCGTAGAACGTCTGGGCATAGTTGAAGAGCGCGGTCAACTGTGCGTGAATGGTGTAGAGGTATGTTTCCGAATAGGGGAGGCCAGTGGCTTCGCCCATTTCTTTGATTCGCTGCTGCCAATCTCGAATATCAAGAGCGGTGATCTCGTTCATTTTCCGGTTTCCGAGAAGCGGAACGATTTTGGTGTCAAAAATATTTCGCTTGGTGTCCATTGTGGTGTCGCGGACATGGTGCTCCCGGTCATTGAAATATAGCTCCACGAAGCTGGCAAGAGTCATATCACAGCTCTTGGCCTTTTGCAGATGGAATTCGCGCTCCTACTCCTGCGCTTCACGTTTGGTTTTGAAGCCGCGCTTGCGCTTCTGTTTTCTTTTTCCGGTGAAATCAGCGTAGCGAAATTGGCAGTATCAGGTGCCAGTTTTTTCATCCTTATAGCAGGGCATTAGAATATACCTCCTGACGTGTTTAGAAATCCCCGACCATTTTTATAATGGCCGGGGTCTTTTTTATTTGGCGATGATAGAATTGAAATCGTCGATACAACGCCAAGCAGAAGCGCAAGGACCGCTGTATCACCGACTACTATGAGCACCTGCGGACAGGCAAGCAGGAAAAGCTTTTCCATGAGCTGATCGTCCAGATCGGCAACAAAGATGATATGGGCGTCCTGACCGAGAACGGCGCACTGGCAAAGGAACTGCTGGACGATTATATGCAGGGCTTCCAAGAACGTAACCCGACACTGCGGGTGTTCGGAGCATTCCTCCACATGGATGAAGCTACGCCCCATCTGCACATCGACTTCGTGCCGTATGTGTCCGGCTGGAAAGGCAAAGGACTGGACACCAAGGTCTCCCTGAAGCAGGCTCTGAAGGCCTTGGGCTTTGCAGGCGGCTCCAAGCGAGAATCCGAGCTGAACCAGTGGATCAACGCCGAGAAAGAGCAGCTTGCTGCCGTGATGGAGCGGCACGGCATCGAGTGGGAACAGAAAGGCACCCACGAAGAGCACCTGTCTGTGCTGGACTTCAAAAAGCAGGAGCGTAGTAAAGAGGTAGCGGCTCTGGAAGCTGCCAAGCAGGAGTGCCAGACCGACCTGACCGAGATGCAGGAACAGCTGGAAACAGCGCAGACAGCCGTAGAAGCCGCTGAACAGCGGGTACAGAAAGCGGAGCTGACCTACCAGAAGCAGAGCCAGAAGCTGAACAAGCTGGCTCCCATTATGGAAGGTTTGGAAAACCTGTCAGCGCAATACTCCCAGCGGCCAGAAGAATGGGTGCCAGAAGCAGCCACATTTGAGACCGCCAAGAGCTATCGGGAGAAGAAGGCCCTGCCGCTGATCCAGAAGCTGGTGAAGGTACTCTTTGCCCTCCATCGGAAGTACTGGGAGGTCAAGAACGAACGGGATAAGTACCAGAATTTCTATCAGGACGAGAAGAAGGCTACCCGCCATCTGAGCCAGCAACTGAAAGAGGTGGAGGCTGAAAACTCGCAGCTCTATGCGATGAAACGCGATTTCAGGCGAGTGTGGAACTATTTCGGTGCCGAGAAGATGCAACAGGTCATTGGGCTTATGAGGGAGCAGGAGCAGACCGTAGATAGGAGCCAAAAGAAGAGCAGACAGAGCAGCGTAGAGCTGTAAGCATAGCAGACCCCCGTCAGCGGATGTTGGCGGGGGTCTATACATATAAGTGATATTTTACTCAAAAAGTTCCGGGGCAATATCCGTTAGAGCAAATCCGGGAATGTCTTTCTCGTCTTTGTAGGTGCCATCTTCAGTCAGAAACTCGACCTTTGCAAAGTCCGCAACTGGAATCTCAGATTCACAGACATACCAGTTCAGGTAGTCATTAGCGGTTTGTTTGAGGGTTGAGGCAACGCTGCGGTCAGCGTTGTACTTGTCGCAGAAAGTGCGCCAAGGCAGATACCGCCAGATTTTACCATTGGTCCTGATGGTAATGCGGCACATGATTTTGTCGTTGGACAGGCCGGTATTTTTGGCACCAGCATGGTCATTGGCAGTCAGCCAGACGACAGGGTGATAGTTTTCATATTTGTCAACGGATTTATAACCAATTTTCTGCCCATTAAAAAAGAGTGGTTCGTCATGGAGTGTGGCGTTGTCATATTTCAGATTGGAAGGTGTCAGAAGCAATTTCCCAGTTGCAAGAATCATCCGATACTTAATGGGGTCGGTGTAGTGATACAGGTTTTCAGGCAGCTTGGTCTTTTTCACTTTCATTTGTTTCCCTCCAAAACCGTAGATGCTTACTGATACGAAACACCGTCTGAGATGCAGATAGTGGACAAGATTGAAAAAAGTGTACACTATCTCGCTGAAAAATGCAATAGAAATTTTTATCGGCTTGCAATCACGGAAAAGCTGTGGTACGCTTTACTAGGATAGTATAAAGGGAAAGTATATCCTTTTCAGAAAAAACACCATGATGTACCAATAGTGGTACATTTACTATGTTAAAATGAAAGAAAACAATGCGGAAATCCGCATTTGATGGAGGAAATAAAAATGGTAGACACCAAAAAAGAGCAGGAACGCGAAGAACTGCACCGTGCAATCTGGGCGATTGCGGATGATCTGCGCGGCGCAGTGGACGGATGGGATTTCAAGAGCTACGTTCTCGGTACGATGTTCTACCGTTATATTTCGGAGAACATTGCCAGCTATATCAATCAGGGTGAAATTGATGCAGGCAACCCGGATTTCCGCTATGAAGATATGTCTGATGCAGAGGCAGAGCAGGCACGGGAAGGGCTGGTACAGGAAAAAGGGTTCTTCATCCTGCCCAGTGAGTTGTTCTGCAATGTGCGGGCAAAAGCGGCCAGCGATGAAAACCTCAACGAAACGCTGGAAACAGTCTTCCGGCACATTGAGGAATCCGCAAAGGGCAGCTCCTCTGAGGGACAGTTTGCAGGGTTGTTCGATGATTACGATGTCAACAGCAATAAGCTGGGTGCGACTGTTGCCAAGCGCAATGAGAAGCTCGTGAAACTGCTGAACGGCGTGGCAGATATGAACCTTGGCGATGTGAAAGAGCATGACATTGATGCCTTTGGCGATGCCTATGAATACCTGATGACCATGTACGCCAGCAATGCGGGCAAGTCCGGCGGCGAGTTCTTTACGCCTGCTGATGTGTCGGAACTGCTGACTCGGCTGGGTACCGTAGGCAAGAAGGAAATCAACAAGGTCTATGATCCGGCCTGCGGCTCTGGTTCGCTGCTACTGAAGGCAGAAAAGGTGCTGGGACGGGACGCTGTCCGCAACGGCTTCTTTGGACAGGAAATCAACATCACAACGTATAACCTGTGCCGTATCAATATGTTCCTGCATGACATCGAATTTGATAAATTCGACATTGCCTGTGAGGACACGCTGACCAATCCGCAGCACTGGGATGATGAACCTTTCGAGCTAATCGTATCGAATCCGCCGTATTCCATCAAGTGGGCCGGTGACGAGAATCCGCTGTTGATCAATGATCCACGTTTTGCCCCGGCTGGTGTGCTGGCTCCGAAGAGCAAAGCGGATTTGGCGTTTATCATGCACTCGCTGGCGTGGCTGGCTTCCAACGGTACGGCGGCAATCGTCTGTTTCCCCGGCATTATGTACCGTGGCGGTGCAGAACAGAAAATCCGCAAGTATCTGGTGGACAATAACTTCATTGACTGCATCATCCAGTTGCCGAGCAACCTGTTCTTTGGTACCAGTATTGCCACCTGCATCATGGTGCTGAAAAAGGGTAAAACGGACAATAAGGTGCTGTTCATTGATGCTTCTTCCGAGTGCGTCAAGGTGACCAATAACAACAAGCTCACGCCGGAGAACATCAACAAGATTGTGGACACCTTTGCACAGCGGGCAGAAGAAGCACACTTCTCCCATCTGGCGGAGTATTCCGAGGTGCAGGAAAATGACTATAACCTGTCGGTTTCCACTTATGTGGAGGCTAAGGACACCCGTGAGAAGATCGACATTGTAAAGCTGAACGCTGAAATTGCACAAATCGTAGCACGAGAAAACGAACTGCGGGCCGCCATTGACCAAATCGTGGCAGAAATCGAGGGCTGAGATGGAAAGCAAAAAGAAAGATTCTGCATTGGTACGTTCTTCTGCGGCGGAATACCTGACCTTTGTTGCCTCTACGGGCGAGGACAAGGACAGCATTGAGATGCGCTACGAGGATGAAAACATCTGGCTGACGCAAAAGATGATGGCGACCCTTTACGATGTGGGGCTTCCGACCATCAATGAGCATATCAAAAAGATTTATGCTGACTATGAGCAGGACGAGGCGGCAACTATTCGGAAATTCCGAATAGTTCAAAATGAGGGTGTCCGGCAGGTTACTCGCAGCGTGAACCACTATAATCTGCAAATGATTATTGCGGTCGGCTTCAAGGTGAACAACCAGCGGGCGGTGCGGTTCCGTGTCTGGGCAAATCAGATCGTGGAGCAGTATACTATCAAGGGCTGGGCAATGGACGAAGAGCGCCTGAAAAACGGCGGCACGGTTCTGACCAAGAAATACTTTGAAGAGCAGTTGGAGCGTATCCGGGAGATTCGCATTTCGGAGCGCAACTTCTACCAGAAGCTCACTGACATTTACGCTACTTCGCTGGATTATGACCGCAATGCGCTGACCACAAAAGAGTTCTTTGCAAAGGTGCAGAATAAGATGCACTATGCCGTGCATCGCCATACAGCGGCAGAACTGATCTATGAGCGTGCCGATGCCGAAAAGCCGCACATGGGGCTTCACACATGGAAGGATGCTCCCAACGGCAAAATCAAAAAGAGCGATGTTTCCGTGGCGAAAAACTACCTGACCGAAGATGAAATGAAATCTATGGAGCTGATCGTTTCGGCTTACCTCGATTTGGCGGAAAACCGTGCCCGCCGTCATATCCCCATGACCATGGAGGACTGGGCCAAGCGGCTGGACATCTATTTGCAGGCAGATGATCTGGAAGTGCTGAAGGATGCTGGCAAAATCTCGGCACAGCTTGCAAGAATGCACGCCGAAACGGAGTTTGAAAAGTACCGTGTAGTGCAGGATCGGCTGTACCAGAGCGATTTTGACAGGTACTTGGAAGAAAATTTGTAAGATGTCCATAGGAGGAAAGCCACAATGGAAAAGAAAAGCAAGGAGCTGGATTGTTTGCGACAGGCGGTAACGTTGGGGCTTCGGAAAAGAGGACGAACAAAAACGTTTTTTAAGGCTGTAGAAGCAGGGTTAAAAGACAAAGAATCGATACTTGATGGTGAACGACCTGATTTTATAATATTAGCTCCGCAAGAGCAAAATGGTAAGAGAACACTTTTGGGAATTGAGCATTTTCGAGTTGACCATTTAGTGACACAGAAACAGTACAAAAAAGGAAATGATAGTAAACAGGTTGCTTCTATTGGCATAGTAGAACAAAAAAATGTTAATGCGTTTTATGATAGATACCATGAAAAGGTTATGGCATCGCCAGAAATGCCAGACGGACTTTTTGATGGAATGGCGGAACTGTTAGAGAGCATGGTAAACAATATTCAAAGGGCAACGTATAGAAACTTCATGGAATCGTTTATTTACTCAATGGAAAAGCATTTGAGTAATGTGAACGACTATTTGCAGGAGCTCAATAAAAAGAGCACTGGAAAATATAATATTCAAATGGGTTTCTTAGTGGAAGTTCATAGTGATTTTGGACATTTGTATTTATCACATGATGGCAAGACGGAGAAAGCAAAAAACGGGCTGATGCCATTCTTTGAGGAGCTGGTTCAATGGATAGAAGAAAACTGCGATGCCCGAAAGGTGAATTTTATTATATTCTATTTGTCAGAAACATTGGAAAAAGGAATCCATGAAGTTGTTTATGTGCCAACTAAAAACTTCAGAGCAAATCTGCAAAGACAGAGACAAAAAATATTCAGTTATGTTGGCGATGATATGGACTTAGAACCTTTTGAATTGAATCACAAAGAATCGGTGGCACACGTTGTTTGTCGAGAAGAGGACGAAGAGAAGTTCTCTGTGGAGCTATCAGTAACAGAAACACCACGAGATGATAAAATGGAACGCTTCTTGCTTTCAAGTAAATGTGCATTAGAATGCGAGAAAACAAGCAAGGATTATGCATTGACAGGTGGAACGCTTTTTACTATGACTCTTTTAAGAGATAATGTGAAACGATGGAGAAAATCGTGCATAGAAGGGGAAAAGTGGTTTTATCCGATAGTGATAGATGGTAGTCCGACATTCCTTAAAAAACGTGCTGATGAATACATGATGCGTTGGGGAGATGAAGTTGAAAAATGAGTAAGCTGGATGAACTGCTCCGGGAGCTTTGCCCGAATGGTGTGGAACACAAAAGAATTGGCGATTTTGCAATGTGCTTTCCGGGGGCTACGCCAAAAACAACACACCCTGAATACTGGGAAAATGGAACAATTCCGTGGATGAGTTCTGGCGAGGTAAATCAAGAAGAAGTTACGTTTACCGAAAAGAAAATAACCCAAAAAGGCTATGACGAAACTAGCACAAAAATGGTGCCAGTTGGAACGGTTGTTATAGCGCTAGCAGGACAAGGAAAAACAAGAGGAAAAGTAGCGATAACAAGAATCCCATTGTGTACCAATCAGTCATTATGCGCGATTGTAGTTGATGAAACAGTTATAAGCAAATATTTGTTTCATTACCTGCGATCACAGTATGCAAGAATACGAGAAATATCGTCGGGAGACGGCACACGTGGAGGCTTGAATCTAAAAATGATTAAGGCATATGTGGTGCCAGTACCGCCTATTGAGGTTCAAGAAGAAATAGTACGTATTTTAGATGGTTACACAGAAAAAATAGGCGAGTTGACCCAAAATCTTATGACAGAGATTACGGCGAGGAATACGCAATATAACTATTATAGAGATAAACTACTTAAGGCTGAAACTAACGCTCATAAGTATAAACTGGGAGAAATTGCAACAGTAACAAAACTTGCGGGTTTTGAATTTACAAACTATGTGACATATTCTGAAAACGGAAATATAATTGCGCTACGGGGGTTAAATGTAAAAAATGGACGATTGGATTTGCATGATGTGAAATATGTAGATAAAAGCGATTTCTCCAAACTGGAAAGAAGTAAACTACATATTGGAGACATGCTTTTCACCTATGTTGGAACGGTTGGACAGGTTGCTATAGTTGATGAAGAAGATAAATATTATTTGGCACCAAATGTGGCTTTGATTCGGTGCGATAAGGAAGTATTGCTTCCGCAATATATGAAATACTACTTTCAGACAACGCAGTTTTGGAATAAGCAGATAAGGCGATTGCTTCAATCGTCTTCCATGCAGAATATTCCAATGGAAAAAATCCGAAAATTTGAAATTGCGGTTCCTCCTCTCGATGTCCAAAACCGCATTGTGAATGTATTGGACAACTTTGAGAAAATCTGTTCTGACCTCAATATTGGCTTGCCTGCTGAAATCGAAGCCCGGCAGAAGCAGTACGAGTATTACAGGGATAAGCTCTTGACATTTGCAGAAACAGGCAACACAATTTTGAGCAGAGCAGAGCAGAGCAGAGCAGAGCAGAGCACTGATTAAGCTGTTGCAGTATGTGTTTGGCTATGCCATGTTGCCGCTGAGTGAAATTGCAAATGTTTTTCGTGGTGAGTATATCACTAAGAAAAATGAAAAAGCTGGTAGTATTCCCGTGATTTTGGGAGGGCAAGAACCGGCATATTATATTGACCGTGCTAACCACACCGGCGAAATTGTCGCGGTGGCTCGGAGTGGCGCATCTGCTGGATTTGTTTCTTACTGGGATGAACCGATTTTTATTACGGATGGCTTTGGATATGAAGCGAAGAAAGAAGTTGCTACACCGAGATATCTGTACTATGTGCTAAAAAACAAGGAAGCAGAGTTGAATGGAATGAAGCGTGGTGCAGGTGTTCCCCATGTGAGAGGCGAAAGATTGGGAGAGATAAATCTGCCAGTGCCGCCTATTGAGGAACAGAAGCGCATTGTTTCTATCCTTGACCGTTTTGATGCTATCTGCAATGATTTGACCAGCGGCCTGCCAGCGGAGATTGAAGCAAGACGAAAACAGTATGAGTATTATCGGGATAAGCTGTTGAGTTTTAAGGAGTTGATCTGATTGGAACGTACTGAAATGAAAGCAGAATTTCTCACTATCTATATGGTGCGTAAGGACTTTATCCAAGGAAAAAATCCATCGTATTCGTATGAAGACTATCTGCGTGATTTTGTGAATTGTTCAGAGCATTTTTTGAAAAGGTCGAATGGAAAACCATACAGAAAGCCGGATTCAGAAGCGCAGGGAGAGTGCGATTGCATTTCAGATAAATACGCAATAGATTTTAAGTTGTTTACTTCGCAGTCGAGGATGTACACGGCTAAAATTTTTTCGCCATCAATCGAAGTAACAGATGATTGGATCAGCTATGGAATGCCGGAAAAACATGAAGGGATTCCCGGATATAAAAAAGAAAAATATAGTAATCCTTATATAGTCTTTCGGAGCTTGGGCCAAGATGAGATAATGGAAATTCGGAAGGAAGAGAAGAAGACAGGAAATAAAGAAAAAGATACATTTCAAATTATAAAGAAGTTTGAAACGAAGAAAAATTTGATGATGTTCTTTCCATATAATCTTCATTTTGACTCAAATGACGATTTTGGACAGGGAATGATATATGCAGTTGATGGAATAAATACTGCTTTTAAGGGGCTTTTTCAATATCGAAAGAGTATCTTGCCAGAGTATGATACCTATGTTTCGTTCATCTACGAAAAAGAAAACTTTGTAATAACCAAATGGACAGGAGATAAGCTTGAATTTGTTGAAATGATACCAGTTTATAGGAGTTCGCTATATTGTGAATTGTGGCATATAGCGGAAGGATAAATTGCAGGAGGAATTTGAAATGTCCTTTTTCAATATCGTTGCGGCTACCAATGAAGATACTGTTGTTGCCGCCTATGAACCCTCCAAGGTGCGCTCTGACAGCTACCAGAGCGAGGCGGAACTGGAAAAAGAGTTTATCCGGCTGTTGTGTGAGCAGGGCTATACCTATTTGCCGCTGCATACCGAGGATGAACTGATTGCCAACCTCCGCAGCCAGTTGGAAGAGCTGAACCACTACCAGTTTTCGGATACAGAGTGGCGACAGTTTTTCAGTGATGTAATTGCCAACCCCAACGAGCATATTCCCGAAAAGACCCGGAAGATTCAGGAAGATAATGTGCAGGTGCTGCACCGGGATGATGGCAGTTCCAAAAATATCACGCTGATCGACAAGAAGAACATCCACAACAACCGCCTGCAGGTCATCAACCAGTATGAGGTAAAACAAGCAGACGGCGCGCGGCATGATAATCGCTACGATGTGACGATTCTGGTCAACGGCTTTCCGCTGGTTCATGTGGAACTGAAGCGGCGCGGGGTGGCCATCCGGGAGGCGTTCAACCAGATCAACCGCTATCAGCGGGATTCGTTCTGGGCAGGCTGCGGCTTGTACGAATATGTGCAGATTTTCGTGATCTCCAACGGCACAAATACCAAGTACTACTCCAACAGCACCCGCTACAATGCCATCAAGGATGCCAAACACGGCAAGACGAAAAAGGAAAAGACCAGCAACAGCTTTGAATTTACCTCTTACTGGGCGGATGCAAACAACCGGATGCTGACGGATCTGATCGACTTTACCCGGACATTCTTTGCAAAGCACACGATCCTGAGCGTGCTGACCCGGTACTGCATCTTTACCTCAGAAAAGATGCTGATGGTGATGCGCCCATATCAAATCACGGCAACCGAGAGGATATTGAACCGCATCGAGATCGCCAACAACTACAAAAAGTATGGAACCATCGAGGGCGGCGGCTACATCTGGCACACCACTGGCTCCGGCAAGACGCTGACCTCCTTCAAAACGGCACGGCTGGCATCGCAGTTGCCCTACATCGATAAGGTGCTGTTTGTGGTAGACCGCAAGGACTTGGACTACCAAACTATGAAAGAGTATGACCGCTTCGAGAAGGGCGCAGCAAACTCCAACACCAGCACCACGATTCTGAAACGCCAGTTGGAAAACCCGGAAGCACATATCATCATTACCACCATCCAGAAGCTGGCGACCTTCATCAAGAAGAATCCGGGGCATGAGGTCTACCAGAAGCATGTTGTGATCATCTTTGACGAGTGCCACCGTAGCCAGTTCGGTGATATGCACAAGGCCATTGTTCACAATTTCAAAAAGTACCACCTGTTCGGCTTTACAGGAACGCCGATTTTTGCAGTCAACGCAGGAAGCTCCACTGATCCACGCTATTTCACCACGGCTCAGACGTTCGGCGACCAACTGCACACCTACACCATCGTTGATGCCATCAACGACAAGAATGTGCTGCCGTTCCGGGTGGACTACATCAAGACGATGGACACAGAGCCGGATATGGACGATAAACAGGTTTGGGATATTGACCGGGAAAAAGCATTCATGGCACCCCAGCGCATCTCGCTGGTAACAAAGTACATTCTTGACCACTTCGACCAGAAAACCTATCGGGGAGACAAATCGTATGAGTTCAATCTGCTGACGAATGTGGCAGAGGTGGCCTCTGCCCAGCGTGGTGCGGTGGATGAAATCAAGCAAAAACAGCGCGTCAGCGGTTTTAATTCGATTTTCTGCGTGGCTTCTGTGCCAATGGCAAAGCTGTATTATCAGGAGTTCAAAAAACAGATGGCGGCAGACCCAACCAAGCGGCTGCACATTGCTACCATTTACAGCTATGGAGCCAACGAAGCCGAAACAGACGGGATTCTGGACGAGGAAAACCCGGAAGATACTTCCAACCTCGACCAGAGCAGCCGGGATTTTCTGGATGCCGCCATTCAGGACTACAACGAGATGTTCCACACGAACTACTCGACCGATGGTGAACGGTTCCAGAATTACTACAAAGATGTATCGCTCCGCATGAAGAATAAAGAGCTCGACCTGCTGATCGTGGTCAATATGTTCCTGACGGGCTTCGATGCCACGACCCTGAACACCCTTTGGGTGGACAAGAACCTGAAGATGCACGGTCTGATTCAGGCGTTCAGCCGGACAAACCGTATCCTGAACAGCATCAAGACTTTTGGCAATATCGTCTGCTTCCGCAACCTGCAAAAGCGGGTGGATGCGGCAATTTCGCTGTTTGGAGATAAAAATGCGGGTGGCATCGTTCTGTTGCGCAAATATGCGGACTATTACCATGGTTATACGGATGAGCAGGGGAAATACCATCAGGGCTATACGGACATGATCGATGACCTGACGCAAAAATTCCCGCTGACAGAGCCGCAGATCGTCGGAGAGCAGAACCAGAAGGACTTTATCGTGCTGTTTGGTGCACTGCTGCGGATGCGGAACCTGCTGTCCTCCTTTGATGACTTCAAGGGCAACGAACTGATCTCGGAGCGGGATTTACAGGACTACTTAGGCCGCTATCAGGACTTGCGAGATGAATGGCGCAATAAGAAGCACGATGAAACCAAAGAGGACATCACGGATGATGTGGTGTTCGAGGTGGAGCTGATTCGGCAGGTCGAAATTAACATTGACTACATTCTGATGCTGGTCAAAAAGTACCATGACACCCATTGCGATGACAAAGAGGTGCTCATCACGATTCGCAAGGCGATTGATGCCAGCCCGGAACTGCGCAGCAAAAAGCAACTGATTGAAACCTTTATTGCAGGTGTCAACGATGTGGATGATGTGATGGCAGAGTGGAACACCTATGTGTCCGAACAGCGAGAGAAAGAGCTTGTCCAAATCATTCAGGAAGAAAAGCTGAAAGAGCCAGAGACCCGCAAGTATCTGGCCAATGCGTTCCGTGACGGTGAGATCAAAACTGTGGGCACTGATATTGACAAACTGATGCCTCCTGTTTCCCGCTTTGGCGGCGGTGGCCGTGCGCAGAAGAAGCAGGGCGTGATCGATAAGTTAAAGAGCTTCTTTGATAAGTTCTTTGGGATTGGTGGAAACTGGGCAACAGAAGAAGACAAAGTTACAGATGGTGATTGAACTTTGATGAGCGTTAATCAATGAATCCTTGACATGGAGGAATAAGATGAAGGTTAGAATACCGGACTTGAATGGACAAGAACAATATATCGAAGATAAGAATTCCATTGTTTTGATAGGAGCGAATGGCGCAGGAAAAACGAGAATGAGCGTGTGGATTGACGAGAACAATCCGGAATATCCGGTGCATCGAGTGTCTGCACAGAAATCACTTAATATGCCACAGATAACAAGTCCAACAGAGATGACCACGGCAGAAGAAGAATTTCTTTATGGAACGACTTTTACGGATAAGAAGTGGTTGTATTCCCATGGAAAGAAAAGTAATCGATGGGGAAATGCGCCGGAGACATTTTTGCTTAATGACTATGAAAAATTGATGCAATATCTAGTGACAGAGGAATATGAAAAAGCGATTGAATATAGGACAGAGCACAAAAGCGGGGCGGCCGATTTTGATAATGTGACCCGTTTGGAAAAAATAAAAGAAATATGGGAAAATGTTATTTCACACCGCAAATTAAAAATAAGCGCTGGGAAAATAGAGGTTTCAAACTGTTTAGAAGATGGCTATTATAATGGAAGTGAAATGAGTGATGGAGAAAGAGCTGTTTTTTACTTTATAGGTGAAGTGCTATGTGCAAAAGAAAATAGTTTAATTATTATTGATGAGCCTGAAAATCATCTTCATAAATCAATTTTGCCACGGCTATGGGACGCAGTTGAAAAAGAAAGAGAAGACTGTGTGTTCTTATATATAACGCACGATCTTGAATTTGCCAGAAGTAGAACGCAAACTCAAATTATCTGGGTAAAGGAATTTGAAAAGGAAGGCCAATGGCAATATGAACTGCTTGATGACGTGGATGCATCGGATGGGCTGAAACTTGAAATTTTAGGAAATCGGCAAAATGTTTTGTTAGTAGAGGGTACACAGACTCGGAGCATTGACAAGAAATTGTATTCAAGATTGTACCCGGAATATAATGTGATTTCTATGGAAAGTTGCAATGCCGTGATTCAAGCGGTAAAAACATATGGCCAAACGGAACAGCTTCATTATATGGAGGTAAAAGGAATTGTTGATAGAGATAGACGTTCTGATGATGAAACGGAAAAACTGAAAGTTCAAAATGTTTTTGTGCCACAGGTGGCAGAAGTTGAATCACTTTTTCTTTTACCAGAAGTGATTGAAGCGGTTGCTCAAAAACAAGACAAGGAACACCCAGAAGAAATCATTGGTGTGGCAAAAGAGAGAACGTTAGAGTTCTTGAGAGAACATAGGAACGATCAAGCGCTCCTGTTTACTAAACAGAGATGTTTGAACTATATAACGGAACAAGTGAGTACAAAAGCATCTACAATAGAACTTTATAAGAATAATTTAGATGGTATACATACAAACTTGAATGTCGAAGAAGTTTATAGGCAAGAACTTGAGTCGATTGATAAAATAATAAGTGAAAAAGATTTCATGGGAGCTTTGAAAATTATTAACGAAAAGGGACTGCTTCCATATACAAAACTTCCAAATGAATTTGGTTGGAAGAAGGAATACTATATTGACTATGTGTTGAAACTCATTTCGAGAAAAGATGAAGTTGGCGAGCGGCTAAGAAGAAGCATGAGAAAATATATTTTTGAAGATTGAAAGAAACGGAGAAACTTATAGTTGCATCAAGAGCTGAAACACGCTATAATACAGTCAGAGGTTGTGGCTCTGCGTGATACTATCCTGATACTAAAAAATCAGCAAGCTACATCTATCACAGCAATCTCATGGAAAAGTGAACATCCAAGGATAGATTCACTAAACAAATTTGCTTAGTTGCAATTTGAACTTACCGAGCTCGAGTAATGAATCAAAATGCCGAAAGCCTGTATTCATGTGGGTTTTCGGCATTTGTTTTTATCAATGCATAAATAAAGGGAAGAAGGGATAAGTTATGCTGCCAACAAGAAAAGAAGCGATGACGTTGCTTCGGGATGGTCTATCAAATAATCCGGGGCCTTGGGGAAAACATTGTTTAACAGCAGCGCACTGTGCAGAAAAAATAGCAGCGGCATGTGGAGATATGGATGCGGAGAAGGCCTATGTTTTAGGCCTACTGCATGATATAGGAAGAAAATTTGGCGTAAGACATCTTGGCCATGTTTCCGATGGGTACGCATATATGATGTGCCTTGGATATGATGAGGCGGCAAAAATCTGTTTGACGCATTCTTTTAACAATCACACGATAAATGAATACATTGGAAAATTTGATGTTTCAGATGAAGAAATGAAAATGATTAAGACTGAATTGGCCAGGACAGTATACGATGATTATGACCGGTTGATTCAATTGTGTGATAGTCTGGCAGGAGCGGAAGGGGTTCTGGATATAGAAGATAGAATGAACGATGTAAAGAAACGGTATGGCTTTTATCCGCAAGACAAGTGGGATTCCAATATGAGATTGAAGCAATACTTTGAGAAGAAAATGAAGAAGGACATCTACCTTGTTTGTGAGAAAGACTCATTTGTGCCGGAAGAGATAGGATGATCGAAGGTCTTGTGAATGGGTTTCCTGATTGGAGACTTTATGCTATAATAGGCAGACAGCGAGGTGAAGTGTATGAAAAAAACAAGAGATTTGTTCTGGACCTTTTTGAAGATCGGTGCGTTCACGTTTGGCGGCGGCTACGCAATGGTGGCCCTGCTGGAACGGGAATTTGTGGAGGACAAGCAGTGGCTGAGCCGGGAGGAATTTCTCGATATGGTCGCCATTGCGGAGTCCACGCCGGGCCCTGTGGCGGTGAACAGCGCCACCTATGTAGGCTATAAGATCGAAGGGGCAGAAGGGGCTGCGGCATCCACGCTGGCGGTCTGCCTGCCCTCGTTTGTGGTCATCTACCTGATCTCACTGGTGTTTGACCGGTTCTTGCAGCTGTCGGCAGTGGCAAGCGCGTTCCGGGGCATTCAGGTCTGCGTCATCTATCTGATCCTTTCGGCGGGGATGAAGATGCTGAAAAGCCTGTCCGGCACGGCCTTCAACAGGATCATCGTTGCCGGTGTCGTGGCGGCCATGGTGGGCTGCTCGGTGGCGGCGGTGTCCTTCTCGTCCCTCTACTACATCCTGCTCTGCGGGGCGGCAGGGGTGCTGCTTTACCTGTTAAGAAAGCTGCGGAAGGAGGAGAAAGCATGATCTACCTCCAGCTGTTCCTCAATTTTCTGATGATCGGAGCACTCTCCTTTGGCGGCGGCTACGGGATGATCTCGCTGGTGCGGGAGACCGTGCTGCGTTATGGCTGGCTGACCGAAGCAGAATTCCTGAGTTTTGTCGCCGTTTCCGAGTCCACCCCGGGCCCGCTGGCGATCAATATGGCAACCTTTATCGGGTCATCACAGGGCGGCTTTCCGGGGGCGCTGATCGCTACGCTGGGTGTGGTGCTGCCCTCGTTCTTCATCATCCTGCTGATCGCGGCGGTGCTGAAAAACCTGATGAAGTATGCGGGCGTGGAAGCCTTTCTCTCCGGCGTGCGGCCCTGCGTGGTGGCCATGATCCTGGCAACTGCACTGAACATGATGCTCTCCACACTGGGCGGCATCAAGACGCTGGCAGATGGATTTGCGCCGGACGTGAGATCGATCCTTGTGTTTGCTGTTTTATGGGCGGTGCATTTTGTCTGGAAGAAGCGGACGCAAAAAGCCCCGTCGCCCATCGGAATGATCCTGTTGGCGGCGGGACTGGGAATCCTGTTCTGGGGCGTATGAGAGATCATCGCCCTTTTTTTGTGGCTCAGTGCTCCACAAATTCGCCGCGCAGGGCGAACATGTGGTCCATGGGGCCGGAGCCTTTGCCCAGATCGAGCATGGCGGACAGGCAGCCTGAAATATATGCCTTGGCCCGCTCTACGGCGGCATCCAAGGGATAGCCCTTTGCCAGATTGGAGGCAATGGCGCTGGACAGGGTGCAGCCGGTGCCGTGGGTATTGGGGTTGGCGATGCGCTCGCCGTGGAACCATTTGCCGCTGCCGTTGCACCAGAGCAGATCGTCGGCATCGTTCACCTTGTGGCCGCCCTTGCAGAGCACGGCACAGCCGTATTTTTCGCTGATGCACTTTGCAGCGGCCTCCATCCCGGCGGCATCGGTGATGGTCATGCCGGACAGGATCTCAGCCTCTGGAATGTTGGGCGTGACCACCTCGGCCATGGGCAGAAGCTGCCCGGTCAGGATCTGGATGGCGCTGTCCTGCAGCAGCTTGGAGCCGGAGGTGGCCACCATCACGGGATCGACCACGATGTGTTTTGCATCGTACTGGCGCAGCTTTTCGGCAATGGTCTCAATGAGCGCAGACGACGACACCATGCCGATCTTGACGGCATCCGGGTAGATATCGGTGAACACCGCATCCAGCTGCTGGGCCAGAAATTCGGGTGTGGTCTCAAAGATGCCGGTCACGCCGGTGGTGTTCTGGGCCGTCAGAGCCGTGATGGCGCTCAGGGCAAACACGCCGTTGGCGGTCATGGTCTTGATGTCGGCCTGAATGCCTGCGCCGCCGCTGGAATCGCTGCCGGCAATGGTCAATGCTGTTTTCATAAGGAAAATCCCCCTTTTTCCTCTCAGCATAGCACAGTCCGGCAGCATTTGCAAGGAAAACCGGCCTGCCCTCTTTTCTGCCGGAGAAAAGCGTGATAAAATAAGGCAAAAACGAAACTGGGGGAGAATACAATGAACATTACGGTATATCTGGGCGCAAACGAGGGCAAGGATCCGGCCCTGAAGCAGGCGGTGCAGGAGCTGGGAAGGTGGATCGGGGAGAGCGGGAACGCGCTGGTGTACGGCGGCTCCCGCTGCGGCCTGATGGGAGAGATCGCCGAAAGCACCCTGAACGCCGGGGGTAAGGTGACCGGCGTGGAGCCGGAGTTTTTCGTGCAGGAAGAGCTGCAGCACGAGGGGCTGACGGAGCTGATCGTGACAAGGGATATGACTGAGCGCAAAACAAAGATGATCGCGCTGGGGGATGCGTTTATTGCGTTTCCCGGCGGCACCGGCACACTGGAGGAGATCGCTGAGGTGATGTCCAAGGTGTCGCTCAGGCATCTGGATGCGCCCTGCATCCTCTATAACCTGCACGGCTACTACGATGGCCTGAAAGCCCTGCTTGCCCGGATGATCGAAAAGGGGCTCTCCTCCCCGGAACGCCAGCAGGGGATCTATTTTGTAGAGGATCTGGAGCAGATCAAGGAAATTTTGCAGAAATCTTTTTGAAAATCCTGTTTAGGGTCGCTCTCTGCACACCTCCTGCCGCCCTGGCATAGACCGGGAAAAGGGGGAGTGCGATTTGGAACAGATTTTCCTGACGGCGGCGGTATTGCTGCTGCCGATGCTCTGCACCACGGCTGGTGCGGCGGGGGTGTTCCTGCTGCGGAAGACCGGGGAGCCTGCCACCCGGCGGATGCTCTGCGGCATGGCGGCGGGCATTATGCTGGCAGCCAGTGTATGGAGCCTGCTTTTGCCGGCCATTGAGCGGGCAGAGCAGGGGCCGCTGCCTGCATGGGTCCCGCCTGCCGTGGGCCTGCTGCTGGGTGCGGTGGGGCTTTTGCGGCTGGAAACGCTGGCGGGCCGCCTGCTGAATGCCGGGCCGGGCCGCTGTGGGCGGATGGTGCTGGCAGTCACCCTGCACAACCTGCCCGAGGGCATGGTGGTGGGCCTTGCTGCCGCGCTGGCCCTGCGGGGAGAACCGGATGCCATCAGCGGGGCGCTGGCCCTTGCGCTGGGCATCGGGCTGCAGAACATTCCCGAGGGAGCTGCGGTCAGCCTGCCGCTGGCGCAGGAGGGCAGGTCTAAGTGCCGCGCCTTTGCGGCGGGGGCTGCCTCCGGGCTTGTGGAGCCGTTGGGGGGCCTGCTGGCCCTTGCACTGGCCGGGTGGGTCAGTGCGGCCCTGCCCTGGCTGATGAGCCTTGCCGCCGGGTGCATGGTCTGCGTGACGGCACAGGAGATGATCCCGGAAGCCGTGGAGGCAGACGAACCGGCGGGGGTTATCAGCGTGGTGGCAGGGTTTGCTCTGATGATGGCGCTGGATGTTGCCCTGTAACGCAAAAAGGAGACCGCGCGGTGCGGTCTCCTTTTTTGTCTGTCAGTGTGCTTCGAGTATTTCGGCCTGCAGGGTATCCAACTGCTCAAAGCTGTACAGCCGGTTCAGCGCCTCCACCAGCTCCTTTTTGGAGAGCCGGGGCGGCAGGCCCAGCGCGTTGAGCAGCTGGTATTTCCGCTCGGCACTGCCCGGGGTGCCGGAAAGGCCCCAGTTGTACAGGTCGGTGTAGGTGATCTGCCGACCCTCCGGGCGGGCAGGCGCGGCCCCGGCTTCTGCGCCCAGTGCATCCCGCAGGCATTGCAGGACGATGGCATCGTCCACGCCTTCCACGCCCAGCAGGCCTTCTTTGCCGGGCTGGGGCTTCCGCTTTTCCTTGCCATGGATGGCGGGCACATAGGCCTGCACCACGTTTTCTGCCCCCACCAGATTGGTGATGTAGGTGCGGATGCGGAACCCGGCGGCATCAGAATCGGTGAAGAGGATCAGGCCGTTTTTTTTCGCCAGGGCTTTCAGCAGCTGCTGGCGTTTTTTGTCCTTGTAGATGCCAAAGCCGTCTGTCAGCAGGATCATGGCATCGGTCAGGTGGGAAAGGCGGGCAGCATCGTATTTGCCCTCCACCACCAGCACCCGGTCGGTGTGCAGCAGTTCTCGTTCGCTCATCGTCCGCTCCCTGCCAGCGCAAGGCGGCAGAGTGCTGCTTCCAGCAGGGTCTGCACATCCACGGGCTGGCTCTTCAAACTTTTATCGAGGTCCAGCAGCACCTGCAGGCAGGTCTCCAGCTGGCCCAGTGTGTAATGCGATGCTGTTTCGGCGGAGCGCTTGAGCCGGTAATCGCTGCCCTTGTAGCCGAAATCCTTGAACACGGCGGCGTAGCTCTTCCGTTTGGAAGCCCCCAGCTTGACCCGGTACAGGTCTACATAGCTGCCAATCATTGCGCCGGTGATGGCAATGGGCTCCTGCTGTAAGCGCAGCAGGGTCTGCAGCTTTTTGCAGGCACCGGTGGCGTTCTTGGCGGTGATCATCCGGATCATCTCAAACACATCCGCTTCCAGGCTCACGGTGCCCATCTCAGCCACCATGGCGGCGGTAACGGTCTGGTAGCCGGAAAGGGCACAGAGCTTGTCTACCTCATTTTCCAGCAGAAAGGGATCTTCGCCGCAGCGCTCCAGCAGGGCTGCGGCAGCGCCCTCAGGCAGGGTGGTATCCTGCGCCTTAGCCCGCTCAATCAGCATCATCTTCAGCTCGTAGGGCTTGGGTTTGGAGAGCTCCTCGGCAAAGCCCAGCTTCTTGCATTCAGCAATCAGCTTTTGTGCCCGCTTGCCGGTCTTGAGCTTGCTGCGCTCCAGCTCGAACACGCTGCCCAGCACCACCACGGCATTTTCCAGGCTGGCGAGGGTGCTGCACAGCTCCTCCAGATCCTTGTCGCCGTAGGCGGCGGGGTCAAGCTCGGGCAGCACCACCACGCGGCGGGTGCCAAAGAAGGAGATGGTGCCCGCCGCCATGATGAGCTGCTCGATCTCGGGCGCGGCACCGTCCAGCACGGTGGTCTCCTCATCCGTGTCAGCGCTCAGTATCCGGACGGCGGCAGACACCGCCTGCCGGACAAGATACCGCTCGCTGGAATAGAAATAGTAGACCGGACAGCCGCGGTCTGCCAGCTGACGCAGTTTGGCTTCCGTTGCCACGGCGGGGCCCCCTTTCAGAAAAGAATACCTTATAAGTGTACCCACCGGGGCGGGAAATGTCAATGCAGGAGGCAGAAGAAAAAACACGACAGATGTCTTTTATCGTTTCTGCAAACGTGATATACTGAAAGAAAACGGCCTGCGCCGGAATGGAAAGGGAAGAATACGGATGAAACGAGCCTATTTCAACTGCATCCTGCTGGACGGCACCGAACAGATGGAACCGGTGGCGCACAAGATGGTGCTGGTGGACGGGGAGAAGATCACCGCCATCGTGGAGGATACCGCCCCCTGTGAGGGGTACGAGAAGGTGGACCTTAAGGGCGGCTACCTGATGCCGGGCCTCATCAACCTGCATGTCCATCTGGCGGGCAACGGCAAGCCCAGCGCAAAGCCCCGGGATAACGCCGCACTGGTGCGCAGGATCCTGAGCAATGGCCTGACCCGGGCGGTGGCCTACCGGCTGGTGTGCAGTTACGCCAAGCTGGAACTGCTGGGCGGCGTGACCACCATCCGCACCGTGGGCGGTCTGGCAGATTTCGATACCCGCTGCCGGGACGACGCGGCAAAGGGGAAGATCCTGGCTCCCCGCATCCTTGCCGCCAACGAGGGCATCTCGGTGCCCGGCGGGCACATGGCAGGCTCGGTGGCGGTGGCGGCCCACAACAATGCCGAAGCGCTGGCCCAGCTCCGCAGGGCCGGTGAACAGGGGGTGGATCTGGTCAAGCTGATGATCACGGGCGGCGTGCTGGATGCCACCCAAAAGGGCACCCCCGGCGAGCTGAAGATGAAGCCTGAGATGGTCCGGGCCGTCTGTGATGAAGCCCACAGGCTGGGTTATCCCGTGGCTGCCCACACCGAATCGCCCGAGGGGGTGAAGGTGGCGCTGGAAAACGGCGTGGACTCCATCGAGCATGGCGCAAAGATGGATGAGGAGACCATCCGGCTCTACAAGGAGCGGGGTGCTTTCGTCTGCACCACCATCTCCCCGGCGCTGCCTTATGCACTGTTTGACCCGGCCATTTCCGGCGCTTCCGAGAAGGACCAGTACAATGGCAGAATCGTCTTTGACGGCGTGGTGGAAAGTGCCAGAACGGCCCTTGCCAACGGCATTCCGGTGGGTCTGGGCAATGACGTGGGCTGCCCCTACGTCACACAGTATGATTTCTGGCGGGAGCTGTGCTACTTCCACAAATACTGCGGCGTGAGCAGCCAGTTTGCCCTCCACACGGCCACCCTGCGCAATGCCCGGCTGGCCGGTGTGGGGGATGTGACCGGCTCCATTGAAGCGGGGAAGAGCGCTGATTTCATCGTGACCCGGAAGAACCCGCTGGACGACCTGACTGCCCTGCGCCAGCTGGAATTGGTGGTCTGCCGCGGCCGTGCCGTGCACAAGCCCGCTCCCAAGCGGAACAAAACGGTGGATGCCCTGCTTGACCCGTATCTGGCATAAATGCTATAATATCCTTAAATTCCGTCCGTGCAAGAGCGGGCGCTGAAAGGATGAAACGCTTACGAAACGTCCCAAGCTTACATTGCAGCTGCAATACAATTCGCCGGTGATCCTGACCTTTTTTCTGCTCTCCCTGGGGGCTTTGTTCCTGGGGCAGTGGACAGGCGGCTGGACCACAAAGCACCTGTTCTGCGTCTATCGCGGTTCTCTGAAAGACCCACTGTTTTACATCCGGCTTTTTGGCCATGTGCTGGGCCATGCCAGCTGGGATCATTTCCTGAACAATATGCTCCTGCTGCTGGTCATCGGCCCGCCGATGGAAGAAAAATATGGCAGCGGCCCCCTGCTCAAGGGCATCCTGCTCACGGCGCTCATCTCGGGTGTTCTGCAGTGTGTGCTCTTCCCCCATACCGCCCTGCTGGGGGCTTCGGGCATCGTGTTCATGCTCATCATGCTGGCATCGCTGTCGGGCTTCTCCGGCGGCATCCCGGTGACCATGCTGCTGGTGGCGGCACTGTATCTGGGCCAGCAGGTGTATGATATCATCTTTGCGCACGATAATGTGGCGAACTTCATGCACATCGTGGGCGGTGTGTGCGGCACAGCCTTTGGGTATGTGTATGCCATGCTGCCCCGGAAACGCAGGAGACCGGCTGCCAGAAAAAAGCGATGATCAACAAACGACCCCGGAAAGCTTGACTGCAGCTTTCCGGGGTCGTTTTATGGATTATAATTCGTTCAGGACCCGCCGCGCGGCACGGATGGTCTCCTCGCTGGTCTGCCAGACCTCAAACTCGGAGAAGCCGGGCAGACCCATGGGAACACCTTCCCGCCGGAAGGTCATCCGGCTGTCCAGCACCTGCTTGCCGGACATGTGGAAGGCGTGCGCGCCTGTCTCAGCTGCCAGAGCAGGAAGATTGGCCGGGGTCACGCCCGCCCCCACCAGGATCTCAAGGTCAGGCCCGGCGGCTTCCACCAGCCGACGGAGCAGGGAAGCACCCGCCGGGGCGCTGGCGGCCTGCCCGCTGGTCAGGATGGTGCCAAGGTTCAGCGCTTTGGCCGCTTCCAGCGCCGCAAAGGGGTCTTTGCAGACATCAAAGGCGCGATGCAGGGTGCAGACGACCGGACAGCCAGCGGCCTTTGCAGCGGCCCGGGCGGCCGCGTAGATGGGACGCAGTGCGTCCACGTCCAGTTCTCCCTCCGGGGTCAGCACACCGGTCACGATGCCGTCTGCACCTGCCTGCACCAGCGCGGCAGCGGTCTCGGCCATCTGGGCAAGCTCATAGCGGTCGTAGCAGAAATCACCGAACCGGGGCCGCAGCAGGGCGCGCACCGGCAGGCCGGTCTCGGCCTTGACCTGCCGCACCAGCGCAAGGCTGGGCGTGGTACCGCCGATGATCAGGTCGGCGCACAGCTCCAGCCGGTCGGCCCCGCCCCGCTTTGCCGCAAGGGCGCTTGCGACACTGTCTACACAGACTTCTAAAGTATAGGGCATAAAAACCTCCCGGGAAGCAGGCCAGCGGGCGATGAAATGGACTGCAACAACAGCGACCGCCGCCAGTGGCGGATGTAGGAAGCTGTTGTTGGGGCCGCGGCCAGCAGGATGCGAGTGCAATTGCACGAAGCAGACGCTGGGAGCCGCAACCCGTACTCACTTGCGTGGGGAATCACCGCCGGCCTGTGGTGGTTACTTTACACTTTCGAGGAACCGCACGAAACCGGCGCGGCCGGCTTCATCCAGCTTGTAGACACCGGCATCTGCCAGCACCTGCGCGAACACCTGGCCTACCTCATCCTGCAGGATCAGGTGGACGCTGTCGTTGTTCAGCTCAGGATGGCGGGCCAGGATCTCCTGTGCCCATGCGGCGTGCTTCTGCAGGGCTTCGGGGTACTGCTCGGCAGGCACCCGGGCCACCAGCATATCTGCCAGATCGAACAGTTCCTGCTTCAGGCGGCTGGGAAGGACTGCCAGACCCATGACCTCGATCAGGCCGATGTTCTCCTTCTTGATGTGGTGGAGCTTTGCGTGGGGATGGTAGACCCCCAGCGGGTGCTCCGGGGTGGTGATGTTGTTGCGCAGGACCAGATCCAGCTGATATTTGCCATCCCGCACCCGGGCAATGGGGGTGATGGTGTTGTGGGGCTCGCCGTCCGTCTCGGCAAAGATGAAGCTTGCCTCGTCGGTATAGCCGCGCCATGCGGTCAGGATCTTGTCTGCCAGCTCCACCAGACGCTCGTCATCCGCACAGGTCAGGCGGATGCAGCTCATGGGCCAGTGGACGATGCCGGCGTCCACATCCTCAAAGCCGGGGAACACCCAGCTCTTCTCGATGGGGGCCTTGGCCATGGCGAACTCATAGTGACCGCCCTGGAAGTGGTCGTGGCTCAGGATGCTGCCGCCCACAATGGGCAGGTCTGCATTGCTGCCCACGAAATAGTGGGGGAACAGGCCCACGAAATCCAGCAGCTTGCGGAAGGTGGCCCGCTCGATCTTCATGGGGGTGTGCTGGCTGTTAAAGACGATGCAGTGCTCATTGTAGTAGACATAGGGGCTGTACTGCAGATTCCATGCGCTGCCGTTGATGGTCAGCGGGATGATGCGGTGGTTTTCGCGGGCGGGATGGTTCATCCGGCCTGCATAGCCCTCGTTCTCCACGCAGAGCTGGCACTTGGGGTAGGCGCTCTGGGGGGCCAGCTTGGCGGCGGCAATGGCCTTGGGGTCCTTTTCCGGCTTCGAGAGGTTGATGGTGATATCCAGATCGCCGTAGGGGGTCTTGGTGACCCACTTGACGTCCCGCTTGATGCGGTAGCGGCGGATGTAATCGGTATCCTGGCTGAATTCATAGAACCAGTCGGTGGCGGCCTGGGGGCCCTCGCTTTCGTACCGCTCCTCAAAGTTGGCGCGGACAATGGAGGGGCGCGGGGTCAGCACGCCCATCAGCTTGGTGTCAAACAGATCGCGGGCAGTGGAATTGTCCTCACACACGCCCCGGGCCACGGCATCGTCCACCAGCGTTTTCAGGATACTCTCGAGGTCGGTGTAGCAGACATCCCCCTCGGGCTCGGTAAAGCTGTCCAGCTGCATGGTCATCAGCAGCTGATTGCGGATGTAGATCTCGTCATCGGGCAGGATGAGCCCGGTGTCCAGCCCATAGTTGACGAGCTGTTGAATGGCAGTAGAGATCACAGCACGGCACCTCCTTCCGGACGGATGGAGAGGATGTGGCACTTGCCTGCACCCAGAATGGCCTCCATCTCAGCCTTGAAGGCATCCAGCTTCTCCAGCGGCACAAAAGCCTGCACGGTGCCGGCAAAGCCGCCGCCGTGTACGCGGACAGCGCCCGCGCCGTTCAGGAAATGCTTTGCGGCGGCAATGGTCACAGCCACTTCCTGATGCTCCTTGTACCCGGCAGGGATGACGTTCTGCAGGTATTCCCAGCTGCTGGTGCCGGATTCGTTGACCAGCTGCAGGAAGGTCTCAAAATCACCTGCGCGCAGGGCGTTTACCTGCCGGGCAACGCGCTGGTTGTCAGCGTAGACGTGGAAAGCCCGGAGCACGGCACGGTCACCGCACTGTTTGCGGCATGCGGGCAGGTTTGCAATAAAGGTCTCAAAGGGCACATCCCGCAGGACCTGGCCGCCGCAGACAGCGGCCACGGCGCGGCACTCGTTGGGGATGGCGGCGTACTCATCGGTCAGGTCGGCGTGGTCTGCACCGGAATCCAGGATGCAGAGGGCAAGGCCGGCCTGAGAGAAATCCACCTGCACCGGCTCCACATCGGGGTGGGCAGGATCGGCAAAGTCGATGGTGATAATGTTGCCCACGCTGGAGGCCATCTGATCCATCAGGCCGCAGGGTTTGCCAAAGTAGACGTTCTCTGCCCACTGGCCGATCTGCGCAATGGCAATGGGGGAGACCTTTTCGGCCATGAAGCGGTCGTTCAGGATGACACCGATCAGCACCTCAAAGGCGGCAGAGGACGAAACGCCGCTGCCCTTGGGCACGTTGGAGGAGATATACACGTCCAGGCCGGAGAGGGCAGCGCCACGCTCCTTGAAGGCCTCGCACTCGCCCCGCAGCAGGGCCATGGTGGTGTTCTCTTCCTCCTTGCGGGCAGCAAGGTTGCCAAGGTCGATGACACAGAGGTCATAGCCCTCGCTCTGCACACGCAGCTGGTTCAGGCCGTTGGGGGCAGCGGCAGCGATCATGTCAATGTTCACGCTGCCGGCCAGCACCCGGCCATGCTGGTGGTCGGTGTGGTTGCCGCCGATCTCGGTGCGGCCCGGGGCACTGTACAGTCCGGCCTCGGTGTGGGCACCAAAGGCAGCTTCCAGCCCGTCCAGCACTGCCGCATAGCGTGCGGCGTGGGCAGCGGTCTGCTCCGGCGAGCAGCAGTAGAGGGAGGCCAGCCGGGCGGTATGGGTGCCGCCCGCCAGCTCCTGCTTCCAGACAGAAATAGGCTTCATCATGGCGCGTTCCTCCTTGTATAGGTGAATGATTCTTCAAAGGGCCAGGGCCCGTTCTTCTGATTCTATAATATCGGTTCTGTCGAGAAAAAACCATGTATTATTGTTGCATCTGGATGAAAGGTCAACGCAGTTCCGGCAGTCAGCTCCGGGGCGCGAAATCGCCGCCGGTGAGCCCGTCGAGGTTCAGCATCCCTTCCAGCGCGGCAATGTCGGTGGAAACATCCAGCGCATCGGAGGCAAACAGCTTGTCCAGCTGGTTCTCAAAGGCGGTGATGAGCAGATCCATGCTCCGTTCAATGCTCTGCTTTGCCTCAGTGATGTTGGTGCCCTGCACATCCTGTGCCGAGAGCTGGGCGTAGGTGTTCAGCAGCTTCAGCGCGGTGGGCAGGTAGTAATCCATAAATTTCTGCAGCTGGTTTTTCTTGTCCGAATCTTTTTTTGCCAGTGCAAAGATGCGGGCGCTGACATCCTCCAGCCGGGAGATCTTGGCCGTCATCACCGGGTCGGGGATGGCATCGTTGGCCTGCCGGAGCTGGCGCTGCAGGGCGGCATACTGATCCTCGGGAGCCGGTGCGGGTGCGGGCTCGGCGGGTCTGGGCGGCTGGGGCGCAGCGCCCCGCACCACCAGCGTGCCGGTGCGGTTGTCGATGTAAGCATCCGCGCCAAAGTATCCGTGCTCGATGGCACTTTCTACGGCAGCACGTCCGCGGGCGGCATCCACCCCGGCAGCGGCAAACAGTTCCGGCAAAGAGATGTTATCCCGCTCGCCTACCACCTTATCCAGCAGCCGCTCCAGCTTGCGGGTGCTCTTCATCCGCAGGCCGGTCAGCAATGCACCGCCGCCGCCAATGGCCATGGCAATATCGGAAAACAGCTCCCCGGGGTCGGGCCAAAACTTCCACACACTGATGACATCCACCGCATTCGTCACGCCGGCAAACAGAAAGACAGCACCCATGATGGTGCAGAGGTTGGTCAGGGTTTTGTGCCACTTTTTGGCGTTCTGCTGCTCGGCAGTGGGCACATCGTGGCCGTAGACCGGCTCAGTGTCCCGGGCCGGCTGACCGGCACCGGTGTCCTGGGAGCGGAAATCGCTGGAATATTCCGCGTTCTCCCGCTCCTTTTTCTCGGCATCCCGGTCAATGGCACGCAGGATGAAGAACAGGATGCCCAGCCAGGGCGACATGGCGAACAACACCAGTAACGCGATGGTTGGGATGTGGGCAAGAAAATGTTTGCTGCGTCTGGGCTCCATGGGGCGAATCCTCCTAAAATAAAAAAGCCGTGTTCCACTTTATTATAGCGGAGCACGGCCCTTTTGTTAAGGGGGTAATTTATTTGTGGGAAAGGGAATTACTTCATCAGGCTGCAAACGGCCTCAGCGTAAGCGGCAGGATCATCCACGGGCAGGCCCTCGATCAGCTGTGCCTGTGCATAGAGCAGGCTGCTGTATTTCTTGACCTTGTCGGTATCACCGGCCTCCTGTGCGGCCTTCAGCACGGCGAACACGGGGTGGTTGATGTTCAGCTCCAGCACCTTGTCGCTCTTCACGCCCTCGCTGCCGGGCTGCTTGGAGAGCACCTTCTCCATCTCGATGGACAGGGGGCCGTCGGCGCTCAGGCAGACGGGGTGATCCTTCAGGCGGGTGGAGACCTTGACCTCCTTGACCTTGCCGTCCAGCGCGTCCTTCATGGCATCGAACAGGGACTTGTTCTCGGCGGTGGCATCCTCAGCAGCCTTTTTCTCGTCCTCGGTCTCAAGGCCCAGATCGCCGCTGTTGACGTTCTTGAACTCCACGGTGCCGTCCTTGCCCTCGGCATCCTTGCGGGGGTAGCTGCGCATGATCTGCAGGCAGAACTCATCCACATCCTCGGTCAGCAGCAGGACATCATAGCCCTTGTCCAGCACCAGCTCGGCGGCGGGGAGCTTGGCCAGACGGTCAGTGGAGTCACCGGCGGCAAAGTAGATGAACTTCTGCTCGGCAGGCATCTTGTCCACATACTCCTGCAGGGTGACCATCTTCTGCTCCTTGGCGGACCAGAACAGCAGCAGGTCGCGCAGCAGCTCAGCATGCATTCCGTAATCAGAGTAAGCGCCGAACTTGATCTGGCGGCCGAACTCCTTCCAGAATGCCTCGTACTTTTCGCGGTCGTTGACCAGCATGGAGTGCAGCTCGTTCTTGATCTTCTTTTCCAGTGCGTTGTGGATCAGCTTGAGCTGGTTGTCCTTCTGCAGCATCTCACGGCTGATGTTCAGGCTCAGATCCTGGCTGTCCACAATGCCCTTGACGAAGCTGAAGTAATCGGGCAGCAGGTCTGCGCACTTTTCCATAATGAGCACGCCGGATGCGTACAGAGCCAGACCCTTCTCATACTCCTTGGTGTAGAAATCATAGGGGCGATGGCTGGGCACGAACAGCAGGGCGTTGTAGTTGGCGGTGCCCTCGGTGCGGCTCACGATGACGCGGGCGGGGTCAGAATAATCGTTGAACTTATCCTTGTAGAAGCTGGCGTATTCCTCATCGGTGACCTCGCTCTTCTGCTTCTTCCAGATGGGTACCATGCTGTTCAGGGTCTCAAGCTCGGTGTAGGTCTCCCACTCCGGCTTGTAGTCCTCGGGCTTGGGATCGGGTTCGGGCTTCTGGCGGCTCTTTTCCCGCTCCATCTGGATGGGATAGCGCACATAGTCGCTGTACTTTTTGACGATGGCCACGATGCCGTATTCGTCGAGGAAGTTCTCGTAATTGTCGGTATCGGTGCTGTCCTTGATGTGCAGGATGATGTCAGTACCGGCGGTTTCTTTCTCGGCGGGGGTCAGCTCGTAGCCGTCAGCACCGCTGGACTCCCACTGCCAGGCCTCATCCGCACCGTATGCCTTGGAGATGACGGTGACCTTGTCGGCGACCATGAAGGCGGAGTAGAAGCCCACGCCGAACTGACCGATGATGTCGATGTTCTCGTCCTTGTTGTCCTTTTTGAAGTCGAGGGAGCCGGAGTGGGCGATGGTGCCGAGATTCTGCTCCAGCTCTTCCCGGGTCATGCCGATGCCGTTATCGGAGACAGTCAGCAGGCGATTGTCCTTATCGCGGGTGAGCAGGATGCGGAAATCGCCCTTGTTCATGCCCACGGAGGGATCGGTCAGGCTCTTATAATAAAGTTTGTCGATGGCATCCGAAGCGTTGGAGATCAGCTCACGCAGGAAGATCTCCTTGTTGGTGTAGATGGAGTTGATCATCATGTCCATCAGTTTTTTGCTTTCAGCCTGAAATTCTTTCTTCGCCATAATACAAAACCTCTTTTGTACAGTATTCAGATCCGGCCCCTCGCAAAAGGAGCGGCAATGCAAAAGAAGCAGCCGATGCTGCATCTTCTTAGCACTCATATCTTTCGAGTGCTAATATACACCGATGCGGGTCAAAAATCAAGGGGTTTCATAAAAAGTTCAGAAATGAACTGGAACAAAATGCCTTTTGTGCGTTGCTACAAAAAATTCATAAAGAAATAGTTGACCTTTCACAACTTTTAGCGTATACTGGTCAGCGGAAACAAACGAGGAAAGAGGAATATGTTATGGCAATGAAGCCGGAGATCTCCGTGAAGAACCTGCTGATGCAGGCATTCCTGACGGGCTGGGAACGCTCGGACAAGAGCATTTCGCAGGATGAATACTTACAGAGCGCCATTCAGGTCATTGAGGTGCTGCAGGTGGAACCTGAAAATGTCTACGCCGAGGAGGGCCTGGGCCTGACCGATGGCGATGAGGTGGATCATCTGGACGACCTGCTGCGGGCGGACGGCCAGTGGCTGTATTACGGTGTGGAGGAGGAAAACTTCTTCCTCATCCAGTGGTACCCGGACAAGGCTTCTGCCGAGGCCAAGCTGGCCGAGCTGGAAGCACTGGGCGACGGCAAGCAGTATCTGGTGGACCTGAGCCTGACCCGCGAAAATCCTTCGGCCGCTGAGAACTTCGGCAGCTCCAACCCGGTTCAGCTGCGGAGCTGAGCTGAGCGTTTCTGATAAAAAGAAAGGGAATTTTCCATGCAGCTTTCACAAACGGAACGGGAGCGCCTGTCCGCTATTCTGGAACAGTACGACCATCACCCCAAGGTGCAGGAAATGCGTGAGTTTATCCAGCACGGTGATGTGACCACCTACCAGCACTGCAAGAATGTGGTCGTGGTCAGCTGCTGGATCAACCACCGCTTCCATCTGGGAGCCGATGAGACCACGCTGGCCGTGGGGGCCTTCCTCCACGATTTCTATCTCTATGACTGGCACAAGCAGGGCTCTTTCCACGGCCTGCGGCATCTGTTTGAGATGCACGGCTTTTCCCACCCGGGGTCTGCCTGTGTGAACGCACAGCGGGTGTTCGGCATTACCAAAAAGGAGCAGAACGTCATTGCAAGCCACATGTGGCCCCTGACCTTCCGCCATATCCCGACCTGCCGCGAGGCGGTCATCGTCTGTCTGGCGGATAAATACTGCGCCATTGTGGAGAGCATGTTCCGCCGCACAAGGGTGGGCGCTGACGAAGAAGAGTGGTAAAGAAGCCGCCGCACTGTTCACATGAAAGAAAGCAAAAGACCAGAGTTGTAACGCCGTTTGGCGAAACAACTCTGGTCTTTTTTGCTGGGGCTTGTGCAACAGCCTCTTTGAAAAAGTGATCTTATTCTGCTCTCAGAGCCTTGACAGGGTCAGAGCGGGAAGCGGTTTTGGCGGGGATGAAGCCGCCCAGAATGGTCAGCACAGTTGCCAGCGCAACCAGCACCACAGCGGCCTTCCAGGGCAGAACGGCCACCACGCTGGTGCCGACGGCGATCTTCTGGATGAGCATGTTGCCCGGAATGAGCAGCAGCCTGCTGAGGCCGATGCCCATGAGGCCCGAGCACAGGCCGATGATGAAGGTCTCGGCGTTGAACACCTCGGAGATGTTCCGCTTGGAAGCACCGATGGCACGCAGGATGCCGATCTCCTTGCGGCGCTCCAGCACGCTGATATAGGTGATGATGCCGATCATAATGGAGGAGACCACCAGCGAGATGGAGACAAAGGCCACCAGCATGTTGGAGATCATGTTGATGATCCTGGTCACGGAGGTCATCAGGGTGCCCACCACATCGGTGTACTGGATCACCTTGTCTTCCGCGCCCTGCTCACGCATGGCGGCATTGTAGCTGTCCAGCACATTGAGGACCTCAGCCTTCTGCTCGAAGTCCAGCGGATAGATGCTGATCTGGCTGGGGTCATCTTCGCTGGCATAACCAAAGGCCTGCAGGTTGCTTTCATAGGTGGCGCTGGTGGACATCATTTTCGACTTCATCAGCTCCGCCAGATCGTCCTCGGTCATGTTGAACCGGATGGCATTCCGGAACGCATCTGCGTCGATCTTCAGCGCGCTTTCCATCTGGCCGCCCAGAGAGGAGAAGCGCTCGGTCATCTGGCTCTGCAGATTCGTGCTGATCTGGCCCATGGCCTGCTCCATGGCAGCGCCCAGCTGGGCCTGCAATTCGGCGGCGATCTGTTCCGAGAAGTTTGCCATCATGCTGCCCATGACCTGCTGCATGGCGGCAGTAAACTGCTCCTGCAGGGCAGCGGTATCGATGAGGCTGCCCATGGAATCCTTCATCAGCTGCTGGAACTGGTCACTGGCAAGATACTGGTCAAAACCGATCTTGTCCAGCCCCAGAATGCCGTTGCCGATGATGTAATCCTTGTAGCCGGTCATCACCTTCTGGGCCAGCTGCTGCATCTTGTCGGCGGGGATGGAAATGTCCATGTTGGCGAACACGTCCGTCAGGACGCTCATGTCGATGTCGGGCGTTTCGGTCAGATCAAATTGGAAGCTGTCCGGGTCAATGAGGGAGGAAAAATCTACGGAACCATCACTCAGGTCGAACGCGCCGCTCAGGTCAAGATCCAGCTTGCCGGGGTCGAACTGGAAGGCACTCTCGAGCTGGTCGGTGTCAATGGAGAAGAGGGAAGCCATGTCCATGGCAGCGGTCTGTTCGGTGCCGAAGGGTTCGCCATTCAGCACATTGGTCTGCGGGTCGGCGAGCTGATCCTGCACCAGCCTGCTCTGGGCGGCGGTGTCCATGACATGCCGGGTCAGGGAGGCGGGATAGGCGATGCCGGAAGAAAGCATGGCGGCGGAGGCGTTCTCCCTGGGCTGCACCACGCCCACGATGGTCATGGTCTCACTGTTGGCCACAAGCTCCTGCAGGAAGGCCTTGTCGTCCGATTTATCCACCCAGGTGCTGTGGGCATCATCGTACTGGTAGCGGTCGGCCGCGTTGACCAGCTTGAAGGTGCGGCCCAGAAAATCGCTGTACCGGTAGGTCTTGAAATCTTCGGGCACATCCACATTCTGGTTCTGGGCGAATTGCTGGATCATCTTGTCCAGCTCGGCGTTGTCCCGCAGGCCCAGCGCGTAGAGGGCATAATCAGTGATGGAACCATCCGCACCCAGCACGGCAACGCACTCGTTGTAGTTTTCGGGCCAGCGGCCTGCCTTGACCTCGTACTGGGAATGATACAGGGCATCGCTGGCGGGCAGCTGGTAGAACACGCTGGTGTTCATCATGCTGGCCATCATGTTGTTGGTCGAGCTGGTGGAGCTGATGCCCAGAGCGGAAAGGGAGGAATCCGGGTTCACCTGCCGGATGCTGCCGTCCGGGTCCTGGCGGTAGATCTGAGGCTGGACATTATAGGAATACTCCACCGAGGAAACGCTCTCCCCGATGCTGCAGGCATCGCTCTCGAGGTGGGTTTTCAGGCTCTTCAGGTCGTTGGAGGTGATGCCGGAAACCATCTGGGTCACGAGCTGGCGCACCGGCACCATCCCCTCGCCGAGGTCGGAGGCGGCGGGCTGGCCGGGCAGGTCGGCGGACAGCAGGCTGGTCAGGTCCATGCCGCTGCGCAGGATCTGCACCGGGTACTCGGAAAGGGTGTCCCGCTCCATATCGGCGATATACTGGTTGACACCGGTGGACAGGGAAATGATCAGCGCAATGCCGATGATGCCGATAGAGCCTGCAAAGGCCGTGAGCAGGGTGCGGGTCTTTTTGGTCCAGAGGTTGTTGAAGCTCAGGGTCAGCGAGGTCCACCACGACATGGAGGAGTGGCCCATGTTCTTGTGAACGGCAGGGGCAAGCTGAGCGGTGTCAGGCTCGTAGGGGGCGGTGTCGGAGCGGATGACACCATCCTTCAGGTTCACGATGCGGGTGGCGTACTGCTGGGCCAGCTCCGGGTTGTGGGTGACCATGACCACCAGCCGGTCCTTTGCCACCTCCTTGAGCAGCTCCATGACCTGGATGCTGGTCTCGCTGTCCAACGCGCCGGTGGGCTCGTCCGCCAGCAGGATATCCGGATTGTTGACCAGCGCACGGGCAATGGCAACGCGCTGCATCTGGCCGCCGGACATTTCACTGGGGTGCTTGTGCAGCTGATTGCCCAGCCCCACCTTCTGCAGCGCCTCGGTGGCGCGGCGCTTGCGCTCTGCGCCCGAGATGCCGGAAATGGTCAGGGCCAGCTCCACGTTGGCCAGCACGGTCTGATGGGGGATCAGGTTGTAGCTCTGGAACACAAAGCCGATGGTGTGGTTGCGGTAGGAGTCCCAATCGCGGTCGGTGTACTTTTTGGTGGAGATCCCGTTGATGACAAGGTCACCGCTGTCGTACCGATCCAGGCCGCCGATGATGTTCAGCAGGGTGGTCTTACCGGAGCCGGAGGGGCCCAGGATGGCGACGAATTCGCTGTCGCGCAGGTTCAGGCTGACATCATTCAGTGCGGTCTGTACAAGGTCACCGGTTTTGTATTCCTTGCGGATCTTTTTCAGTTGTAGCATAGGCAGGCCTTTCTTATGCGTGCCCGGCGGCGTGTGGGAAATGCCGGACAAAAAACAAAATAACGTAGATATAGTATCAGATGAATGTGAACAAACCATTGCTTTTCGGGAAAGATGGTGTTATGCTGAAGAAGGTGAAAGAAACAAAAATCGACACTTTATGACGTAAATTACCAAAAATCAAGACGCAAAAAGCCGCCATTCCTGCACAGTTCGACGCATAGTGACGTTTTTTCGGGGATTGAATCTTTCCGCAGGGCCTTATAAAATAGTATCATACAGTACGCACGGAAGAAAAGTGCGGCAATTTTAAGGCAAAGGGGAAGGTTGGATTGACGGAACGACTCGTTTCAAAGCTGCATGTCGCGCTTTTGAGCTACGACGAGCGGGAGATCCGCGTCCGGAAAAATTATCTGGAGGAGCAGAATCCTGCGATCTGCTGTGTCTGCTTCCACAGCGGCGAGGAGCTGCTGCGGGAGCTGCGCCAGCAGCGCAGTGTGGATATCGTGGTGCTTTCGAGCCAGCTGGAGGATATGGACGGGTATGAGTTCCTCAAGCGGCTCAACAGCCTGCATAACCGCCCGCTGCTGCTGTTGCAGGGGGATGACTGGTACAGCGATGCCACGGCATCGTTCCTGCGGCCGGACGGCAGGCAGTACCTGCCGGAGCGCAGCAGCCTGCTGGATCTGCTGCTGGATCTGCGCAGCTCCACGGACATCGGCATCTTCTGGGTGCTGCCGTTCTGCAAGCAGCTTTATGCGGAGTGGGGCATCCAGCAGCCGGATGTAAACTGTGAATATCTGACCACTGCGCTGCAGGTCGTATGCGGCACGGAGCGGAAGCTGGCCGTGCGCAAGGAGATCCTGCAGACTGTGGCCGAGGAACACCACACCACAGTGGCCGCTGTGGACTGCGGGATGCGCCGCCTGATCGACGGGGTGGAAAAATACAACACCGAAGCCTGGCAGAAATTCAAGCAGGATTACGGCCTGATGGGGCATAGCGTTACCCTGGGCAAGCTGATCTATGCGGGCCGCCAGAAATTGATCAACAGCGGAACGCAGGGACGGAAGGCCGGACGATGAGAAAAAAGAGAGAGAACGGAATGGCAAAAGAGAGCGGGATGGGGGATTTCCCCCGCAAACAATTTGAGAGCGTGCTGCTGCACTCCCTGCGCATCATGGACCAGAACCGGGAATACCTGCAGATGCATCTGGCCCGGACCGGAGACGAAAGGACCCGGCAGGCGCTGGAGGATATGGGGCAGGAGAGCATCCGCCTGGAGCGCACCCTGCGGGAAATGATGGGTCTGCTGGAAGTGGAGATGAACGACAAACCGTCCATGAAGCCGGTAGACCTGTGCTGGATCCTGATGGAGGCCGCCCAGATAGCCCCGGAGATCGAGAAGCAGCTGGGCATCCGGCTGACCGTGGATCACAGCCCGTTCCGGCGCTGCTATGTCAAGGCGGATGCCCAGGAGGCCGAGCAGCTGCTGTTTCATCTGCTTTCCAACGCCCTGCGGGCCGTAAGCCCCGGCGGGCAGATCAAGATCCGGCTCACCCGGGACGACGAGGATCTGTACCTGATCGTGGAGGACGACGGCTGCGGCCTGCCCACCGGTGAAAACTGGATGGAGAACCGCCGCCGGTTCCTGGGCGGTGTGCAGGCAGGGCTGCTGCTCTGCCGCCGCTACTGCGCCCACATGGGGTGGGTGCTTTCCCTCACGCCGCGCGGTGCCGGAAGCGGCACCCGGGCAGAGGTGCGCATCCCGCTGGCCGGAACGATGTTTCCCATTGAGGGCAGCGTGGAGCTGCACACCATCCATCCGGCGCTCACCACAGCTGATGGCCTGCGCTGGCAGATCCTGCGGGAGCTTGCCCTGTTGTCCGATAAAATGGAATGATACGATGTTCAGCGCCCTGCTCCGGGCTTTTCCGGGGCAGGGCGTTTTTGTGTAAAAATCACTCTGAGTAAAGAATCTTAACCGGAATGTAGAAAAACAGGGGAGCTGTATTCGTGAATTTAACAAAATGTTTAACTTTTTGAGCGGAAAATACTATTTTTTGCGTGTAAAATATGGTGACTGGATTGATTGTATCCCGATTTTTGAGTATAATACAACTGTATTTTTATATTGTTCCTCAGGAGGAAAAGCAAGTGAGAGTAGGTCTTGACATCGGAAGCACCACCATCAAGTGCGCGGTGCTGGACGAACATGATGCGCTGATTTATTCAACATACGAGCGTCATTACAGCCATATTCTGGAAAAGGCGCAGGAGCTGCTGCGCCGCATCGATGCAGAGCACCTGCACGGAAACAAGGCACTGCTGAGCATCTCCGGTTCTGCCGGCATGGGTCTGGCCGACAGCTGCGGCGTGCCCTTTGTGCAGGAGGTGTTCTCCACCCGCGTGGCGGTCAAAAAGTTCGTCCCTGCGACGGACTGCGTCATCGAGCTGGGCGGTGAGGATGCAAAGATCCTGTTCCTGACCAACGGCACCGAAGTCCGCATGAACGGCAGCTGCGCCGGCGGCACGGGCGCTTTCATCGACCAGATGGCGACGCTGCTCAAGATGAGTGCTGATGAGATGAACAAGGCGGCCGAACAGGCCACCCGTACATACACCATTGCATCCCGCTGCGGCGTTTTCGCCAAGAGCGACGTGCAGCCCCTCATCAATCAGGGCGCAAAGACCGAGGACATCGCGGCCAGCATCTACAAGGCCGTGGTCAACCAGACCATCGCCGGTCTGGCACAGGGACGTCCCATCCAGGGCAACATCCTCTATCTGGGCGGTCCGCTGACCTTCAGCACCGTGCTGCGCAAGAGCTTCGACGAGGCG
>OGKM01000231.1_pt1 | contig 37046 bp, 46 predicted proteins | sample 1572501 | NCBI WGS metagenome assembly OGKM01 (sample SAMEA2582154, study PRJEB24529) | metagenome | biome: Human gut stool | place: China | collected 2011
TTGCCAATCGCAATCGGCGACACGCCAATGATGTTGCCAATCTCGGTTGCTGAATACTCTCGGCGTGCACCGACCGGCAGTGCCGACATGGCGCGAATTGCTTCGTTGCGGAAGTCGGTGGCCATACGTGGTCGCTGGTAATCGTCAGCAACTTTGCCAAGCTCCAGATACAGCTTGACGTCTTGATTGCGCAGCTCGTGTGCCTTGTTGACGTTCTGCTTGCGCATTTCAATCAGCCATTCTCGCTTGTACGCGAGCTTTTCATGCTCCAGACCACTGTCAATTGCGACTGTCTTACCGTTATGTTCAGCTTGGTACTCGTTAAACAGTCCAACATAGGTAGCTGTGAAGATCGTCCCCTTCTTGCCGGTCAGCTTGTTGGCCACGAACTCGCAACCTTGTTTCGTTAGCAGGTAGCAGGGCCGATCTCGCTTATTTGGGTCGATATAGCTTGATTCAATGAAGAATTGAGCAGAATCCAATTTTGGATCGTGCTCCATATCATTGATATAACGGTCAATGTCACGCATTAAATGTGCGTGAGTTTTTCCGATCATCTTCGCAACGTCCCGGCTATCCATAACCTCCTGATCGTTTACCTGCTTGATAATTTCTACTTGGTTTTCCAATTTAAGCATCTCCTTATTTTTCGCTAAAAGCGTTATTTGGGCCAAAAAAAATATAGTCCAGTGGAATATTGTACAGCTCAGCGATCCGTTGCATATCACGGAACGTTAATGAACTTGAATCGTTTTCCCATTTTCGCAGTGTTGGCTCTGAAATTCCCAAAGCTTTAGCAGCGCCCGCTTGCGACATGTTGGCGCGGATCCGCAGATCACGGATCGTATGCTTTGCTTCTTGCGGTACATAAGTTGGCATCTGATTAACACCTCCTTCCTTTTAACATTTCCTATAATATCACGCTTTTAGCGAAATGAAAACATTTTTTTGTAAAAAGCAAAAACTTTTTTCGCTTTTAGTGTATAATAAACTACATAAAGGAGTGACATAAAATGGAAGACATTACAAAAATTTTCTCAACAAACCTAAACGCCTTGATGAAAGCTAATGGTGAAAATCTATCGCAGCTGTCTGACCGAATCGGTGTTGCCTACTCAACTGTGTCTGATTGGCAGCATGGTAGAAAAATGCCCCGCTCAGGATCTCTGCAGAAACTGGCGGAGCACTATCACGTGACTATCTCTTATCTGACAAGCGAAAATAACGAAAACAAAACTAACTATGCTGCTGACACGATTGCGGCTCATATCGACGATGATACGCCAGAATCTGAACGCCAGCAGATCATCAACTTTATTGAAAACCTTAAAAAGGCACGCAAACACTAGGCAGGCGATTTTATGGATAAATTTGAAGAGTTGGCAAGCAGTCGTCCTACAATCCACATTATCTTTATCCACCAAAAAATCCCTGGCCATTTTGGCGGACTGCTGCTTGATGGCGATATCTATATCAACGATCACCTTGAATCACGGGAAAAGTATCAAGTGTTACATGAGGAGTTTGCACACTATGACTATACCGTTGGTGACATCTCTCAGTACTCAGACTGTTCTGACTGTAAACAAGAACGCCTGGCACGATCAGTCGCTATGATGCGGGCCGTGACACTTGATGGTCTGATCTACTGTTATGAGCATGATCTGTGGACATCACAGGATATCGCTGACTATTTTGGCGTGACCGAAAAGTATCTTTACCAAGCAATTATTAATTATCGTACTAAGTACGGCCTTTTGTTTAAACATGGGGGTTACTGGTTTGATTTACGTCAGACCATAAATTTAACTAAGGAGTGATTATTTATGATGATTTTAGGTTTTCTTTTTTTGCTGCTTGCCGTCTGGTACTGGATACGCAACCGTGAACGTAAAGGCGGTAAAATCAGTGCTCTGCTCTTAGCGGTGGTCGGTGTGACTATCATCGGTTTTACCCACGCTGATAATGTGGATAAGCAACGGGCAGCAGAATCGTCGTCAATTGCGTCGTCTAAAAAGGCCAAGTCCGAGTCAATCTCGGAATCTAAGAGCGAATCACGCGACCAGGCTATGGATGACGCTACATACACCGCGCTGGCAAAGAATCTGACCAGTCAAATGGCGAGCAACTCTACACTTAACGGCTTTAAGATTGCCTACAAAGACAGCCAGTTTTACGTAACCGTGCCTAACAGTGTTGCCGCCATGACCGACAACGAGCAAAAAGAAGTCTACGGCAGTGTGATCAGTCTGCTCGAAAGCCACAACGCTAATGCGCCGGTATCGTTTTACGACCAAAACGGCAATCCGGTTGCACGCATGACGTTAAGCGGCGGGGTCAAACTGTACAAATAAAAAAATCCTACGTCCAACCCTGATCGACGTTAAAAGCTAGTGGGAGGATTATGTATGAAAAAGATAGGCTTAGTTTGTGCCACACTGTTAGTCGGTATGTCACTTTCAGCCTGCAACAATCTGGCGTCACAGCAGTCACATAAGGCAAGCAGTAGTTCATCTACCAAGGTAGTTGAGCACCACCACAAGAAGCGTCACCAAAAGCCCCAGAGCTCGTCCGTATCTTCATCTAGTTCTACTAGTCAGACCAATCAGCAAGCCCAAAGTCAGTCTTCGAGCGTCCAATCCACCCAATCTAGTGAGAGCTCACAGCCAGATGCTTGGAGTAGCCAGCAGCAGGCTCGTGATCAGGCGGCTCAGAACGACGGCCCCACTACTGAGGACCAGGCCCGTGCAATGCTTGGTGGTGCTAACGGCGACTTGCAGGCAACGAGGACTTCCAACGGCTGGACATTTTCCGGAGATGGCTACACGGCCACCGTCGGGGATGATGGGAGCATCTCGCATAACTAAAGCATCCCCCGCTGGGGCAAGGGGCGGATATAAATTATTTATTGGAGGCAATTATAGTGAAAAAAGAAATTAAAGTTATAGCAATTCCAGATGATACAAGAATTATCATTAACTATGGATATGAAGATGATGTAGATAGAGACGATTTGCCCTTTGGTAGTGAACCAAAGTATGCAAAAGTTGGTCAACAAATAGTTGTAGAATCGAAAGGCATGGAGTTGACTGACCCCGATACAAATGAACCACTAGGTAGTTATAACCCTCCAATTGATTACTTAGAAATCACTGATGTTCGTGATAAGTATTCAATTGCTAGAAAGAAAGTATCAAAAAGCCTTAACTCTTCCAGTGTCCCTCCTCTTATCAAAGAGGCCTCATCGCCAAAATTTAAAAACTTAAATGTAAATAACTCAGATGTAAAAAATATCAAGCCTGATCCAGTTATTTCAGTGGGAGATATTGTTGAATTTGTTGATTAACAAGTTGACTAAAAATAGACTATACGGTACTATAAAGGTATCTGAGATGGGTTTCCTAGATGAGACCTGCGAAAAAGAGCCTTTCTACTGTATAGTGGGGAGGCTCTTTTTGCATGTCTAAAAATTTTAAGCATCCGTATAAATCTTTCGATGAGCAAATAGCAATTTTAAAAAGTCGCGGTGTGGAAATAAACGATTACGAATTTGCTAAAAATGCTTTAATGACATTTCCATACTACTCTATTATTAATGGCTACAAAGATATGTTCTTGAAGCAAAAAGAACCCGATATATATCGAACGGGAACTTCTTTCGAAATGTTATATCAAGTTCATTGGATTGATGTTCAAGTTAGCAATATTATTTTTAAATACTCACTAGCAGTAGAAGAACGGCTAAAAGCCCTTGTTTCAAATATAGTAGCTCGAAACTTTTCTATTGATGAAGAAAAGTACTTAGATAAAAAAAATTACAGTAAAATAAGAGCGCAACGTGGCAAAATCAGCGATTTTATGAATGCAATTGAAGATGCTAAGCAAAGCAGCAAGATCGCCCAACACTATATAGATGAAGAAGGCAATTTACCACCATGGATAGCGGCAGAAGTTATTAGCTTTGGCTCTATGGTAAATTGGTATTCCACCTTATCGATTAACGAAAAGAAAGAAGTTGTAAACATTTTCCTTCAAAGAATGCCAAAGCATGAGAATGTTACAACTGACTATAAACTGCAATTCTGCAAAATTTGTTTAGAACAAGTTTATAGATTTAGAAATCTCTCGGCCCATGGTAATAGAACCTTTAAGTTGCGGCTTAAGGAATCTGACACACAAAAAATACTTTTTTTAGAGAAGTTCTCAATTTCGTTTCTTTATAAAACTAAGAACGGGGAAGAATTACCCCGCAATGGGCTTTTTTCAATTATAGTTAGTATTATTGTACTTCTAGACGATCAATATCTTATATCTACTATGATCGATGAGCTGGAATCAGTTGTTAATACTTATGGGAATCAAAACCTTTTTAACGGTAAAAGCATCTACGATTTATTTGAAGTTGATAAAGATTTTATTTCAAGACTGCAGGAATTTATGAACATGAAATTTCCTTCATAGAAAATGATTTTACGTCCAAGCGTGATCGACGTTAAAAGCTGTTGGGAGGTAGCTATGGAAAATTTTAGTACATTAGAAAAGTGGATCTTATGGGGCACAACAATCATTTGTGCCATCATTGGTTTAAGTATCGACGGATTTTTAGGATTTATCCTTCTTGCTGTAGTCGCCTACTTTGCGACTAAATTTGCGATTAAAAAGCACGATGAAAGGTTTCCTGCTTCGCTCACTCCTCAAGAAAGGGAAGCGATGAAGAAAGAAAAAGAGGAAAAGGCTCGCATTAAAGCCGAAAAGAAGGCTCAGGCTGATGCTGAGGCTCAAGCAGTTATCCAACAGCTGCAAAAAGCTAAGCAAGACAGAATGCAAGCAAAAATGAAATGTCCACGTTGCGGTAGTAAAAACATTCAACTTGCGGGGAAACACCGTAAGGGGTTCTCGGTTGGAAAAGCAGTTGGTGGAGCCGCATTAACCGGTGGAATTGGTGCTCTTGCTGGTTTTGCCGGTAAGCAAACCAAAAAATCCGATTGGGTGTGTCTGGATTGCGGAAGGTCATTTACTATCAAATGAAAAAGCGCCGGTCATAATGGCCGGCTTTAAAAGCCACTAAATCGAACATACGTTTAATTAAGGGGGGTGTAATTATGGCGTCATATGTAAAAAGGTCTGGTAAGTGGCAAGCTCGTATCAGCTGGTATGATACTGCTGGAAAACGGAGGTTTAAAAACAAAGGCGGCTTCGCGACTAAGAGCCTGGCTAAAAAGTGGGCAGTCGAGAATGAAGCTAACTTGGCCAAAGGAATCCTGACCGATAAGGAAATCACTTTTGCCGATTACGTTGATCAGTGGGTTATGACTTACAAAGAGCCAAAGGTGGCGAAGATCACACTTGACCGGTACCACTACACCGCTAACGAAGTCCGTCGGTTCTTTAAGCTGACACCAATCAGACAAGTCACCAGGACGATTTACCAAGAGTTCATCAATGACTATGGCAGCTGTCACGCACCGTCCACAGTCAAAAAGGTTAACAGCTACATTCGATCAGCAGTTAAATCAGCGATCCTTGATGACTATCTGATCAAGGACTTCACGCAAGGTGTGGAGCTGAACAGCGATAAGTCACGGTCGATCAAGGTCGACTACCTCAACAAAGCTGAGATTCACCGCTTAATCCAACACGCTGAAGCGGGGTTAACCCATCGCTACACTTCCCGCCACATGATTGTGACGGCGATTTATACGGGAATGCGGTTAGCTGAGATTCAGGCACTTACGTGGTCGGACATTGATTGGATTAAATCTACAATCACGATCAACAAGTCGTGGGACGCCCATACACGCCAATTCAAGCCGACTAAAACAGAATCGTCTAATCGGGTCATCAAGGTGAATCGTCATCTTCTGGCGCTTCTGAGAGGGCTTAGAACGCATTCTAAAAGCAATATGGTTTTCCTCACCCAGTTTGGCACCATTCCCACCAGTAACGCCGTCAATAAGACGCTGAGAACGCTCCTGGCCGACTTAGGCATTAACCGGCAGAACTTCCACTTCCACAGTCTCCGTCACTCACACGTGGCTCTCTTGTTAGCGAGTGGCATTGATCTCTACGCCATCAGCAAACGACTTGGTCACTCTTCGACCGTGATCACGTCTAACACTTATGCTTACTTGATCGATGAGTACAAAGCCCAGACCGATGAACTGATCATCGCCGCGCTTGAATCCATCTAATGGTGCACATTTGGTGCACGTTTAGCTCAAGAATACTGTTAAATCAACGTTTGTGGAGTAGTGTTACTGCCCACCCGTCTCATTTTTGAAGAATTTTGAAGAAGCCTAGAGAACCACGAATCCTTATTTATAGCGGTTTTTACGGCATAAAAAACTTGAAAAACCCCATAAAATTTTAAAGTTGGTGCACATTTGGTGCACACGGCACTTCGGAATGATGTTTTGTTTAAAATTGGTCTAGTTGCAAAGGGATGTGCAAGAAAGCGAAAAGAAAAGAAGCCCGCCACATCAACGTTTCTGGGCATTTTAAAAAGAAAACAAAAATAAAAAAGCCCTATACACGGCCAGTCTTCAAAAAAGAAGAGGGTTCGCCTCTTTTCTTTTTAAGATTTTTTGATGCCGTGTGTAGGGCTTTTTAAATATTTAATTGTAGATACTATTCAAACGATCCGTATGCTTCATTAGTGCGTGCATCTCGACAGGCAATATATCCGTATTGACCATTACCGCGTGGCTGTCGCAGATAGACAAAGTCATTAGTCCGTGCCCATGCATCATAATTAACTACTGATCCTCCATATAATACGGCAATCACAGAGCTAGAAGGCGTAGCACCCCAGCGCAAGTGTAGGACATAACCAGAGCCTACCGTGAACTTGCCATTTTCGGCATGCCAGGTAACACCCAAACTGTCCTGCCAAGTAGTACCGGATGACGTAGGCTCTGCAGCAGCCTTCTTATCTTGCTGTGGTTGCGGCTGAGTTGATGGCTGAACCGTGCCATCCCCCTTGGCCAGTTTGTGCCAACCATCCGCATCAAGATAGAACTCTGAACGATCCATCGTGTTGCCAGTATACTGCCAGCCGGTCAAGTTGGTCCAAGGGCTGAAATTATAAGAACTCAAGAATGACGGTACTGCCCAGCTGTCAGCGTAGGTTGGATAACCAGCAGCCCACAAGCCACAGGAATTGGAGCAGTTGGCCACTTGCCAGACCCCAGAGAACTGCACGTAGATAATTGGATAGACACCAGTCTGGTTGTGCACGTAGTCTACAAACGTCCGGCACCAGTTAGTATTGCCCCAGCTGGCATTCTGACCTGATTCCCAATCCAAGCCAAGGATTGCTTCACCGATGTAGTTTTTGGCGTTAGCAATGAAAAACTTGGCTTCCTCAATAGGATCACCGCCAGCGGCATAGTGATAAACGCCTAATAGCTTGCCGGCATTCTTTGCTGCTTGATAATCGGTATCACAATACGAATTGACATAACCTGTACCTTGCGTGGCCTTAACGATGACGCCTTGTGCGTTAGGATCTGTCGCATAGCTGCGTGGCGAGCCAGAGTATACATCTACTACCTTAATCGTCATAATATCACCTCTACTTGTTGAGCACCGGCTGTGTGTTATTTACATCGTTAGTGCTCTTTTGCTTATCAGCCAACCCCGACTTTTCATAAGCTGATTGAACAACGGCTCCTGCGTCTTCTGGTGCGATATGGTGTCCATACTTGGCTAACGTTGCCTGTACCATGTCAACGGCCTTAGCGTGCTTATCAGCACCACTCATGTTGCGACTAGCCATCGCATTGACAGCTGCTTCCGCGACCTGTTCGGCCAGCGTCCATAGCTGACGCGATTGCTCCGTCTTGGCGGTCTTGGCCTTAGCGGTCAACAGTGGCTTCGCATATGCCCATAAAAAGGCCACCAGCGCTACCAAAGCTCCAGATTGGATCAACCATTCAAAAAATTCATTTGCTACTTTCATTTTGTTGCTCCTTTCAGTTCAGTGTCCGTCTTAACTAGTTCGTTAACTTTCTCAGTCAGTTTGCGGACCTGTTCAATCAATCGATCATTATCCTGCCGTAACTGTTTGATCTGGTTATTTAGTGTATCGATTGTCTTGGACTGTTCCAAGACTTGGTCTTTAAGCTCATCTCTCTCATCCGTTAGCTTGTCCAGGCGTTTAAAAAGCTCTTGCGTATGATCAGCGTAGACGTCTTCCCGTTTGACTGAGTTCGAGCCTTTAGAACTGGCATAGTTGATCAGTGCCGCTACCGTGCCACCGCCTAGCAGAGTTCCTACAATTGTTGACAAAATGTGCATCACCGGCCACCTCCATCATCTGAGACGGCCTCAACGAAAATGCCAACCAGCACGAACAGCATAAGCAACGTACTAATGCTAAAATGTCCGTGGAAGTAAAAATCCTGTACGGCAAAAGCAAAAAGGTAAGCACACCATAACGAGCCTAAAACAATTAGTACCCAGCGTTGAGCTTTCTCGCTGCATCTGCACGCACCAGCCACGATTGCGTACACGCCAACGATTGCTAAAATTAGTGTCCAATTGACATCGCCTAGGTGTTGAGTTACGTGTACGATTCGAGTGTGCGGGTCGTCTTGCATCAAATGGTGTTGAATAGACATAAAAATGCCAGTAGCTAACGTTTCACAACCATTGATAATCAAAAACCTGCGGTGTTCCATGTCTCACCTCGCTTCCCCAATCTCTAAAAGCCGCCCCGCGTAGTACTGTTATCTTTCTTCGGCGACTTATTTTAAGTTAACAAAGCACCATGATTTGGAAGTCCATCCATGACGTTGCTTGTTGTGCCGAGCCGGAGTGGTTGTTCAAGTTGATTTTCCCGTTGTTCCACGTAAACCAGTTCTGTGTGCTGTCCCACGTCGGCACCAGGTAGTTAAGCACGATACAGTGGCTGTTGTCCCACCAGTCTGGGACTGGCACCTGCAGAATGTCGGCACTCTTGGCTGAATCCAAGCCCGGCAGCTTAATCGCGCCAGAAATCATCAGTGCCTTGTACGCTCCAATATGTTCGTACTTGTATTCGACCGGCGTGCCATCAGCTTGGCCGGCACCGTTTAAAAACTGCAGTCCATTGCTGGTCCATGTCCCGGAGTCACCAGTCAGGCTGTTTTTGACGCCCTGAATTTGTGATGCAAAGTCTGGCGCATTTTGGATTGCCGTCCAGTCCGTGATTGGCCGGATTGAGTTGCCGTCATTGTCGAGTACGTCTGCGATATAAGTGCTCATGTCATCATCTCCTAATGTTTATTCCAGCTGTTCCAGGTCTTATTGTCCCCGTTGGCGCCACGCACCCACACACTACCATCAGCATCGTAGTACTGTTGTACAGCGGCGTTGTCGTTGATGTCGATAACCACCAGCGCCGCCCAGCACTGTGTAGATACGACACTCTGCGGACCGTTTTTGATATGCACGCCATCGATGATGTAGACTTTCATGCCTGCGTCTGAGCCACTCGTGCATGCGTTTAAGTCGGCACCATCCGGCAGCTTGTTGTCATGACCGCCTGCTACCGTGCTGATTGCACTGGTCAGTCCGTGCACAACGCCAGCGTGGGTTTCCGGATAGACCTGTTCAGCGTCAGCGCCTTTGGTTTTCATCAGCTTAATCGACTCAACCATTCAGCTCACTCCCTTTGGTTACTTGGATTGACGAGACAGCAATGACTTTCAGCCCTTCCTGACCGTGATTGTCATAGTCATCAGTGATCATCTGCATTTTGCTCTCTTTAATCGGGGATGAGACCGTGTTGAATCCCCGCAGTTTAAGCGTGCGAGTGACTCCGGTCAGCTGGGATGCATCCTCATAGCCAATCTTGCCGTCGTCAAGGTTGACCAGGCGCGCGTGCAGTGTGGCATATACCGTGCCATCGCTTGCCGTACGTGCATCCACGATTTCGGACGGTTGGGGTGCATTTTTAATGAGATTGTCGATGCGCGTTTGATTATTTTCGGCCGACTCTTCCAGGTAATTGGCGTAGTAGCCAAAATAACCACGCAATGTCTGCCAGTTATGTTGTTTCTGCTCGTAGGCATCCTCGTTCTGAAACGGGCTTGGCTCGTCCCAAAGGTCAATCGTCTGCAGTGTCATCTGCATCATCTCCTTAAGCAGTCGTAGTCGTCGTATCGGTAGGCAGTGCCAGATACTTGAGCAGCTTTTGCCGTGCAATCGTCTGGGCTTTGTCTAAGCCCGTGAAAAACGTAGCACCTTCCGGCAGTTCGGCCTTGTCAACGCGCACCGTGTTGTTTAGGAACTCGCCCGTGCTAGGATCGGATCCGTAGAAAGTGAAGTTGGCCGCGTCGACTTGGCCTGGCGTCGTGGTTGAGAAGTTAAAAACAATGTTTGATACATTAATTTGCATAATTAGTCCTCCTTAGCAGTATCTGCTTGCTTAGCCTTTAAATCTTCCAGTTGCTTCTTCAAATTGGCGTTCTCTTCGGTCAATTGGTCAATCTGCAATTCCTGCAGAGTGTTATTGGCTTCCAACACGCCGAGCTTGCTTGCATAGTTGTTTTGCAGTTTCTGTAAATCGATATTCATAGTTTCCTCCAATTAAAAAAGCCGGCTTTAACCGACTTTAGATTCTAGTGTTTTAATTCGTTTGGTGAGTGCCTTAACAGCGCCAAATAATGCGCCAATCATGTTGTCATCATCACGGCTGACTCCGTTGGGGGCGATGAAATCTTGAGGCGCCTGATACTGTGCTACATCATGCACGTCGTCGATGATTAGCCCGATATGGCGGTGAGTCTCGCCGCTTGCTACGTCCGTCTTGAAGAGAAAAGACGCCAAGTCAGTGTTGTTGACCATCTCAAGCATTTCATCATCGTCGATTGCTTGGAGGGCTGTCTTAGTGGACAGTGCCGAGTGTTGAGAGTGGCCAGCCGCTTCAACCCAGCCTCTGACCCACGCCCAGCCGTCAACTTGAAGTTCTGTGGCAGTGGCTGAACCACCGTCATTATCCCGATAAATGTGGAAATTATTGTTGTACAACCAAGCGTGAGCGTCATTGGCTTGCATTTGGATGTTATGCGAGCCTGCTGCTATACGAGTCCATGTGCTGTCAGTTTCCCACACGCCAAGATTCATGTATCGGTTGTTCCTATCGACCCAGAGCCCAGTGTTATTGAGGTCTGGCGTTGAGCTTCCTGATTGTACGAAACCCAGTTCCAGAACCGCTGGCGATGCACAGATGCGGGCCGAATCGTCGCTGATGGGTGTCACTGCAAAGGAACGGTCATAACGAATCCTTAATTCATTTCCGCCGGCATCACCGGCTTCCGCAATCGGCACACTTCCAGAAAAGCTAAGCCCACCGTTAATAGAGCTCGAGTTGTAAAACTGAAACTCTTTATTGCTAAGTGTTACTCCGGATCCACCTGATCTAAAATCGATTAATCCACCCCCATTGACAGACAAGAGGTTAGTGGTGATCTGGCCTTGACTAATTTTAGTGTCATATGTGGCCCCATAGTTGTGAATCCCATTAAGATCAATATAAGTTTGATCGCCGTTAGTCGCCTTTGAGTGCAATCCCACGTGGTTAGTGCCGAGCACTCCCAAATCAATCGTATTGCCACTGCTATCGCCCAAGTGCACCGTGCTACCCGTCAGCGTCCCAGCTTGGATTTGATCGGCCGTTAAATCCGCGATTGCAGCAACCGGTATCCATTCTTTACCCTTGACTATGGTATTGGCCGCGTCAAGGATTAGTGATCCATTCCCGTTGCTTACCTGGATTAAAGTGTTCCCGCCTGCTTCTTGGTTGATCTGGCTGATCACGTTGCCTTTCTGCACTCGCAGATTAATGTCGTTTTTAAGCTGATTGATTTGAGAGTTGTAGTCGCCTTGCGATACTTTTGACTGCACGACGTTTGATAACTGAGTGATCTGTGACGAGGTGTCGTTTTTTAAGTTCGTCACATTCGATTGCAGACCGTCAATTGATGCGGTCAGCGATTGTACCTGCGTCACAGTGGCGTTGTCAGACGGAGCTGGCGTCCACGGAGTAGCAACGGTGCCACGCTCAATTTTGAGATGGCTAACCTTGGCGCTGGTGCAGCTTATTTGTATGTAAGCATAACCTTCGCCAAGTAAGGAGATTTCTTTGTCTGGAACCATATAGGTTCCATATATTCTTTGTTTGCCGTTGGCAGTAGTAGGCCTTAGCCAAGCCCCGTAATAATCAGTGGGCGAACCATCTTTATAAGCAAGCGCTATTTCCCAACCAAGCCTGTTATTTGGAAATTTACCATCGTTTTTCCAGCCGTTCCACTCAACATCAACAGAAATGGTCATATACTGACCGCGTAATTCATTGAGTGTGTCTACGCTTATATTGCCAATATTGCCCCAACCACCACCAGCTCCAGAAGAGCTGACGTTACCAGTATCGGTAGCAAGGTTAACCCCGTCCTTAGCACTGTACTTTGCATCTAAATTAGTGATGCTCTCATTGATCGTACCCGCTTTCTGCGTGATCAGTGATTGAGTGTACTCTTGCGTAGCATAGCCGGTTAGCATGCCAGCCACTTGGCTTGACGTGACCTTCTCTCGGATTTGCCCAGCTTGCACGGTTAGCGAGGATTGAAGTCGACTAACAGTACCGTTGATCTTGTCCACGTCGGCCTGGTCGGCTTTGAGCTTGATAGCATTTTTATTCTGCTCGGTTGCCGTCTCTTGCGTGTTCGTCTTGCTCTCGAGATTGCCTACACGTGAGGTCAGGCCGGAAGCGGTCTGTTGCACGCTAGCGATTGCACCCGAGTTGTTCGCCACGCTAGCTTCGATCTGTCCCGCCCTGATTGATAGCTGAGCAAAGTCGCTCTCGGCATTGGACGCCTGGACTTTAGCTTCGCTGGCGGTTTGCTTAGCGACCGTGGCGTCACTCTTGGCGTTGGTTGCAGTTAGACTGGCTCCACTTGCTGTTTGAATCGCTACTGTGGCGTCGGACTTAGCATTGCTGGCGGTGGTTAGCGCCCCGTTAGCTGTGAGCATGGCGCTTGCCGCCTGACCACTAGCATTCTTAGCCGTAATGCTGGCTTGTGACGCCGTTTGGATAGCCACCGTAGCATTGCTTCGGGCATCACTAGCTACCGCAACAGCACTGTCGGCGGTTTGCTTGGCCACCGTGATGTTACCGGCGTTATCAGAAACAGATTGCTGAATTTGCTTCGCTGTTTCTTGAATTGTTGAAATGTCGCCGGTGTTGTTCGCCACTGTGGTTTGCAATAATCCCACATCGGACGTTACCTTCGTGATCCCATTTGCGTTGGCCTTTGCTTGGTTTGCCACTGTCGTTAGATCATCTGCCACGCTTGACGCACTTTTTACGGCGTTGTCGGCCGTTGTCTGCGCCGTGCTAGCTAGATTTTTCGTAACCGCAACATCACTTGTAAATGCCGCCTTAGCGTCACTCAAGGCGCTGGCCGTATCGGCTATCTGGGCGATTGCATTGCTAGCATCGGATTGGGCGCTTTTGAGGAGCGGATCAAAGTTTGTAACAGCTTCTTTAGCTCCGGTAGCAACGTCCCACGCACTCTTAGCTCTGCTCAACGCATCGTTAGCGCCTTGTTTGGCTTCTGCCGTTGCACTAGCAATCGCACTCACGGCGTCACTTGTCACTTGCGCGCTTGCGACGGCGGCATCAGCAGCGCTTTGAGCACTGTCAGCCACACTAACTGCGTTTGACACTACCTCTTGCTGTGCAGCAACCTGTTTGGCAACCGTGCCTACATCCGACTTGACATTGGCTTGCTCCAGCGTGTCACTTAGGTTAACCCATTTACCGTTGACCATCACGGATGCAACCGACTTGGCGTCACGACTGCTGATCGACTGTTGAGTGTTTTCAAGTGTCACGTTATCCATCGGCATGTTTTGCGTCGCCTCCTGTTTCTTGATTTATCGGTTTAACCCAGATCGCACCATTTTTAACGTTATGCTTGGCTGTAGGGTCTTCGCTCGAGTAGAAAACCTGTGGCATGTTGGCAAGCGCCGTCCGTGCCATCTTCTCGACATCTGCCAGAGTCCGCATAGCGGCACGATTGTTAAGTATCGTAGCCGGCAGATTATCGTACGTGATCTGTGTCCCCTGTGTGGGGTCAAACGGATACCACGTCCAGCCAACCACCGTCACGTTGGTGCTGTAATGGCGTGGCTGAATGTTCAGCCGTACCTGCTCGCCGGCAATCGGCTTGGCATTGCTGTTGAGCGTCACCACGATTGATATGGTCGGGTCTGGTGACAGCTGTGTCTTAGCGTAGGCGCGCATTGCATCAGCATCGGTAAACCGGTCGTCTTGCAGATCAGACGTAGCGGGATATGGTCCCCACGCATTGATGCTATCGTTGTCGATTACCATAAACGGCTCAAAGTAGTACTGCTCCTCACTGTTGTAGGTGCCCGACTGATAGTTGTCGGTAAACGTGATATTGGCATTGTCAACCGTTGTGGTCTTCTGCTGGTTGATCTTGGCTTGGATGTTGTTGTTGCGTGCATACCAGTCCGGCGGGTATGAGCTTACTGGCGCGATCTTGCAGACTTCACCAGGCTCAGGCTCGTAGATCATGGTATTGGCATCAAGCATCAGACAGATATGATGCGTACTACCGTGCGGACCATAGAAACCGACATCCCCGCATCTAGGATCGCTAACCTGGTAAAAGTAGGGTTCCATCTGTACCGTCTGCGGTGGTACGTTGACGCCGAAGTCGTAGTAGACCTGGCTGACAAAACCCGAGCAGTCCATCCCCGCATACGGATTGGACTTATCGTGTCCACCCCACTTGTACGGTACGCCCAGATACTTTTTAGCGTCGGCTTGAAACTCAGCCGTTCTATCTGCCCCAGTCGTCTGTGTAGTCTCTGACTCGGTAAGCTGCACTCCTCCAGAGTCGGTAGCAGCGGTTGAAGTATCGCTCTGCTTGGTTGCACCGATACAGCGAACCATGTTGACAATGTTAGTCGAGTCCTGCGTCATCTGTATCTCAGACGTGTCGCGGATATAGTCGATACGTTTCTGCGTTGGCTTAGTAAAGGCGTCAGCACTGACCACGTTGATCTGGTTCTTCTGCGGGTAGATAACGGCAGACGGCCACAGCTCAGTGATCTTAGACAGCATGTCCTTACCAGAGCCGTTGCCTAAGTTTTCCACGCGATGCGACTCAAAACTGCCGACAACATTATAGGTAAACTTATTGTTTGGATTGACCGTACTGTCGTTGAGCCAGTACTTTAAGATATCGTCCGGCCGCATGGTCAGCGTACCCTGCTGAGTGTTGTACTGGTGGATCGTGGCAATCTGACTGTTGACATACTGGATTGCCGTCACCTGTACGATATCAGAGCCCTGTATAGTCGGCTGAATGTTTTTAACGACAAACCAGTCATCATTAAAGGTGATGATGCTTTCAACCTGAATCATCGGCCAGCTTGGCGAACCGTCATCGTAAGCGTTGAACTGGATCTGGTTAGTCTGATTGTTGGCATACTGATACTGAAAACCAGTCCGCTCATAGCATGTCAGCGGTACGACCTGATCGTTATGGAGCGCTTTGATCGTCATCGCAGGGTTAAACTTGTTGTCATAGCTGATCTCTGCCTTATACAGTGCAGGCTCAACGTTAGGATTGACCATGAAACATCCATGACGCATGTCAAAGTCCACGCAGACGGTTTGTGAGCGAGCCGACCATGTACCCAAGTCGCTTAAGTTTGCCGATCGGTATACATAGCCGTGTTTAGCCGGCATATCGGAAAACAGCCGCAGGAAGTTGCCGTCTTTGACCAGTTCTGGCGCTTCCGTCCAACCATCGTTCCCACACCACTGATCACCGTAGAACTGCGGTGTCGGCGAGAAGTTGGCCTTGACGCGTTGATATGGCCCCAGATAGTTCGTGGCACTGTACAGGTAGTCGCCCGACGTTGCCAGGTAGTAGATGCCCTTGTAAAGTACGATGCTTGGATCGATTTGTCGAACGTTGCCCAGCTGACCGTCGTAAAACGTGATTTTCTGCTGCAGCTTGCTCAGCTGACCGTCCGCAGTCATATCAGCTACGTACAGATCAAATCCCGTCACCTCTGAATCGTCTTTGTTGGCGCAGTAGGCTACGTGGTAGTTGCCGTTGATATCGGCAAAGATCTCTGGTGCCCACACGTGCTTGAACTCGCTCTGTTTGTCCAGTGGATTGTCGAGCTTGTCAAAGTCAACGAAATTCTTAGTTCGCATCAGATATCCGGTTGCGATTACATAATACCAACTGCCAATCTTGGCGACCGATTGTGCGCCACAGTTGCCCAGCTCTGGGTAGTACTGTACGACGTTCCAGTTGGTCAGATTGTCAGAATAGCAGAGTGCCGGCAGATACTGGTAGGGATGATCAGCCGTTGAAACGTCTTTAAAGCCAAAGTACGTATAGCGATGCTGATTAATTGCATCAAGCGGTGTCACTGTCATCCCCCCTTAATCTAGATACAAAAACTTAAAGTGAAAACGTATATCGGCGTCTGACGTACTGGACACGTGGATGTCGTTGTATCCCGGCGCCAGTGTCAGATACGTATAGTCGGTATCGTTGTTAGCCAGCTCGCCATTAAGATAGCAGTTGACGCCATCCCACGTCAGCTCATCGCTTGCAGTCAGATGGCCACGATAGGTAATGGCCGTGCCGGTTGTCTGGTTGAATATCTCTACCTGGCCTGTTGTGTCCTTGACGATGATCTGCATCGGATGACGCTGTATCGGGTCAACCGTGATATCACTTGCGTTATAAATCTTAAAAGACCGTTGGCCGATATACTCATAGTCGAGATGCTTACCATTCGGCAGATTCATCCCGACCTGCCAGAGACCGTTGCCGTACGTCATCTCATCGTCTGACCAGCCAAGCGAGTACTTGATGCCAGTCGGATTGTCGAAAGCTACCGTAAACAGTGCTTCGTGTGAGTAGTCCTGCACCGGTTTGATTGAGTAGCTTCCGGCATATACGTATTTAACGATTGCCGGTTCAGCATCGGTTCTGATTTGCATCAGGCCTTTTTGTGCGAAGAACTTGGCAATCGAATGTTTTTTCATCTTATAGTCATACCAATCGCCAAAGTGCAGCCAAAAGTTGGCATTGATCGTATTCTTGGCGATTGACTGATAGCTCAAAATTGAGCCGTCAAGACTGGCATCAGTCAGATAGGAGTTGGTCACTCCCGGATCAGAATCATCCTGCAGGAACCGCAGACCTTTTGTGATGCTCTCACAGTTTATCTCTGCTTGGCCCGGCAGTTTAATCCACATTGTCGGTCGTTGCATTTTTAATCACCTCTCAGACGCACTGAAAAACTTTTAAGCGGGTAACTGATCATCTCAGTTCGTTACACAAACGATTGAAAGTTGGCTAAATCCATGTCGGTGCGTTGTTGATGATAGACCCGCGCCTTGTCGTAGCCATTGATGCCTTTAATGGCTCGAACCTGCTCGCCGTTGACCGCTAAGACTGCTTTGCCGACTTCAATCAGCTCCTGAATCTGCCGTGACATGTTCCGCGTATCGATCGTGGTTGTCTGACTGGCATTGTTGCCACCGTAGTAGGCAACAACCTGTCGCATTAACTCCCACGCACGGGATGACTTCATGCTGTCCAACGGGATTGCCATTTCGGCGCCAGCCTCGCCAAATATTGACGGCTGAGTAGCAATACCGCCGTTCGCATAGCCATGTCCTTGCCCCAAGAATGATAGGCTATCGCCATAGCGATGTCGTGCATAGTTAAGGCCGGCTAACAGGTTGTCAAAACCATTCCAGATGTTGTCGTGGCCGTGCAGTTTGTAGGCTGCGAACGTAGGTGGCTTAACCTGCATCAGCCCCATAGCTCGACCATCGCTCAATCCATCATCGCCACCGAGTGCCTTTGGATTACCGCCAGACTCAGTTTGGATTTGCTTTAAAACTCTACCGACAAGCGACGAGCTTAAGTGAAGCATATCCAAAGCTCTGACAACGTTTGGCCGCCATCTGTCAACACCTGAGCCGGCGGGATCAGCCATTTCCTGGAACTGTTTCTTAACCCAATCGGCCATTGATTTGGCGAAGAATACCGGAAGACTGGTATGCAGTTGGGCACTGAAGAACCCGCCATTGTCAGACTTGCCCGAGGTGAAGCGGTTGAAGACTGACTCCATGAAGTCGATCGGCTTTTTAAGAATGTCTTCGGCAAAGTCAAGGACATCCTTGCCTTTGTCCCACAGGCCAGAGAAGAAATCACCTACAGCGCCGTTGGCATAGTGGTTGATATCCATCATCGGTGCCAACTGTGCTGACCGCTCTCCGTCAAGCACTTCTGTTTGTGCTGGTAAGAACATCATCAAGTTACGCTCTGGCGGGAGCATGACCGTTTCGCCAGACGGGAAGTGGACCATTTCCTGGAAGTTAGGACCAGAACCATCGTTAAGCAGTGCTACCTGATCATGGAGCAAACCGCCCCCCGGCGTACCGTTGGCAAGCTTGCCGATGGAGAAAGTGCCGAGCTTATGGCTATCACCGCCAACCTTATCTAAGACCCAGTTGATACCTTTGATAATGCCGTTAATCAAATTGGTAAATGGACTAAGCAAGCCGTTTAAAATATCTCTAAAAGCATTATGGAGTGGACTACCATTTGACTCGATAGTGTTAATGACTTTGCCAAAGTGGTCTTTCCAACCGCCAAGCATATGGCCTAAGCCAGTATCCTGAATGCCAGACAGCTTATCGTGCATGTTTGACAAAATATTGGTTGAGTTGGACCGCAAATTGCCGGCCGTGTTTAAGATCTTGTTTGATGCATCATGCCAAAGGTTAGACGCATTGTTCCGCCAGTTAGACGTATTGTTGATGACGTCGTTGTAGCCGTTGCTAAATGCGTTGCCGGCTTTGTGCATCATATCCTGCGCCGTGTTGGTGACGTTACTGCGAATGTCATTCCAAGCCTTCTGCTGTTGACGTGCATGCTGCAGAGTCTGCTGCTGAGTTTGAGCTTGGCCCTGCTGATAGCTCTTTTTGACACGGCCCCACATGTTGCTGGTCCACGAGATTGCCGATTTAGCACCGGACTCAAAAGCCTTGCCCATCTTGCCCATTGCCGACATGGCTGAGCTTGCCAATCCATTGACGAACGTGCGGAACTTTTTGTTGTGCTGGTACAGGATTGTCAAGCCCTGTACCACAAGCATGATTGCACCCGCTGGACCACCGATTAAGTCAAGTCCGGCTGACGCAATCTTAGCGCCACGACCAATCAAACTGAGTCCGCTTGAACCAACCTTTCCGGCTACGGTCGCTTTAGTTCCAAGCCGTGTCAGACTGGTTTCGGCAGATGCCGTATTAACGATTGCCTTAGTCGTCTTGGATTTTGGAATACGGTCCAAACGCCGGCTGTAGGCTTCCAAATCCCGCGTGGACTTGGCGCCGTCAACCTGAATGCGAGTAATTTTGCGACTCGGGATGTTTTTGATCTTAGTCGCAAAACTGCCTATCGTTGAGCCGACCGTCCGCATGATCTGCAGTCCCTTGACCGCCACAGATAAGCCTTTAACAGCCTTACTTGCTAACAAAAGGGAAGTAATGACTGCTGCAGTTGTCTTCGGGTATTTAGCCAACTCATCCAGAACTGGCAGCATTACCTTTGAAAGGTCAAGCATGACGTTGGCAAAGATCTTAAGGCTCGCAGCTGAACCAGTCTTAAACGAATCAAAAAATTCCTTGATCTGCGTATGGTGTGATGACACCACGTTGGCGAACCGGTCAACGGCACGAGTAGCCGCTTCCATTCCGCCAGTCAGCGCATCGCTGACGTTGATCTTTTTACCGCCAAACGCAGTCGTGATTTGGTTAAACGCCTGCATCAAGTGCTGACCAAACTGAGTAAACAGTTTTTCGGTACGCTTGTCTGATACCCACTTGGATACAGACTCAAGCAGCGGATTGCTCATTGTTTTGAATGGCTCGACAACATCGCCGATAAGGGCTGGCATACGGGCTTTGATCGTTCGCTCCATGCCGAAGAAAGTGCCCATCATGTTTTCGGCAGCGTCCTTGTACTTGCCGTTACCTAACTGCTCAAAAACCTGTTGGAACGTGTCGGCGTCAAGCTTACCGGCGCTTGCGATCTGGCGCATCCCGGCAACGCTTGTGTGGTAGTGCTTAGCCAACGCCTTGTCGATCATCGGAAAGTAGGCGCCGATCTGGTTAAGCTCACCTTGCGTAACCTTGCCAGTTGCCATCGCGTGGACCATATCCTGTGATACGTCACCGATTTGTTGGCTGTTAAGCCCAACCGCGTCAGCCATGTTAAGCATGGAGCTGGTCAGCCCGTCTGCCTGGCTCTTAGACGAGTTCAGGTGATAGAATCCTTGCTCCAGTTCGTCCACAGTGTCAACGGCTTGACCGGTTTTGACTGACAAATCATTGACCGTGTTGACCATGCCTTTAGCCTTGCCGGCTGAACCGGTCAGCGTATCCCACGTAGCAAGCATTTTTTCTTGAGTAACGTCATACTGTAACCCGCTGTCAATCAGCTCCGTAAAGCGAGCCCGAATCGTTGCCAGTGCGCCAGAAAACACATTAGCCGCCGTATTTGCCAGAAACATGCTGCCGAACGAATGGCTTACTCGGTCGGCTTTGCCCTGCAGACCGTCCAAACGGGCACTCATGCCGTCAAGCCACGTATGTGGTGTAGCCTTCATGGCTTCATTGAGCTCGTTGATCTTAGACCGCGTCTGCGCAATCTGAGTACCAAGCTCTTCCACACGGGTTGCCTGTTTGAGATACTCTTGCGAGCTCTCGCCCATCCGCTGTCGTGTGGATTCGAGCATCTGCATCTCGCGCTGTTGGATGTCTCTCAGCTGATTGATCTTGTTTTCCAGACCATCAACCTGTGCTCCCATAGCCTGGTACTGACGCCCTTCAGCCTGTAGACGCTCAGTATGCGCCATAAACAGCGCTGATTGTGCCCGCATGGACGCGTTAAGTTTCAGCACGCCGCTGTTCTGCAGTTCGAGCTGTTGTTCAGCCCGCTGTTGCTGAGCTTCCATGCTTGCCAGCTTGGCCTTAGCCTGGTCGACCTGTGCACCATAGCGCAGATAGGTCTCAGCCTGTTTGACCGTACCCGTATTGAGCTTGTTCTGCTGGTCTTCCAGTCGGCTGATCTCGGCACCAAGCGACTCGTACTTGTCCTTGTTCCGACCGGTAACATCATCAAGACTGGCCTGCTCAGCCTTGAGCTGTTCGATGCGCTCTTTAAGTCTCAGAAACTCCTCAGCCGTTTCCTGGCTGATATTGTTCATCGACTCCTGTTTCTCCTGCAAAGCGGAGATTTTTTCTTTTTGCGCATCGATTGCACTGCCCAGACCGTCAAGTCGTGCCTTAGTTGCACCGGCATAGTCACCGGCAGACCTAAGACTGGCTTCCTGTGCCTGCCAGGCTTTGGTTGATGCATTGACTTCTGTCGTCAGATTGCGGACTGACTTAGATGCGTCCACCAAATCCAATGCGACTTTTGTAGCCATAACATTGCTGATCTTAGCCATTATCCGCTCTCCTTCCTCTTACAAACTGGAGCGGGTCGACAGCACGATCATCACGTGCTTTAGCCGACATAACCTCACCTAAGCGATAGTAGTCGGCGTTCTCATACTGATCTATCGTCCAGTGAAGTTGTATCAGCATTTCCCGCTCGTTGTTGTCTAAGTCCTCAATCGCATTTTGCAACTTCCACGCGCGAGCTTTCCAGTTTACTTTTTTGGGTCTTCTTTTTCCTCATCAGCAATCTGATCATCGGTTCGGCCTAAGATGCGTTGACAAATGTATCCAACTGCGTCTTGTGTTGCCTCAAAGTCCATGTTGTCAAGCTGTTTAAGCTGCTGTTTGTTCAGCTTGAGCATAGTTCCGAGAAACTTTGGCAGTTCCTGAATTAGTTCCAGCTCGCTTTCTGCCCGCTTCAAAATGTCTTTTTCGGCTTGGACCTTAGCGATTCTAAGCTGCATTTCATAGACGCGCCGAACGTTGCCGTTAGACGTGGAAACGTCAAACCTGCGATTGAAAAGTTTGATATAAAGCTTCATTTTATCTCTCCTCTATTGACCGCCCTCAAAGAGTACTGTTTACTTTCGTAGGCGATCTTTTAACTGTTAGGCTTGTGGACCAGTCGTAGTCGCAGCCGTCTTGTTGTAGTCTGGCAGAATTTCCTTAAACATTGTGTCTTCGTCTTTCCAGTCAGGATCGCCAGTATCGTAAATACGATACACGTCATTGATGTTAGGATCATCAATAGCGGCGAAGTTTAGCGTATCCGTTACCGGCGTCTTCTTTGAGTCGCTATCGGAATCAAGCTTTTTGTCACCACCTAAGAAGTTGCCACTTGGGAAACAGAAGTACGTGAATCCGTCGTCTGTCATATGTGGTGCCTTAACGACACAGCCGCCGACCGGCTTAGTGTCGGCCATCTGCCAACCAGTGCCCTGCTTTTCCAGGCCAACCAGTTTGGCATAGGTCATCATCTTAAGACTGTTGATCGTCAAAGCAACGGTCGGGTTCAGCGGATCAGCATAGCTGTACTGTGGCGCGTTGTTGCCTGAGATTTTTTCCAGCTTAGAGCCATCCAAGCCCTTGATTTCAGCGGATGCCACACCGAGCACGTCGTGGCCCAGTTCAAGCAAGCCATTGTCAGACAGCCCGTCGGTCTTAACCAGCAAGCTTTTACCATCGGCGGATTTAAGAAAAACCCACGCGTCCTTGATACCGTGAAGTAACATGTTTTGCCCTCCTATTTTTCGAGTTCGTAATAGTCAAAGTAATAGGTCTGTGTGACCTGATAAGTCTTGGGGTCAACCGTATGACCGTGATTGTCAAGCATCGTCCAGCCATTGCGCACGAACAAATGCATCAGTGACGTTTCAAAATCGTCAGGATCATCAGCATTGAGCGCATAAAAAATCTGGACCTCTACCTCTTTGTCGAGAGCGTGGAAGTCCAGGTTTCCGTCAAGTGCCAGGTCGGTGCGTACGTCCGTGATCAGTATGATCGTCCGGTCGGTACGCGTGATCTCTGACTGTGGGATAGCGCCAATGTAGACAGCGTCAACGTTCTTATAATCTCCAGTCTGGATCAGCTCTTTAGCCAGTTTCGTTGCCAGCATCAGTCGTCATCCCCTTTCTTGTCGTTGATCAGCTCCTGGTACTTGTCGCTTTCAGCTCTTAAGACGGCCTCGCTGGTTGCCTTGTCCTGCTGCAGATTGGTTACGAAATGGTCACCAGGATGTCCTCTGTAGCCATCGTTCAGTCGCATCATGTTCATTGCGTGATAGTGGTTGTCCCACCCGACTGTAGATGAGCCATTGGTTTCGCCGTCCACATCTTTAGCCATATACGAGATATGGTCGGCGGCGTGGCCATACGTCTTGTCGTTGTGGTGGGAGCGGTGTTTGGCATTGGTAACGTCGGTCAACCGTTCAGCCATCACCTTTGCACCAGCTTTCGTGATTTCAGCCTGATCTTTTGGCGTTAAGTCAACCGAGATCGATTTAACATCCTCAAGCCATTGCTCAAGGAACTGACTCATCTCAATATCAGCCATCTTGACCACCCGCTCTGTAGCGCTTGATGGTGACCAAGTCGTATGACAGATAGGTGTCGTCCCGCACTGAGAGATCCACGATGCTGTACACCTTGCCGTCGATTTGCACGGCAAGCTTGTCGGTCAGCCGTTTGTCGTGGCGTACGGCCAGAATCTGAGTGTTTTCAAAGTCCGTGCCAAGTGCCTCATACTTTTGACTGATTGTCTGGCTGACGCGTGCATAGTGCAGCTTAAACTGGCTGACAAAAGTCGGCATAGGGATGCCCATACCGTTCTCCGTAACTCCAAAAGTGCCAAAGTCAGCGGTATACCGCATCTGATACGGCTGATAGCTATACGGTACTGTTTGGTTCGTAACCATCTGCTCCCACCTCACCCTTTAAGTGATTAATCATCATCTGCAAGCCAATTGACATTCCTCCGGTTAGCGTACGATCATAGTACAACTGAGTGCATAGCGTTTTAGCGGCTCGAACAAAAATTGGGTCCTGCTCATAGCTGGCTACAGGCTTAGTCTTGTCGACCGAGTCACGGATGATGCTTTCAGACTGGCTTAACAGGTCGGTGATCAGTTGTGTTGTCTCATCAGTTGCGTCCAAGCAGAGCTCATCGAGCATTGACTGCGTATCAATCATTGCTGATCACCTCCACACTCTTACTTGCTAGAAGTAGAAGTAGTCGTGCTGGATACCCAATTGATGACGTCCTTGTTGGCTTGAACAACGTCTTCGCGCATGTAGATACCCAAAGCCTCGTACCAGATGTCGTTGGTGTCGACAAATTGGCCGGTGATTTCATTAGACTTGAACTTGATAACCGCCGTTTGTAATGGTGCAACTACGATGTTGACATCGCCTTGCGTTGCGTTAGGGAACAGCGTGTCGTCTACAACCGTTACCGTCTTTCCCAAAATAGCATTGCCAGTGCCCAACGTTACGTTAGGCTGTACCAGTGGCCGACCTTCAGAGTCCTTCATTTGGTCCAGTTGAGCAAAGGCAGATTGACTCAGCACGATTGATGATGCGTTGCTGTCGTATGGCTTCAGCTTGGAGTCCAGAATCAACTTCAAATCGTCAATCAGGTTGGTTGGCTTAACAGCCGTAATGCCGTTGGTCAGTTGAGTTACGATCAGATCGTCTTCCGTGTTGTCGCGCAGTTCGACCAGTCGAGATTGCAGTTCAGCTTCCCAGTTGTAGTCGGAGTCGTCCATCAATTCACGCGTAAATACATAGCGTCCCGTGTACGTCTTCAGGTTCCACAGGATTTCCTTGATTTCTGGCGACGTGCTGTTGGCAGTGGATTGCAGTTCCGTGTGCAGAGCCAGCTTGCCAGAGCCTGGTTGGAAGACAGGTAACTTACCGGTCGTGTGCTTAACTGCGATTTGCCGTACCAGATTGCCCAGGCGTGGGAATTGGTGCTGTTCGTGTTCAGCCGGCAAAATGTCTTGTGGAATCAGCACTTGACCATTGGTCAGGCCAATCCCACCAGACGTGTTGTCACGGGTAATTTCGCCCGTCTTCAGAAAGTGTGCGAATTGGTCCTTTACAGACTCGTTTGCACCGTGTAATTCACGCATTTCAGTACCTTCTTTCAGTTCTTCGTTTTCCGTAGTTACGATTTCTGCATGCGGTTCAGACCGCTTTTCAACCTTTTCTGCAGGCTTTTCAACCTTTTTTGTAGGCTTTTCTGCGGGCTTTTCTGCAGGCTTGTCATCAGAATCAGCAGAATCATCAGCTGATTGTTCTTCTTCATCTTCTTGCGGTTCTTCAACGGGTTCTTCCGTCGTTTCCGCGTCTTGTTTGTCGGTTTCATCGGTAGTTTCAACGTCTGCTTGTTCGGTAGATCGTTGTTCAAGCTTGTCAGCTACCGCATCAGCCAACTTGTCGTAGTCAATTTCCACTTCATTCTCTCCCTTCATAAATGCTTCTAAGGAACGCTGTACGTCCACACTGGTTTCGGTGTAGGCCGGAATCGGCGTGATTGAGATCTCAATCAGCTGGTCGAACGACCGGATATGATGGATAACATTGCCATCGTTGCCCTGAAGCCATTTGTCATCGCCAATCTTAAAGCCGACCGAACAGCCCTTGAGATTGCCATTAGCCACGTTGGTATACGTATCACGACCCAGTGTCGTATCAGGGAGTGTAGCCTGAAACCACAATCCCTTATCATCGGCCCGTAACTGCAGATTCTCCGCATCAGAACGGGCCAAGACGCTGTTAAGGTCATGACCATACAGCAGCAGGACCTTTGACAGATCAACGTTGTCCAGTGCGCCGCGATCGATATACTCGACAAACGGCATTGGAACTGACGGCTGATCGTACAGCATGGCGTATCCTTCGACCGTCATGCCATCGTCATCACTGCTCCGTGTCGTCAGGTCCGTTGTCAGCGTCCGTACGTCCGTTGTCGTTAGCACTCGTATCACCTCCTAGATCTTGATTTCCTGGCGTAGCCGTCTGGTACGTCTGTTTTGGCAGTACGCCACGATCAACCAGGATCTGGCGTGCATCATCACCCGACAAGACAGGGTTCTTGCTGTTGGTTAGGCTGACGATGTTGCTGATCAACTGCTGGTGGTCGATATCGACCGCCGTTGAGACGTCCAAGTGCACCGGTGCGCCAAGCTTATTGGTAAGCTCGTCTTCGATTGGCCTGATATAAAGCGTCAACGAGTTTTGATACAGGCTCCGCACCTGCTCAATACTTGACTGCTCGTCCTGCTTACCTGATAGGTAGTCAGCCGGTACGCAGAATGCTTTGGCAATTTGCGCCTGGCTAAAATTGGTATTGGCAAGCAGTTTGGCAATGTCGGGGCTAACCGTCAATTGGCTCAGTGACAAGCCTTGATCAAGCACGATTGCTCGGCCGGCATTTTCGCCGGAATTGGCCTTTTCAAACTCGTCACGAATATTGGCCTTAGCGTCGGCGTTAAGCGTCCCTTGTGGGATTGACAGGATGTTAGTCGGTGCCAGAGCATGCTTAAGCGTGCTCAAAGCCAATCGATTGGATTGGTCCTGCACGTCAATCTCTTTAGCCAAACTCATCAGCGGACTGACACCCATGTACTGCGACTCGCTCTGGCCGTTGACGAACAGCCGGAAGTGCAGCATGTTTGCCGATGGCACCTGATAGTCGCCAGAGCGGTTGGAGTCGTCAAAATGGACCGTGTAGAAAACGTCTGAGCCGTCATCGTTAAGCGTTACGGTCACGCGCTCTTCTGGAATCGGCTCAAGCCGAGTTACCACACCATCCGTACCTTCGCGGTGTATCAGCATGTAGGCATTGCCGTTGAGCGCCATCTGAGCAACCACCGACTGCCACACGTTGTATCCGTTGATGAGCGTGCCCATCGGATGGTTAAGCATGTAGTCGACCATTGGTGCCTCAAACTGGCACGCTGCTACGTCTGAGCTAATACGATAGACCACTGCGAAAACGTCAGAGTTGTTGAGTGCTGCGCTCGCATTGACTGGCCCAACTGACACAGTCTGACCGTTTGACGCCGAGAAAAAAGGTGACCACCCGTTCGAGCTAAGCATCCTCGAACGTTTGATCACCGCTTTAAATGGATTAAACACTAATCATCACCGCCAATCAGTGCTGAGGTCACGCGTGACCCCAGATAGAGTGCGACTGACAACGTCAGCCAACCTACTGCCACGTTAACGGCAAATCCAAACTTAACAAAGGCATAAAGTGCTGCAACCCACAGCGCTACGACCGCAACTGCCAGAATCAGCTTAAAAATGGTCTTAATCATGCAGTTATCCTCCTTTCAGAATGAAAAATCATTGGTAAAGTAGTCGTTGATATCGCCATTTGACATCCCCGAGAACGGGTTTTTAGCGTCTAATTTCTCCAGACTGATATCGTCAAAGTGAAACATTGCCGTATACCACGCGTCAATCAACGCATCGACAAAGTCAATCTTAGTCGTTGCCTTTTCCTTATCGATTTTTACGCCATTATTGTTGCCATACAGCACGGCATTTTTAAGCGAGTACGTAATGATCGGATCATGGTCATATTTGACCGTGCCCGTGTCAAACTGCTTGCGCAGATCAACGGTCGGTTCGTTAAGATTTTGGATGACGTTTTTAACCGGCATCGTGTTCCAGTCGGTTTTTTGCTCAATCCAGCCGATCATCTTGGAAAGGCCCCACTTGTCGTAGCAGAAATATTTGACTTTAAGCTTATGAGCCTCCGCATAGGCCATCAGCCAGTCGTAGACCGCGCCGTCATCAATATAGCCATAGTCGTTTTTGGCAATGTCACAAAAATCATGCTTTTCGGCGTCTCGATAGTTGATACCGTCCTGTTTTTCCTTCAAAACGATGTTGTTCTGGGCCCGTGCGAGTGGCACCCAGCTATGCTGCTTGATGTAGTAGCGCGGCTTACCGTTGTCCAGATACGGGAAAACAAAAGCAATCGACGTGTCATCGCTGAAATTGGACTTGTCAAAGCCCACATAGCATTCGCGGCCGTCAATGTCGATCGGAGCGTCATCAACCGCTGCCCGATTGATGTCATCAAGGTCCAGATACGTATTCTGCTTAACTTGCAGCCACATATTGAGCGATTTGTTTTGAAATTCCGGCAGAGAGCCGTTCGCCATCTTGGTATCACGCTCGGAGAGCAGCGATTTCATCAACTGATCATGCTTTTCGGGGCTCAAATCCAAAATTGGATTGGACTTGACCCATGTCTCTGGGTCATTTGTTTCATCAAGGCTGTCCTGTTCCCAGACCATGCACAGGTTGTCGTCCAAAGAGCGGTCATAGTCGCGCTCCATGACTTCTTCCATCATCTGTTGGTCCTTGTAAAACTGTGAGTTGCTGTCCGGATAAGCCGTTGAAACCTGCAAAAAACAATGGTTAGGTTCCTGGCCTTGCCCGGACGTGATCTTGCCGTTACCTTCGATAATAGAGCCAATATGATGGTCATCCCCGACTTCATCGCCCACCGCAAACTGACAGTGGAGCGAGTCAAATTGGCCGGACTTATACGACATCCGCAGCAGGCGGTTGTGTAGCTTCCGTGACAGGATCACATCATGCAGGACAACAATTTCTTGCTGTTTAAACAGCTTTTTAAAAGCCGGCAACGTTGAAAGCTTGGTAAAAAACGACTGCATGTACTGGAAACCCTTCTGCGATTGGCTTGTAACCGGTGCAGTGTACAGGTAGTCGTGGTTCATCTGGCCTTTTGATTCCACCAAAAAGTAGAACGACATCAAAATCGTAGCCAGATAGGTCTTACCGTTGGTACGGGCAACGGAAAAAATCGCCCGCATGTAGCGGAGCTGATCATTATCATCACGCCAGCCAATGACTGAACATAGAATCTTTTGCTCCCACATCATCAATGGCAAGGGCTTGCCGGCATTAACGTCAGGGACCAGCTTAGAGTAGTTGATGATTGCCCGACATTTGTCCAAATCATAGTGATAGTTAAAATCGGGGTCTTCCGTCTGCCGTCTTAGGTCCTGCAGATGCCGAAAAGCGTCAAGCTTGATCTTTTTACCGGCTAACTGCCGACCTTCAAGCACGGCAAATGCATATCTGGTCGCCGGATCGCGATACTTTTTAAAGATCTCATTGTAACTGCCAGCGTTTTTCTCGGTTTCATAGGCTTTTTCGACCGTCTGGCCTTTTCTGGTTAAATCCCACTTGCGCATCACCAGCCATCACCACCCGACAAGACGTCTGCTAGGCTTGGCACGTCATCATCGTCGCTGTCAGTAGTGAGAGAGAGCAGGGATGCCCGGCTGGTTGGCGTCAAGCCAAGCTCAGACGATAGCGAGCGTATCTGCCTGATTGCGGCGTCCATCGTAGATACAGCGGGATTTTTTTTAAAACCCACAAAATCACGATCGATAATTTCACCACGATTGTTCTGCACACTCTTATAGATTGGCGTCTGAATGCCGTTTTCCTGCACATCATCAAAGCCAAGTCGATACAGTGCGATTGCCGAGCAGAGAGCCTCTACAGTTGAGCGATCGGCGTTCTTGATAATCGTGCTTTGACGCAGAATCGGCGTGATTCTCTGCCAGGCTCGGCCCGCAATCGTGCCCTTCATGTAGTTTGGTGGTGACGTCTGCAACGGTTGCAGGTCTTCAGTCGCCTTTTCGACCATCTCGGTGCGCCGATTTTGATAGGCTTTGTTGTCTGGGCTTCTGGTTACCTTCATTTTACGTGGCATTGCGTCATCTCCTTACTTTTTGTAATCCAGCCAGCCCCCATAATGCGAACTTTTATAACTGTCGTCGTTGTAACGGAAGGCTAATGTGCACATTGCTCTTTTCTGAGCGCCTGTGGGGGGGCTATGAACGTTCTAGCGACCGCCTCGGCGTTTTCCCCTTGCAAGCTGTCGATCGATGTATACGGCCCATTTTTGGCGATTTAGATGTTTCAGCACATTATCACCATTTGGTTTGTCAGCGATATGTTTTTCCATTTTTGTCTTGGCAAGGTGCTCACGTCTGCTCAGGCACCACAAGTTGTCGGTGTCCAACGGATCCTTGCACAAGCGTCTTGGCACAACGTGGTCAACGATCAGATCATGATCAGTCAGTATGATACCTGACACTCCCGATGCATACATGTCACGATTGACCACGTAGTCACGCACGTGCTGCCATTCCTTGCTGTGATAAAAAGTATTGGCTACTTGGTCACGATGCTCACGGTTGTACGTCTTATACGACTCGAGCCGTTGCTTGTGTGACACGTTGTGATAGGCATCATGTGCATGCAGTTTGGCATGCACGTCACAGTATCGTTGATCAAAAGGGATGATCCTATGACATCTGATCTCGCCGCATTGGTGTACCTTGCCCATGTTTGCCATCTCCTTTCGCGCCCTTTCCAAAATAAAAAGCCAGCCGTTAAGCTGACTTAATTAACCGGTCTTTATCTAAATAATTTGTATTTTTTCTTTATCTCAGAAATATATTGTTCATAGTCATTATCTAAGTTTCCCATTTTTTCATCAAGGATAGTTGGATTATATCTTTTGTTATAATCAGGTTTAATTTTACCCATTTGCTCTTCTAATTTTACAATTTCGACCATTTCATTCAACATCCTCTCTGTAGATTCTAATACCCCTCCTGGAATTAGCAAAACATAAGTACCTGATTGTAATTTACTTTCCAGCTCATCCACTGCCCCGTTAAAGCAAACATTTCTTGCTTCAGCCCACCTACAATCTCGAATTAAAATATATAAAGCATTAAAAGGTTCAACTACCTCTAATATTTTTTGATAAGATTCCACCTTAGATCGTTTTGAATCTTCATATTTTTTAGCTTGAATAGTCGCACCCCAAATCCCACCTATGGTACTAATCCCAGAGATTAACAGAGGTATTACTGAACTAATGAGTAAATTTCCATATTCTTTCATTTAAATCACCCAACTAAAATAATACAAAAGTCTAGCTATTATAGCTAGACTCTGAATGGGTGATATGTAGTTTAACGTCATTGCGGACAATGACGGCCTATGGAGTGGAACCTTAGCATCCCCACCTGAAGTATAGGGATGACCGTACCATCTGCCTTTCTATGCCTAAGCCGAAAGGCAAAAGAGTTGATTGTGCTACTCTCAACGCAGATACCCGGAATCGAACCGAGATCAGAAGCTCTACCATTGAGCTATATCCGCTGCTAATATGCGATTGATATGCAATCATATCAACCAATTTAAGAGGTAAAGAGTAGTGAGTAATGTGGCCATGAACTTAATTTCCCCACTTGTCTCACTATAGCAATTATTGCACAGATCTATCCCGGCGGCTTCCGGGTTTTTTCCGCATTTTTTCCGGATTTTGAATTACTTCCACACTTGAATCGGCGGAATCAGATCTTCGCACCCTCTGATCGCCACAAACTTATCTAGGGCTGCGGCGAATCGAGTCCGTGCTGTGATGTCCGCCTCTTGATACTGGTCGTTACCACCGATTAAGACCATCTGCATGACGGTCTCACGTTTCGCGCCGTTTATGTAACGCTCGTTCAGAATCGTTTGCTGTGCTGGCAAGCACGACTTAATCGCATCAGTCACACAACTAATCGCCAAACGACAATGTGCCTTAGCAATCATCGTTTCTTCAAACCGATTGCCATTTGAACCATGAATCCCCGTGATGTCGCCGACCGGAGATCTCACCATCCCGAACACCGCTTCATCCTCTAGTAGCTTTGGATAGCCTCTGTACCGATAGTGCCCTTTGCCTCTTAAGAAGTCTGCTACGCTCTGAGCCGTTTGATCTGGGTCTATAACCTCAAATAATCTCACCGTTGCCCTCCTCACATCACCATCGCCAAAACGGAATTCCGACTAGCAACCACACCACCCCATTAGCAATCACCAACGCAGTGAGTAACGCTAAGATCCATTTAATCGTTTCCATCATTGTCCTTCCGCCCTCTTTTTACGCACTGCCGCTTTATGCAGCTCATTTTTCACCGTTTTAAACGACCGCTTTGAAATGCATGCAGCATCCGCTAAAGTTAGTTTTCTTTTAACTTTCCATTCCAAGAGCATGTCCCACAATTCTGGAAATTCGCTCGTACCCTTGTGAGCGTCCTTAAGCTTCCGTTCCTTGGCTAAAAAGATCGTGCGCAAGCCATCAATCACACCCTTTCGTTTAGCCATTTCCAGCTCTCGGAGCCGTTCTCGCTCAAGCTGGTCATCTGACTTACGGAGTTTTTCAATCGCCCTTAATCGGCGGTTGAATTTTTGAGTCTCTCGTTCAAAGTCAGGTTCACCAAATTCGTCAATATATGCCTTATCCTCAATTTGCAAACGGTCATCAAAGCGCATGTGAATTGCACAAAGCAGGCCACGTGTCAGTAAGTCCACTTTTCTACCTCCTCCCTAATTTCCACCACCAAGTGCGGCCGTTCTGAATAGAATTTCTCCGCCTGTAAGCTTAGATTTTTCTTCTTTCCAGCTTAACTAAGGATGCACTAAGCTTAAGCGACTCCGGTCCTGCTTTTTGGCTTTCAATGTACTTTTTGATGTACTTAATCAGACCTGATTTGTACTGACCGTTCTCGTTAAAAGCTTGTAGCCCTTCACCGACTACTTGGGGACCAAACTGCCTGGCTAATCCCTCCAGGCTCCCTTTTGTTTTGGTGGATAACATGCCCCATTGTCGTTCAGTTTCGCCCAGCTTCTCAGGTAATGAGCTTAATTTATTATCAATCAGCCAATCATTAGTTAAGTTAGTATTAGTACAGTAAGTATTAGTAGTGGCGGATTTTCCTACGTAGGTTTTCCCTACGTAGGTTTTTCCGTCATAGGTAGGTGCCTGTGACGGCTTTTCCGTCTTAGGTTCATCAAACAAAATGTAATCGTATGACGCTAACTGGCCATTCTTCTTGTGCTTCCTAGTGCGCTTAACGTAGCCAAGACTGATCAGTTCGTTAATTGCGGACCGGATGCTGTCACGGCCATCTTTGAAGTCTTTACTAATCGCCAACACGTAAAATTCCCAATCGTCCGGCTTGCTCCACATATAAGTGAAGAGCCCCAGCGCTTTTAAGCTCATCCGTTTATCGCTGATGACCCGGTTATCAACTTGGGTAAACCCCCGTGTCCTAACCTTCTTTACTTTCGGCATTGTCGTTCCCCTCCTAGAAAGGTAAGTCTGTTATGTCAGCCGGCTGATGGGTTTCCATCCTGTCAATCGTTTGGCCATTGATAGCGTCATTAGCTGGCGTCCCGTTGGCGTACATCCCACCGTATGGCGGTAGATTAGGTTGCTCCTGAGGCGCATTGAAATTGACATTAGCTTGGTAATTTGCCGGTTTGCTCGCTCTGGTTGGCGTCATTATTCCGATATGACAGTAGGGCAAATGAATCAATCCTGACATCCGTTCGATAAACCTCTTTTCCGTCTCGGTCGGTGTAGTGGCTGGTCTGAATCCGACCATCAACACCAATCAACGATCCCTTGCCGGCATACTTAGCTAAGTTCTCGGCTGGCTGACGCCAAACCTCGCACGAGATAAAATCCGTTTCTCGCTCGCCAGTCTGTTTATTCTTGTACTGCCGACTAACTGCTAAGGTAAACCGGGCAACTGCCGTTCCATTTTGCGTGTATTTCAATTCCAGGTCCTTAGTTAATCGACCTGTTAACACCACTCGATTAATCATTAGTCCACCTCAATATCTGTTACGTGCTGAAAAGCAGCTAGCTCTTTCATTGATCGACAATACTCACACTTTCCGCAATGCTTAGGCTCAACTTCGCCGTTCATCACCTGCCAGAAGCGATCCTGCTTCTCTTTGATTTCCTCCAGGGCTTCTTTCATCAAGTACTGTGTGTCCGTATCCTCAAAGTCAAAGGCACCCTTGTCTGGCGGTGTTTGCTTGCTAACCGCGAACAAGTACGGTTGACACTGCTTACCAAAGGTTTGCTTGATCAACTCTTGGTAGATCGCCGCTTGCATGATGTAACCCCGATCCTCAATGAAATTCGTCCAAATTCGGTTAGCTGGATCCCAATGCTTCTTGTGAATATCATCAACCGTCTTGAGGTCGCAAAAGTAACCCTTAGCTAAAACCAGGCTGTCGATTTTTCCCTTCCAAGCATGATCGTTGATTTGCCCGGTCACGATAACTTCCTTCTTTCCGGGCGTATAAATGAAATCGAATAGTTTATCGTTATCCAGCGTCTTAATCATTTCTTCGGCTAGCTGGTAACTGGATTTTAATTTGCCCTTTGTTGCGCCTCGTGAGGAAATTAGCTCTTTCTTGTTAGCTTCAACAAAGGCTTCGTGAGCTACAATGCTTTCAAAGTAAGAGTGAACGTAGTTTCCGAGAATAAGTGGATCGGCTCCTGTTGATTTCTTCTTGGCTGGTTCCCATTCACCCTTTAATCGGGCTAGCTCCTTAGCCTCACATTCCTTGAAGTTCTTGAATTGAGAGAAGCTCATATATTCCCAATCAGTTTCTAGCGAGTAGTAGTTCTCTGGCGTGAGTTCAATCATGTTGCTCCTCCTTTAGAAAGTCGTCGATGGACATTTGACGGTCATCTTCGACCGGATCCTCTTTTTCACCTTCTGGTTTCGCCTCAGGCGCGTTCTCAGCCGTTTCAGTGACGTCTTTAGCTTCTTCTTTAACTTCTGGTTTCTCATCCTCTACGGGCTTCTCTGGGGCTGTTTCCGCCTGCTGCTTTTGGAAGTCAGCTAAGAGTGATTGAGTAGTTGTTTCCTCAGCCGTTTCAGTGACGTCTTTAGGTTCTTCTTCTACAGTTTCATTCTCGGTCACACTATTAATTGATCCCGTCAGCAAGTCAGAATCATCACTCGTGTTGATGAACATCTTAGCCGCCCGGTTAATTACTGTCCGTTTAGCCATTTGATCACTGTACTTGTTTTGGATACTGTGCTGCTTGCTTTGATCCCATGCAGTTTGGATTTGTTTCATGGTCATGATCGTGTAGTCGGTCCGGCCGTTTACTAGTTTGATGAAGGCAAAAGCCCCTCTGATCGGCTTATCGAGGTTGGTAAAGCTAGGCTTGAACTTAGTCACAATGATGTGGCCAAGTTCGTCAGCCCCAATCTCAAACTCATCGCCTTGATGAATTACTTGAGCATCGATGTCTTCGATGCTATCCAGGCGTTTCAGCACAGCAATCGTTCCGAAGTAAGACCGCCGCATTTGAAGTTCGTTACCGTAAACGATGAAGTAACACTGGCTTTTCGCTGGTGATAGACCTTGAATAGCCATATCTAATAAGGCGTTAGCGATACTTGGTTGTGAGCAAATATTTAACGCTGGGCGACCTTGCCGATCCTTTACTGACTGCAATCGTAGATAAGCCGCCTTCAAGGCGTTCTGAGCGTTGTAATGTGCTGGAAGGGCTAACCCTTCGTCCTTCAGAGTTTCCAGGCGCCCTGCGACTTGATCGGTTAATTCGTTAGCGTTTACTGGCGGTTGTGGTTGTTGATACATGGTTAAAACCTCCCTGTGACTTCGTGCTTCCAGTCCTTTGCGTACAGAACTAATTTCTCTGCTTGCTCAATAATGGCGTCATGCTCTGCGATTGCTTCACTGCGCGTCTTCGGTTCGTGTAGAACAAGTCGATTGGCATCCGTAACTAGGTGATCGCCTAATTTCAACAACCGGTTAGCCACTTGGCCAACTTTAATTTCATCTGGTGTCATGTTAGAATTACCTCAATTAATGTTTTGATTCTTGAAGCTTAGTGGTTGTGGCCACTGGGCTTTTTTTGTGGAAAGCTGTACTTGAAGCTGGCCAAGACGTATGGCACGATGGCCACCGTCGCCAGGATCAAGTGGTTCGTCAGCAGTAGCGAAATCGCCAATACGAACAAAGCTGCGTATGCTAATCCTTCAGTGCTAGTCATGTTTAATCCTCCTTGTAGTGTTCGTTGCGCAACTTCATTTCCAGGCGATGACAACGCTCCGTGAGTAGAACGCTGTTGACCACCAAAGCGATCAGGAAGACCGCCATGATGACCAGTAATAGCCCCATCTCTATCCCTCCTATAACTTAGCTCGCCAGTCAATCAAATCGACATTGGCGTTGATCCATTCAATTGCTTTGCGTTCATTAATCTTAATCGGGTGCCCTCGTCCTGCGTTTAGTCCGTAGACAAACGCCTGCGTTTCTGGGTGGCCTTCGAAGATGTAGGCCTTGACCCATTCTTTGCCCTTGCGCATCGGCAAGAGCCCAATGAATTCGTCTAGGCCGATCATCTTGTCGACCTCTTGGTGCTTGGACAAGCCGTACTCCTTCAGGAACATCGGCCGAATCTGCTCATAGAGTTGGGCGATCAAGTCCGGTGTGAAGTCATCTATTTGCAGTGGCATTCAAGTCCCCCCTTTCTGCTACAATTAAGTCATCTCCTAATGAAAGGAGGTGAAACCAATATGGATGATGAAGTTATTTGTCCTTACTGCGGCAGTAATGAAGCTGGTAAACTTTCTCCCGCAGGGGATGCAGATAAATTTCTAATTGTTAGTTTTTCAACTAAACGTAATGCTGTAACTGATTCTGGATGCACTGTTGACTTATATGGTTGTGCATCTTGCCATAAAGTTTGGATGGAAGATGATTCAATTAGTGCGGAAAAGTGATATTTTTAGCCATTTTGTTAAAGATCTTTATTGACTTTTTCGCTTTATTTTTAGGAGCTTTTTTAAGCTCCTTTTTCTTTTGCTCTGCCATTTTCGTTCTCTCCTACAGTCCTAAATCGTCGTCTTGAATCTCCAATGCGTTGTCCTGGAAAATCTTGAGTGCTTCAGGGAAGTAGCGCCAAGCTCCATCGCGATCGCGGTAGCTCATATCGGCATCGCGCTTAACGCCTAGCTTGTTGGCCCACTTGCCAATCGCAATCGGCGACACGCCAATGATGTTGCCAATCTCGGTTGCTGAAT
>OGKM01000235.1_pt1 | contig 36356 bp, 33 predicted proteins | sample 1572501 | NCBI WGS metagenome assembly OGKM01 (sample SAMEA2582154, study PRJEB24529) | metagenome | biome: Human gut stool | place: China | collected 2011
GATCCTTTCCGATGCGATGAAGGCTGGGGATGAGCTGACGCAAGAGAGCATCGCGGAACAGCTGGGACTTTCACGTATGCCGGTTAGGGAAGCGCTGCAATCTCTTGAGCAGGAAGGGTTTCTGGTGCGCTTGCCTAACCGGCATATGCAGGTCTCCACCTTGGCCGTGGAGGATGTGAGCCATATTTTTCGCGTTATTGCGGTGATGGCCGCCGAACTTTTTGCCCTTGTGCCGGCGAATCAGGGGGAAGTGCTGCGCGCACGCGCGCAGGAGCTGGCGCGTCCGGGAGAGAATACGCGCGAACTGGCGTTCCATCAGCTGCTGATTTCCTATCTTGATAATCGCTACCTGGCGAAGGCGTATCAGCAATTTTTGGACGGTTATATTTCTTATGTCATTCTTTATCTGAAAGAGAATGGCCAGGAATCGGCTCTGATACTGAGCGAACTGGCCAACGCCATCGGCAATGGCGAAGGCGGAAAAATTGCCCAGACAACGCAGCGTTATTTCCTTATGCTTGCGGAAATTATGCGTCAACATATGAAGGATTGGGAAAGTGCAGAAGCCTAAATTAGGGAAAATTAAGCTTCTTTCCGCGAAGGAGCAGGTGGCGGCGGTGTTGCGTAAAGCGATCCTGTCGCGGGATTTAGTGGAAGGGCAGGAGATTACCCTTGAAGGGATTGCCCGACTGGTTGGCGTTTCCAGCATGCCGGTACGCGAAGCGTTTCAAATTTTAGCCGCCGACGGTCTGATTCAAGTGCGGCCGAATAAAGGCGCGGTGGTGCTGGGGATTAATGAGCAGACCATCCGCGAACATTATGAAATTCGCGCCGTACTGGAAAGTGAAGCCGTGGCGAAAGCTTCTCGTCCAGGGACCGATATTTCACGCATCGCCCAGGTTCACTATGCCGCAGAGAAGGCGCTGGCAGATAATAATTCTGCTGAATATTCCGACCTGAACCAGGCTTTCCATATGGAGATCTGGAGCGCGGCGGGCAATGAAAAAATGAAGATGCTACTCTGCAACATGTGGAACGGCCTGTCGATGGGACATAAAGTCACCGAAGAAGAGTATGCCGTTATCTCAATTCGCGAACATAAAGCGATTTTACAAGCGCTTGAGCAACATAACGAAGCACTGGCCCGCCAGCGAATGCATGAACATATTATTCGCTCGATGGAAAATATGCTCACTCGATACCTGCCCGATACCACCACCTGAAGGGCTCCTCCGCCAGCGACAGGCTGGCTTTTCTTACATTTATCTGCGCTATTAGTTACTTTTCGTGACGATCTGCACAGGATCTTGATGCACATCTCATTGCGAGATCATTCCGCAAAAACGCATTGACTTACTTTTTGCATGGGAATAATTTCTCCTTCGTCAATATTGGATACAATATCATATATCATTGATAGGAAAAATTATAAGTATGGAACCTATTACCATCACCCTATGTTTGCTGGTGTTCGCTATCATCATGTTTGTCTGGGAGAAAGTGCCACTGGCAGTGACTTCCATGGTGGTTTGTGTGGCGTTAGTGCTCACCGGTGTATTGGATCTCAAGCAGGCGTTTGCCGGTTTTATCGACAGCAACGTCATTCTTTTTGTCGCCATGTTCATCGTTGGCGGGGCGTTATTTGAAACCGGGATGGCAAACAAAGTCGGTGGCGTGATCACCCACTTCGCCAAAACGGAGAAGCAGCTGATCTTCATCATTATGATGGTGGTTGGCGTAATGTCCGGTTTTCTCTCCAATACCGGTACGGCAGCCGTTTTGATCCCGGTCGTTATCGGTGTAGCCGCCAAATCGGGATTCACCCGTTCGCGTCTGCTGATGCCGCTGGTGTTTGCTGCCGCGCTTGGCGGCAACCTGTCGCTGATTGGCGCCCCCGGTAACTTGATCGCGCAATCGGCCTTGCAGAATATCGGCAGCGGCTTCGGTTTCTTTGAGTATGCGAAAGTGGGCCTGCCGATGCTGGTCTGCGGCATCCTCTATTTCCTAACCATCGGCTATAAGTTTCTGCCTAATAACTCGAACAGTAGTGAGGTGGGCAGCATTGGCGAACAGCGGGATTACAGCCACGTTCCGCGCTGGAAGCAGATCCTGTCCCTGGTGGTGCTGATCGCCACGATCCTCGGCATGATTTTCGAAAAACAGACCGGTATTAGTCTGACGGTAGCCGGCTGCATTGGTGCCCTGGTGCTGGTCATCACCGGCGTGTTGACGGAAAAACAGGCTTATAAAGCCATTGATTCGCAAACTATTTTTATCTTCGGCGGCACCCTGGCGCTGGCTAAAGCGCTGGAAATGACCGGTGCGGGTAAGCTGGTTGCCGATCAGGTTATCGGCCTGCTGGGTAATAACTCCTCACCGTTTATGCTGCTGGTAGTGGTCTTTGCCCTCTCCGTGGTGATGACCAACTTTATGTCTAATACCGCCACCGTCGCGTTGCTGGTGCCGGTGAGTTTGTCGATTGCCGCCGGTATGGGCGCCGATCCGCGTGCGGTACTGATGGCGACGGTAATCGGTAGCTCCTGCGCCTATGCGACGCCGATCGGTATGCCTGCCAACATGATGGTGCTGTCGGCCGGGGGCTATAAGTTCGTCGATTACGCCAAATCCGGCATTCCTCTAATTATCGTTTCTACCATTGTCAGCCTGATCCTGCTGCCAATCCTTTTCCCTTTTCATCCGTAATTTACGGACGCTGTTCTGACTAAGGAGCCTTTATGAGCAAAAGTGAACAGATATCCCGCATGACCGACATTATGGCCAGGTTCGTGGGATATACCGGCAAAGTATTGCCTGATGACGTCACGGCAAAGCTGCAAGATCTGCATAAGAAAGAGATCAGTCAACTGGCCGATGTGATCTTCACCACCATGATTGAAAACCAACGTCTGGCGAAAGAACTGGATCGTCCTTCCTGCCAGGACACCGGCGTGATCCAGTTTCTGGTGGAGTGCGGCGCCAACTTCCCGCTGATCGGCGAGCTGGAAGCGCTGCTGCGCGAATCGGTAATCAAAGCTACCATCGACTCCCCGCTGCGTCATAACAGCGTGGAGACCTTTGATGAATACAACACCGGCAAAAACGTCGGCAAAGGGACGCCGACGGTATTCTGGGAGATCGTTCCGAATTCCGACCAGTGCAGCATCTACACCTATATGGCTGGCGGCGGCTGCTCGCTGCCGGGTAAAGCGATGGTATTGATGCCGGGCGCTGGCTATGAAGGGGTGACTCGCTTCGTGCTGGATGTGATGACCAGCTATGGCCTGAATGCCTGCCCGCCGCTGCTGGTTGGCGTTGGGGTGGCGACGTCTGTAGAAACCGCGGCGCTGCTGTCGAAGAAAGCGTTGATGCGTCCGATTGGTTCGCACAATGACAACGAACGTGCGGCATTGCTGGAAAAAATGCTCGAAGACGGCATCAACAAAATTGGCCTTGGCCCGCAGGGAATGTCCGGCAATACCTCCGTGATGGGCGTCAATATCGAAAATACCGCACGCCACCCTTCCACTATTGGCGTGGCGGTCAACGTCGGCTGCTGGTCGCACCGTAAAGGACATATCGTTTTCGATAAAGACCTGAACTACACCATTACGTCTCACACAGGAGTGGCATTCTGATGACTAAAAAAATACTCACTACGCCCATTAAAGATGAAGATTTAGCGGATATTAAAGCGGGCGATATAATTTATCTCAACGGCCATATTGTGACCTGCCGTGATGTGGCTCATCGTCGCTTAATTGAGGGCGGACGTGAATTACCGGTAAACGTTGCTGGTGGCGCGATATTACATGCCGGGCCCATTGTGCGCCCGATTAAAGGTACGGAAGATAAATTTGAAATGGTCTCCGTTGGGCCAACCACCAGTATGCGCATGGAAAAATTTGAAAAAGAATTTATTGCTAAGACCGGTGTGAAATTAATCGTCGGCAAAGGCGGTATGGGCAAAGGAACCGAAGAGGGCTGTATGGAACATAAAGCCTTGCACTGTGTGTTCCCTGCCGGCTGCGCGGTAGTCGCCGCGGTCTGTGTGGAAGAGATTGAAGATGCGCAATGGCGTGATTTAGGCATGCCAGAAACGTTATGGGTTTGCCGGGTGAAAGAGTTCGGGCCGTTAATTGTATCGATCGATACTCACGGCAATAACCTGTTTGAGCAGAATAAAGTGATCTTTAATCAGCGCAAAGAAATTGTCGCCGATGAAATCTGCAAACACGTGAGCTTTATTAAATAACCCCGATTGAATATATCGCGCAGTAATGGCAGCGGCAGCTGACTGCTTAACCGAGGCTTCTGACCAGGCGGTCCGGGGAAATCCACTCTGCTGACGTGGGCTACCGTAAGCCATTATTGCGCTCCCCCCAAAGGCCATTTTATGACTGACAATGCCATCCTGTTAGGCGAAGGCTTCACCCTGATGTTTCTCGGCATGGGCTTTGTGCTGGTGTTCCTGCTGCTGCTCATTTTCGCCATCCGGGGAATGTCCCTCGCCGTCAACCGCCTGTTTCCCGAGCCGCCCGCCGCCCCCGCAGCGGCGCCGGCCGCCGTCGCGCCCGCCGACGATTTCGCCCGCCTGAAGCCGGCGATTGTCGCCGCCATTCACCACCATCGCCGTCTTCACCCTTAATTCACGGAGGAATTCATGACCGTTGCCATTACCGATGTCGTCCTGCGCGACGCCCACCAGTCCCTGTTCGCCACCCGTCTGCGTCTCGACGATATGCTCCCCGTTGCCGCTCAGCTGGACGACGTCGGCTACCGCTCGCTGGAGTGCTGGGGCGGCGCCACCTTTGACGCCTGCATCCGCTTCCTCGGCGAGGACCCGTGGGTCCGCCTGCGCGAGCTGAAAAAGGCGATGCCCAAGACCCCGCTGCAGATGCTGCTCCGCGGCCAGAACCTGCTCGGCTACCGCCACTACGCCGACGACGTGGTGGAGCGCTTCGTGGAGCGCGCCGTCAAAAACGGCATGGACGTCTTCCGCGTCTTCGATGCCATGAACGACCCGCGCAACATGCAGGCCGCCCTGCAGGCGGTCCGCCGCCACGGCGCCCACGCCCAGGGTACGCTTTCGTACACCACCAGCCCGGCCCACACCCTGCAGACCTGGCTCGACCTCACCGAACAGCTGCTGGAGACCGGCGTTGACTCCGTCGCCATCAAGGACATGTCCGGCATTCTGACGCCGCATGCCGCCTTTGAGCTGGTCAGCGAAATCAAAAAACGCTACGACGTCACCCTGCAACTGCACTGCCATGCCACCACCGGGATGGCGGAGATGGCCCTGCTGAAGGCCATTGAAGCCGGGGTCGACGGCGTCGATACCGCCATCTCCTCGATGAGCGGCACCTATGGCCACCCGGCCACCGAGGCGCTGGTGGCCACCCTCGCCGGCACACCGTACGACACCGGCCTCGATATCCACAGGCTGGAGAGCATCGCCGCGTACTTCCGCGAGGTGCGTAAGAAGTACCACGCCTTCGAAGGCCAGCTGAAGGGCACCGACAGCCGTATCCTCGTCGCCCAGGTGCCGGGCGGGATGCTCACCAATCTCGAAGGCCAGCTGAAGCAGCAGAGCGCCGCCCACCGTCTGGATGAAGTACTGGCGGAAATCCCCCGCGTGCGCGAGGACCTCGGCTTCATCCCGCTGGTGACCCCGACCTCGCAGATTGTCGGCACCCAGGCGGTGCTCAACGTGCTGGGCGGCGAGCGCTACAAAACCATCGCGAAGGAGACCGCCGGTATCCTGAAAGGCGAGTACGGCCGCACCCCGGCCCCGGTGAACGCCGCCCTGCAGGCGCGGGTGCTCGACGGCGCCGACCCGGTGACCTGCCGCCCGGCCGACCTGCTGAAGCCGGAGCTGGCCGCGCTGGAAGCCGACGTCAAACGCCAGGCGCAGGAGAAGGGCATCACGCTTGCCGAAAACGCCATCGACGACGTGCTCACCGTGGCGCTGTTCCCGCAAATCGGCCTGAAGTTCCTCGAAAACCGCCACAACCCGGCGGCCTTTGAGCCGGTACCGCAGGCGGAAGCCGCGCAGCCAGTGGCAAAAGCAGAAAAACCTGCCGCCTCCGGCGTCTACACCGTGGAGGTGGAAGGCAAAGCCTTTGTGGTCAAAGTCAGCGACGGCGGTGACGTCAGCCAGCTGACGGCGGCTGCTCCTGCTCCTGCCTCTGCACCCGCCGCTGCCGCCCCGGCCGGCGCCGGCACCCCGGTGACCGCCCCGCTGGCGGGCACTATCTGGAAGGTGCTGGCCAGCGAAGGCCAGACGGTGGCCGCAGGCGAGGTGCTGCTGATTCTGGAAGCCATGAAGATGGAGACCGAAATCCGCGCCGCGCAGGCCGGGACCGTGCGCGGTATCGCGGTGAAAGCCGGCGACGCGGTGGCGGTCGGCGACACCCTGATGACTCTGGCGTAAGGACGAGGAGCGGAAATGGAAAGTCTGAACGCCCTGATCCAGGGCATGGGGCTGATGCACCTGGGGGCCGGCCAGGCCATCATGCTGCTGGTCAGCCTGCTGCTGCTGTGGCTGGCCATCGCGAAGAAGTTCGAGCCGTTACTGCTGCTGCCGATTGGCTTCGGCGGCCTGCTCTCCAATATCCCGGAGGCCGGGCTGGCGCTCACCGCCCTGGAGAGCCTGCTGGCTCACCACGACCCGGCGCAGCTGGCGGTGATTGCCGCGAAGCTCCACTGCGCGCCGGACGTCCACGCCATTAAGGCGGCGCTGGCCCTGGCCCTGCCGTCGGTACAGGGGCAGATGGAGAGCCTCGCGGTGGACATGGGCTACTCCGCCGGGGTGCTGGCCATCTTCTATAAGGTGGCGATTGGCTCGGGCATCGCGCCGCTGGTCATCTTTATGGGCGTCGGGGCGATGACCGATTTCGGCCCGCTGCTGGCTAACCCGCGCACCCTGCTGCTGGGGGCGGCGGCGCAGTTCGGGATCTTCGCCACCGTGCTCGGGGCGCTGACGCTGAACTACTTCGGCATCATCAGCTTCACCCTGCCGCAGGCGGCGGCCATCGGCATCATCGGCGGCGCCGACGGCCCGACGGCGATTTACCTGTCGGGCAAGCTGGCGCCGGAGCTGCTGGGGGCCATCGCGGTGGCGGCCTACTCCTATATGGCGCTGGTGCCGCTGATCCAGCCGCCGATCATGAAGGCGCTGACCACGGATAAGGAGCGGAAGATCCGCATGGTGCAGCTGCGCACGGTGAGTAAGCGGGAGAAGATCCTCTTCCCGGCGGTGCTGTTGCTGCTGGTGGCGCTCCTGCTGCCGGACGCCGCGCCGCTGCTGGGGATGTTCTGCTTCGGCAACCTGATGCGCGAGAGCGGCGTGGTGGAGCGGCTGAGCGATACGGTGCAGAACGCGCTGATCAACATCGTCACCATCTTCCTCGGACTGTCGGTGGGGGCCAAGCTGGTGGCGGACAAGTTCCTGCAGCCGCAGACGCTGGGGATCCTGGTGCTGGGGGTGATCGCCTTCTGCGTGGGGACCGCGGCCGGGGTGCTGATGGCGAAGCTGATGAACGTGTTCAGCCGGCACAAAATCAACCCGCTGATCGGCTCGGCGGGGGTGTCGGCGGTGCCGATGGCGGCGCGGGTGTCGAACAAGGTGGGTCTGGAAGCGGACGGGCAGAACTTCCTGCTGATGCACGCGATGGGCCCGAACGTGGCGGGGGTGATCGGCTCGGCGATCGCCGCCGGGGTGATGCTCAGGTACGTGCTGGCGATGTAGGCCGGCATCCTTCCCGGAGGTGTGGCTGTCGCCCCACCTCCGGGCTGATTTGATACCCACTCCTGGCATGACGGGGCCGGGCACATGTCTGAAATTTTCTGTTCTGTGCTCCACCTGTCGGCGCCGGGGGCGCAAAACGGGGAGAATAACAATTTAATGTCTATCTACCCAATGTATACCCGAAAAATCACCCACTGGTTTGCCAGGCGATCGTTTCAGAATCGCATCTTCCTGCTGATCTTATTCACCTCGACGATCGTCATGCTGGCGATGTCATGGTATCTGACAGACATTACCGAGGAGCGTCTGCATTATCAGGTCGGGCAACGGGCGCTGATTCAGGCGATGCAGATTTCGGCGATGCCGGAGCTGGTGGAGGCAGTGCAGAAACGCGATCTCGCCAGAATCAAAGCCCTTATCGACCCCATGCGTTCGTTCTCCGACGCCACCTACATCACCGTCGGTGATGCCAGCGGCCAGCGCCTCTATCACGTCAATCCTGATGAAATCGGCAAATCGATGGAAGGCGGCGATAGCGATGAGGCGTTGATAAACGCTAAAAGCTACGTGTCAGTGCGCAAAGGCTCGCTGGGATCGTCGCTGCGCGGTAAATCGCCGATTCAGGACGCAACCGGCAAGGTGATCGGCATTGTGTCGGTAGGCTATACCATTGAGCAACTGGAAAACTGGCTCAGCCTGCAGATAAGTTCGCTGCTGATCCCGATGGCCATCATGTTACTGCTTCTGCTCTTTTGCGCCCGCCGCTTCTCACTGCATATCAAAAAACAGATGCTCAATATGGAACCCCAGCAGCTGTCACAGCTGTTGATCCAGCAAAGCGTGCTGTTTGAATCGGTGTTCGAAGGGCTTATCGCCATCGACTCCGATTATAAAATCACTGCGATTAATCAGACTGCGCGTCGCCTGCTCAATTTGAGTCAGCCGGAACCGACGCTTATCGGCAAACGGATCAGCAGCGTTATCTCGCAGGAGGTCTTCTTCTACGATGCGCCACAGACCAATAAAAAAGACGAGATCGTTACCTTCAATCAGATCAAAGTGATCGCCAGCCGGATGGCGGTGATCTTAAACAATGAGCCACAGGGCTGGGTGATCAGCTTTCGCAGCAAAGACGATATCAACACCCTTAGCCTGCAGCTCAGCCAGGTGCAACAGTATGCGGATAACCTGCGCGCCGTGCAGCATGAGCATCGCAATCTGATCTCCACTATCGCCGGTCTGCTGTTTCTTAAACGCTACGATCATGCGCTGGATCTGATCCAACAGCAGTCGGAAAGTCACCAGAAGGTGATCGATTTTATTGCACGCAATTTCCAGGACAACCACCTGGCCGGGCTGTTGATCGGCAAATATTACCGGGCCAAAGAGCTTGGACTTGAGCTGATTTTCGATCCGGCCTGCTTCGTTGATAGATTACCTACCGCCCTTTCGCACAACGAATGGATCTCGATCGTGGGGAATCTACTTGATAACGCCTACAATGCCAGCCTGCGTCAACCGCAGGGTTCAAAACAGATCGAATGCCTGATCAACAGTGATGGCCAGGAGGTGATCATTGAGATCGCCGACCAGGGATGCGGCATTGACGAGGCGCTGCGCGATCGGATCTTCGAGCGCGGCGTCACCAGCAGCGCCAGCAAAGATCATGGTATCGGACTCTGGCTGGTACGCAGCTACGTGGAACAAGCAGGCGGCAGTATCGTCGTCGAAAATAATATTCCTTTTGGCACCATTTTTACGCTTTATATCCCCCTGACCCGAGATGAACATCATGGATAGCATCACTACTCTTATTGTTGAAGACGAACCTATGCTGGCGGAGATCCTGGTGGATAACATTAAACAGTTTCCCCAGTTCGACGTCATTGGTATTGCGGATAAGCTTGAGAGCGCCAGGAAACAGCTCAGACTGTATCAACCGCAGCTGATCCTGCTGGATAATTTTTTACCCGACGGCAAAGGTATCGATCTGATCCGCCATGCAGTCAGTACACATTACAAGGGACGGATTATCTTTATTACCGCGGATAATCACATGGAAACCATCAGCGAAGCGCTGCGTCTTGGGGTGTTTGATTACCTGATTAAGCCGGTGCACTATCAGCGCCTGCAGCACACGCTGGAGCGCTTTGCCCGCTATCGTAGCTCGCTGCGCTCCAGTGAACAGGCCAGCCAGCTCCATGTCGACGCGCTGTTTAATATTCAGGCCCGGGAACAAACGGAACCCGCCAGCGCACCACTGCGCGGGATCGATGAAAGCACCTTTCAGCGCGTGCTCCAGCTGTTTGCCGACCCGACGGTGGTGCATACCGCCGACTCGCTGGCCCGTATCCTCGGCAGCAGCAAAACCACCGCTCGCCGTTATCTGGAACAAGGAGTAAAGAACGACTTTCTGGAAGCGGAAATCAGCTACGGCAAGGTTGGCCGACCTGAGCGTATCTATCACGGCAAGCAGACCTATCCTGAGCAGAGATAAAACGCTTACGCCAGGGTGTAGCTGACCACCAGCTGCCCCTTCTTCATCTTAATCTGACTAATGACAATGTCGCCCAGCTCCGCCAGACGGGCGACGTGGGTGCCTCCGCAGGGATAGGCTGGCAGCTCGCCGAATCCCACCTTGCGCATGCCATCAGCGAACGTCACCTGACGCGGTAAGTCCTGCGCCTGCCATGCCTTTACTAACGCCAGTAGCGCACTGGCGTCCGGCAGCGCGGCGCTATTCCTGCTGGCAAAGGTTATCCGCCCTTCGCCGGGCCAGTGGTGCGCTTTCACCGGTTGCCAGCCAAGCTGTTCGCCCGCCAGGCCAAGCAGGTGGCCGACAGAATGCAGACGAGCATGCAGCTGTCTCGCGGAGGCATCAATTTTCATCTCCACTTCACCGAGGGGAAGGGGTTGCGACAGAATATGCAGCACCCTTTCGCCGCGCACAGCCACCGTCTCAACCACCTGCCCGGCAATCCATCCACGGTCCGCCGGTTGACCGCCCCCTTGCGGGTGAAACAGCGTCCGATCCAGTTCGATGGCGTAACGGCCATCCGCTTCTGCAGTGCAGGCGATGATCTGGGCGCGCCCGTCGGTAGCATCGCTGGTGTAATAAACCCGTTCAGTCATAGTGATTCTCCTCTCTGTCCGGCCAGTATATTATTAATGCCGACAGCGATAATCCCACCACCAGCCAATGCACTCTTGCTCCGGGAGCACAAATGAATCTGAACCTCCTGCCCGACCTCGCTCTTTTCGTTCAGATAGTCGACCAGGGCAGCTTCTCCGCCGTCGCCCGCCAGAACGGCATTACCCCTTCAGCCGTTAGCCGCAGCGTGTCACGGCTGGAGCGAGAGATGGGCTGCAAACTGCTGCAGCGTACCACCCGCAAGCTGCGTCTTAGCGATGCCGGGGAAACGATATATCAGCATGCCCAGCAGATGCTGGAAGCGGCGCGACAGGCAATGGATTCCGCAGGCAGTCGCCAAACGGTCGCCCAGGGAAAGCTGACGCTCAGCGTCCCGAAAGCCGTCGGCCGCTTTGTGATCCACCCGCTGATGATGGCGTTTTTCCACCGCTACCCGCAGGTGGACGTCTGCCTGCGGCTGGAAGATCGCCCTCTCGATTTTATCGATGACGGTATTGATCTGGCGCTACGCATCACCGATACCCCCTCCCCCGGCCTGCATGGCAAACCGCTGATGCCAATCAGGCACGTTATCTGCGCCACTGAGGCCTATTTACAGCAGCACGGTACGCCGTACACGCCGCAGGATCTGCGCGCGCATAGCTGCATTAGCCTTGGCGAAACGCCCGCCGATGCGCGCTGGAAGTTCCGTCGGGAAGGCAAAACAGAAACGGTGCAAACCTACGGGCGGTACGCCGCCAACCATACCGCCGTACGCCTCGACGCGGTCAGACAGCATTTAGGGATCGGCAGCCTGCCGCTGTTCACCGCCCGTGAGGCGCTGGCGAACGGCGACATCGTGCAGGTGCTGCCCGAGTGGGAATTTATCAGCAGCTACTCCGGCGACCTGTGGCTGCTGTGGGCGGGAGATAAACATATGCCCGCCAGGATGCGGGCGATGATTGATTATCTCAGCGAGACGGTGCCGGCGCTGAACGCAGGCAGCACAGAGCCAGCGAAATAATTGCAAACCACGGAATGATAACTCCCAACACAAACCAGATCCCGGAGCGGCCGATATCATGCATCCGCCGGCAGCCTACAGCCAGCAGGGGGAGCGCCATCAACAGCAGCCACAGCGCCGCAAAGGGTATGACAACAAAACTGAGGATCCCGTAGTGAGGGTCAACAAGGGTGGCCAGACTCCAGGCGGCCACTGGCGCGGCGGCGATCAGCACATTGATAAGAAAAAACGTCCAGAACTGCTGCCGGCTGGCGCGTCCGCTAAAATTAAAGGTCTCTTTCCAGCCGCTCAAATACGCCTGTCCATAGGTCATTGCTTCTCTCCTTGAAAATCGAGTGATATATCACGGCGCCAGGGTAAACACCTCCGCCGCCCAGCGCTGAAACCCTTCGACGTCGATATCCAGCGCCACCTGGGCGTTCGCCGGCTGGCCCAGTCGTCCTTCGATATCCACCACCGTGGTGCCGGCGGTCCAGGTCCCCTGCGTCTCCACCGCCACAAAGCACGGCTGGAGAGTGAACAGTTCCGGGCGGGCCAGCCACGCAATAGCGCACAAGTCGTGCATGCGCAGACCACTGCACATGCTGCCGCTGCGATAGTGGTTAAACAGCGCATGGAGCATTTTACCGGTCTGGTTCAGCGTCGGCAGCGTCGCCAGATAATCCGCCGCCAGCAGCGCCCGGTTGGTGACGTCCAGCCCGCACATCACAATCTCCAGCCCGCTGTGGAACACTTTCGCGGCGGCCTCCGGGTCGATAGCGATATTGAATTCCGCATTCGGCGTGAAGTTGCCGCGGCCCGCCGAGCCGCCCATGATCACCAGCCGGCGAATATTAAACACACATTCCGGGTACTGGGTCAGCAGTAGCGCTATATTGGTCAGCGGACCAATCGCCACCAGGGTGATCGGCTCGGCAGCATGCATAAGCGCATCACGGATAGCCTGGAAGGCCGGCTTCGCCAGCGGTTGACGTTGATGCTCAACAAAGTCATACCCCTCCATGCCGGATTCGCCATGCACCGAGGCGGCGTCGCGCAACGGACGCACCAGCGGCATCGACGCGCCCTGCGCCAGCGGTACATCGGCATTCCAGAAATGCAGCAATTGCAGCGCGTTACGGGTCGTCTTCTCCACCGAGACATTGCCCGCTACGGTGGTCATCAACTGCAGATCCAGCTCAGGCGCGAACAGCGCCGCGGCAATAGCGGCGGCATCGTCGATGCCCGGATCGGTATCAAGAATGATTGGTAAGCGCATGGTTTCTCCCTAAAAAAATGCCAGACGTTAAGTCTGGCATCTTCTCATACTGCTGGAGGAAAGAACTTACTCTACTTCACGGACATCCACACGCAGCTCTTTCGGCACTTCAAAGACGATATTCTCTTCCCGGCCTTCCAGCGGCACGGCTTCGCCGCCGCCCAGCTCCTGCAGGCGGGTAATTACGTTCTGCACCAGAATATCCGGCGCCGACGCGCCCGCCGTCACGCCGACGCAGGCCGCATCCTTGACCCACGCTTCCTGGATATCGGAGGCGTCGTCAATCAGGTAAGCCGCTTTGCCCATCCGCTGCGCCAGCTCGGCGAGGCGGTTAGAGTTGGAGGAGTTTTTCGACCCGACCACAAGCACTACGTCAGCCTGCTCCGCCAGCGCGCGCACGGCTTCCTGACGGTTAGTGGTGGCATAGCAAATGTCGTCTTTGCGCGGGCCGACGATTTTCGGAAAACGCGCGCGCAGGGCGTCAATCACATCCGAGGTATCGTCGACGGAGAGCGTGGTCTGGGTCATAAACGACAGCCGGGCGTCATTTTTCACTTCCAGCTTCAGCACGTCTTCCGGCGACTCGACCAGGTACATCCCCCCTTGCGGGTTGTTGTACTGTCCCATGGTACCTTCGACTTCCGGGTGGCCGGCATGGCCAATCAGAATCGACTCTTCGCCGCGGCGGCTGGCGCGGGCGACTTCCATATGGACTTTGGTCACCAGCGGACAGGTAGCATCGAACACCGTCAGGTCGCGGCTCTTCGCTTCGTTGCGTACCGCCTGCGACACGCCGTGGGCGGAGAAAATCAGGATCGCGCCGTCCGGCACTTCGCTGATCTGTTCGATAAAAATGGCGCCACGCTTGCGCAGGCTATCCACCACATAGCGGTTGTGCACCACTTCATGACGAACATAGATCGGTGCGCCATACAGCGTCAGCGCGTTTTCTACAATGCTGATAGCGCGGTCAACGCCAGCGCAAAAACCGCGCGGGTTAGCCAACAGGATCTGCATGTTACTCCTCCAGCGCCGGATCGATCTCCAGCACTTCAATATCAAAATGAACAGTGCGCCCGGCCAGCGGATGGTTGAAGTCAACGGTGATGGAATCGCCGTTCACTTCGCGGATCACGCCAGGCATTTCGCTGCCATCCATTGCGGTAAAGAGCATAATCGCGCCGATCTCCGGCTCGCCAGCGTCGATAAACTCGCGGCGAGAGAAATACTGAATCAGGTCCGGGCTGGGTACGCCAAAGGCGGCGTCAGGCTCCAGCGAAAAGGCCTTTTTCTCCCCCTCTTTCAAACCGAGAAGCTGTTGCTCCAGCCCTTCAGACAAAGAGGTGTCGCCGAGGCGAAACAGCGCCGGTTTGCCGTTGCTGCGGGTGGACTCGGCAGTGGAGCCATCGTCCAGTTTCAGAGTGAAGTGCACCAGTACCGCGCTGTTGCTCTGTACGGATTTAGACATGCAAATTGCTCGCTTGTTTAGGTCACCCGGTGCCCGGCGGCATTACGCTTACCGGGCCTACGGGAGCCAAAAATTCTGTAGGCCGGGTAAGCGTCACGTCACCCGGCATTGAGATTTACGCCTGCTCTTTCACAGTCGGTTTCGGCAGGAAGCCTTCCAGCACAATCAGCGCTGCGCCGATGCAGATCGCGCTATCGGCGAGGTTGAAGGTGGCAAAATGCCAGTCGCCGACGTAGAAGTCGATCATATCGACCACAAAGCCATGCCACAGGCGATCGAACAAGTTGCCCAGCGCGCCGCCGATAATCAGCGCATAGGCAATATTGTTCAGCTTTTGCGTCGCCTTCGAACGGTACATCAGCACCGTCAGCACCACGCAAATGCCGATCGCGATCCCGGAAAAGAACCAGCGCTGCCAGCCCCCGCTGTCGGCGAGGAAGCTAAAGGCCGCGCCATAGTTGCGGGCATAATGCAGATTAAGCGACGGGAACAGCGGAACCGTCTCCCCCAGAGCGAAGTTCTGGAGGATCAGGAATTTGCTGCCCAGATCGATAATCAGCACGGCTACGACCACCCACAGCCAGCGTAGCCCCGTTGAACAGATCGATTTACTCATCAGGCGAATTTACGTTGCTCGCCGTCACCGGCGACGTTGCTCACACAGCGTCCGCAGATTTCCGCGTGTTCCGCCACCTTGCCGATATCGGTGGTGTAATGCCAGCAGCGCGGGCATTTCTCACCTTCAGCTTTACTCAATGCGACTTTCAACCCTTTGAGCAGTTCGCTTTGCTGCGCATCAGCGGACGCGCTCGCATAGTCTGCGACGTTCGCCCCGGAGGTCAACAGGACAAATCGCAATTCATCGCCCAGCGCATTGAGCTTAGCCGCCAGATCGGCATCAGCATACAGCGTGACTGCCGCTTCCAGCGAGCCGCCGACTTTCTTATCCGCACGCGCCTGCTCGATCACCTTGTTGACTTCGCCACGCACCTTCAGCAGCTCGTCCCAGAAATCGTCGTTCATCGCTTCGTCGTCGGCCAGGCCGAACAGACCTTCATACCACTCGCCGGTGAAGACATATTTCTCACGCTCGCCCGGCAGATAGCCCCAGATTTCATCTGCGGTGAAGGACATGATCGGCGCCATCCAGCGCACCAGCGCTTCCACGATATGGAACAGCGCGGTCTGGCAGCTGCGACGCGCCACGCTGTCCGCCTTGGCGGTGTACTGGCGGTCTTTGATGATGTCGAGGTAGAACGAGCCCATCTCGATGGAGCAGAAGCGCATCAGGCGCTGCACCACTTCATGGAAGTCGTAGGATTCGTAGGCTTTCAGGATATCTTCCTGTGCCGCCTGCGCGCAGCCGACCGCCCAGCGGTCCAGCACCACCATCTCTTCCGGTTTAACCATGTCTTTCGCCGGATCGAAACCGTTAAGGTTCGCCAGCAGGAAGCGCGCGGTATTACGGATACGACGATAGCTGTCCGCAGCGCGTTTGAGGATCTCGTCAGAGACCGCCATTTCGCCGGTGTAGTCGGTGGAAGCCACCCACAGGCGCAGGATATCGGCGCCGAGCTTGTTCATCACGTCCTGCGGGCTAACGGTGTTGCCGATAGACTTGGACATTTTGCGGCCCTGACCGTCGACGGTGAAGCCGTGGGTCAGTACCTGGCGATATGGCGCTTTGCCTTTCATCGCCGTGGAAATCATCAGCGAGGACATGAACCAGCCGCGATGCTGGTCAGAACCTTCCAGATACATATCGGCGGCGTGACCGGCGAATTCCGGACGCACGTCAACTACGGAAGAGTGGGTCGACCCGGAGTCAAACCAGACGTCGAGGGTATCCGGCACTTTCTCATAGCTGTCGGCGTCATCGCCAAGAATGTCGCGGGAATCGAGATCCCACCACGCCTGGATGCCGTCAACTTCAACGCGTTTTGCCACTTCTTCCATCAGCTCAAGGGTACGCGGGTGCAGTTCATGGGTTTCTTTATGCACGAACAGCGACATCGGCACGCCCCAGGTGCGCTGACGGGAGATACACCAGTCAGGGCGGTTAGCGACCATCGATTCGATACGCGCCTGGCCCCAGTCCGGGATCCACTGCACGCCTTTGATCTCTTTCAGCGACTGCGCGCGCAGGCCTTTCTGATCCATGCTCACGAACCACTGCGGAGTGGCGCGGAAGATGATCGGCGACTTGTGGCGCCAGCAGCATGGATAGCTGTGCTGCAGTTTCTCAACGTGTAACAGCGCGCCACGCTCACGCAGCATCTCAACGATGATGTCATTGGCTTTGAAAACATTAATGCCGTCCAGGGACGGCCAGGTACCTGGCAGGTAAGCGCCGTCCGGGCCAACCGGGTTGGCGATTTCCAGACCATATTTCTGGCTGATGGTGTAATCGTCCGGACCGTGGCCGCCAGCGGTATGCACCGCACCGGTACCGGCATCCAGCGTCACGTGGTCGCCAAGGATCGCCGGCACGTCGAAATCGAGGAACGGATGCTTAAAGCGCATCAGCTCAAGCTCAGAACCTTGTACCGCCGCCAGAATAGTGTAGTCCGTCGCGCCAACGCGCTTCATTACGCTCTCAACCAGGTCTTTCGCCAGGATCAGCGCCTGGCCGTCAACCTGCACCAGCGCATAGTCGAACTCAGGAGACAGAGAGATAGCGCGGTTGGCCGGCAGGGTCCACGGCGTGGTGGTCCAGATAACCAGCGACACCGGACCGTTGACGTCGGCTACGCCGAATTTCGCCAGTACCGCGGCTTTGTCTACCGCGTGGAACGCGACATCGATAGACGGAGAGGTTTTGTCGTAATACTCCACTTCCGCTTCCGCCAGCGCGGAACGGCAGTCTACGCACCAGTGCACCGGTTTGGCGCCTTTATGCAGGTGGCCATTACCGATGATTTTGCCCAGCGCGCGGATGATGTTGGCTTCGGTTTTGAAGTCCATGGTCAGGTACGGATGCGACCAGTCGCCCAGCACGCCGAGACGGATAAAGTCTTTACGCTGGCCATCGATCTGCTCGGCGGCATATTCGCGGCACTTAGCGCGGAATTCGGCAGCGGTAAATTTCTCACCCGGCTTGCCGTATTCCTGCTCCACTTTCAGCTCGATCGGCAGACCGTGGCAGTCCCAGCCCGGAACGTAAGGCGAGTCATAGCCCGTCAGTCCTTTGGACTTAACGATAATGTCTTTCAGAATCTTGTTTACCGAGTGACCAATATGAATGCTGCCATTCGCATAAGGAGGGCCATCATGCAGAATGAAGGTTTTTTTGCCTTTTTTGGCTGCACGAATGATGCCGTACAGGTCATCATCGGTCCAACGCGCCAGCATTCCCGGTTCGCGTTTGGCGAGGTCGCCACGCATAGGGAACCCTGTTTCCGGCAAATTCAGGGTCGATTTATAGTCACTCATCAGATTCTCGGTTCCGTATTTCGGTTTGATAAACACCAGTGGCTCAGGCCTGGCTGGTCAGCCCAAATAATTCGCGGGCCGTTAACTCATCACGTGCGATTTGCGCCTTCAGCTCGTCCAGCGACGCAAACCGCTGCTCGTTACGTATCTTTTTACGCAGTATTACATTGATATGGCGACCGTAGAGGTCCATTACAACGTCCAACAGATGTACTTCGAGCTGCTGACGCACGCCCGCAACCGTTGGACGGGTGCCAATATTGGCGACGCCCGCTATCGGTTTGTCGCCCAGCCCTGTCACTTCTACCGCATAGACCCCTTTAACCGGGGAAACCTGACGACGCAGCGGTAAGTTCGCCGTCGGAAAACCTATGGTTCGGCCTAGTTCATCACCATGCACGACGCGTCCGGAGATGCTAAACGGATGGCCGAGCAGCGTCTCCGCCAGCAGGAGATCGTCATCGGCCAGCGCCTGGCGTACCGCCGTGCTGCTGATTCGCACCCCGCCTTCGCAGAAGGTCTGGGTACTGGTGACGTCGAAGCCATATTCCGCCCCCGCCTTTTGTAATAACAAGAAATCCCCCTGGCGACCAGCGCCAAAGCGGAAATCGTCACCAACGGCGAGGAACTGCACGCCCAGGCGACGCACCAGCAGTTCACTGATAAAATCCTGCGCGGTTAGCGCGGCGAACCGGCGGTCAAAGCGAACGCACAATACATAGTCAACCCCGCTTTCAGCCAGATAGCCCAGCTTTTCACGCAGGCGGGTCAATCGCGCCGGGGCTTTATCAGCGGCAAAGAGCTCCAGCGGCTGGGGTTCAAAAATCATCACCACGACCGGTAAACCGCGCTGGCGGCCCTCTTCGCGCAACCGCTGCAGCAGCGCCTGATGCCCACGATGCACGCCGTCGAAATTACCAATGGTCAGCACGCACCCGTGCGGGGCCTGACTGAGATTATGTATGCCGCGTATCAGCTTCATGTCTGGCTCAAAACAGTGAAAATCGTCCGAGTATACCTTGTACAACTGTCAACGTTAACCAGCGATTGCACCTCGGCAACGAAAGTTCTCAGGAATTCATTCACTCAGCGCGAGAAAGCGTGAAAACTGGCCGCGCCCGGCGATTTTTATGGTGGAAAAGCTGTATTCGCCTGCAACAAGCTGGTAGAATCTTGCGCCATCACTACGTAATGAAGCGCTGTGGTGTTAAACGGCGCTTATTTGCACAAATCCATTGACAAAAGAAGGCTAAACGGGCATATTCCTCGGCCTTTGAATTGTCCATATAGAACACATTTGGGAGTTGGACCTTGGCTAATATCAAATCAGCTAAGAAGCGCGCCGTTCAGTCTGAAAAGGCTCGCAAGCACAACGCAAGCCGTCGCTCTATGATGCGTACTTTCATCAAGAAAGTATACGCAGCTATCGAAGCTGGCGACAAAGCTGCTGCACAGAAAGCATTTAACGAAATGCAACCGATCGTGGACCGTCAGGCTGCTAAAGGTCTGATCCACAAAAACAAAGCTGCGCGTCATAAAGCAAACCTGACTGCACAGATCAACAAACTGGCTTAATCGCCTGCTTGCTGAACTTTGTTAAAGAAACCCGCGAAAGCGGGTTTTTTTATGCCTATCATCTTCCCCCGGTAGCGCACGCTGGCGCGATCTGAGCCACGCCAGCCCACGCCTTCCGGCTATCGGGGTTCGGTGAACAGCGACGAATAATCGCGATTACAGATACGCTGTACCGCCGGGTGCTGAATCATTCGTTCAGCGAAAATAGCGTGATACTCCTCCATCACACTATCCATACGGCCAATTTCGACAATCGATTCATCATGGTAGAAATCATGCGCGTAGAGCGTCGGCGCGACAAATATCGCATTATGTGCGGCGCCGAAGGCTTTCATGAGCGCCGCGTCGTCAAACTCGCCGAGGATCTCCACCTTCAGGCCCTGCACGTTAATCCAGTTCAGCAGCTTACGTCCCAGCATCGATCGCCGACCGGGGATCAGCAGCCGCCGCTCTTCGAGGCAGGCCGGGAACGGCTTCGTCGGCGCCGGATTCATGCACCAGAAGCTGACGCTGCACTCGCCGATCTTCACCGAAAATAGCCCTTCCTGCTGCGTCGAGTCGATCGGGCAGTCAGAGATAATCATGTCGAGCTTATGCTGGCTCAGCTGCTCCAGCAGCAGCTCATGAGTGGATTCAAAACAGCGCAGATGAATCTGCTCGCTCTCAACGACGGCGGCATCCAGCACGCCGCTGACCAGCCGTTTCGAGAGCGCATCGGCCACGCCGACGTCAAACAGCAGGTTCGACTCTTTGCGATAGTTGACGATGTCGAGCATCTCCTGGCTGAGGGTAAACATCCGGTCGGCATAGCGAAAAACCAGCTCCCCCAGCTCGCTCGGCTCAAGCCCCCTTCCCTTTCGCTTAAATAATTTTCCCTGCAGGCGCTCCTCCAGGGCTTTGATCTGCCCGGTAATGGTCTGCGGCGTCAGAAACAGCGCCTCCGCCGCGCCCACGACGGACCCTTCTTTATACACGTGCCAGAAGTAGTACAGATGATTGTAGTTAATATGTGACATGCTTCTCTCCCTGATAATGTCCAGGAGAGCCTGGCGGGCTCTCCTGCAAAAAGGTTATACCGCGAGGCGAGTATCCGTCACGCGCTGACGCAGTATGAGGTAGCCGACGACCGCTGATAGCACTGAGCCGATCAGGATGCCAAGCTTGGCCCAGTTGATCAACGCGGGATCCACGCTGCCAAAGGCCAGGGTGGCGATGAAAATCGACATCGTAAAGCCAATCCCGCACAGGATCCCCACCGCCATAATTTGCTTGCAGGTGGTTCCCTCCGGCAGCGAAGCCCACTTCAGCTTCAGGGCCAGCCAGCAGAACAGGCTAATCCCCAGCGGCTTACCGATAAACAGGCCAGCCATAATGCCCAGCGGCAGGAGCGACGTCAGCCCGGCAAGGGTGACCCCCTGCAGTGAGACCCCCGCGTTCGCGAAGGCAAACAGCGGCAGGATCATAAACGCCACCCACGGGTGCAGGACATGCTCAAGCGCTTTGGCCGGCGATTTGCCATGCTTTTCCTCGAGCGGGATCATAAAGCCGACAATCACCCCGGCAAGGGTCGCGTGAACGCCAGACTTCAGCACCGCCGTCCACAGCACCGCGCCAACCAGAATATAGATCCCGGTACGCCGCACGCCGCTCAGATTCAGGGCCACCAGCACCGCGATCGCCGCCGCCGCCACGCCCAGCGAGAGCATGGACAGGTCGTGGGTATAAAACAGCGCGATAATCACGATAGCCCCGAGGTCATCAATAATCGCCAGCGCCATCAGGAAAATCTTCAGCGCCGTCGGGACCCGGCTACCTAACAGCGCCAGCACGCCGAGGGCAAAGGCAATATCCGTCGCCGCCGGGATCGCCCACCCTTCTCTGGCGACAGGATCCTGGGCGTTAAAGGCCAGGTAGACCAGGGCCGGGACGATCATCCCGCCCAGCGCGGCTATCACCGGGAAGACCGCCTGACGGCGGCTCGCCAGCGACCCCTGAATCAGCTCACGCTTGACCTCCAGGCCAATCAGCAAAAAGAACACCGCCATCAGGGCATCATTGATCCATAACAGCATGTTCTTGTTGATCTCCAGCGCGCCCACACGCAGCTGTACTGGCGTCTCAAGGAAGGAGTGATACAGACCGCTGGTCACGCTGGTATTGGCCATCACCATCGCCAGCGCGGCGGCGATAATTAAGACAATGCCGCCGGAAGCATCGCTACTAAAGAATCGTTGCAGATGTTTCACTTTTACTTTCATCCTGTTGGTGAATAACTCGATAAAAGCATAATACACATACTGATAACTCGAAAAAATCAGATTTAAGTTGCGCTAATATTCGCTTTTTACGAGTTAAAGGGGAGTTCTAAGGCGAAAAAAAGCCCGGGCAGCAAAGGCCCGGGCCGGATATCAACAAAGGCGGAATTAGCGGGTCAGGTCGTCGAAGAACTTCTTCACGCCGTCAAAGAAGCTTTTCGAACGCGGGCTGTTGTTTTCCCCGGTCGGACCGCCGAAGCTCTCCTGCAGCTCTTTCAGCAGCTGCTTCTGCTTCTCATTCAGCCCCACCGGCGTCTCCACCACCACGCGGCACAGCAGATCGCCCTGCGCGCCGCCGCGAACGGATTTCACGCCTTTTCCACGCATGCGGAACAGCTTGCCGGTCTGGGTTTCACCTGGAATTTTCAGGTTCACGCGGCCGTCGAGCGTTGGGACCTCGATCTCACCGCCCAGCGCCGCCATGGTGAAGTTGATCGGAACTTCGCAGTACAGGTTATTGCCTTCACGCTCAAAGATAGCGTGCTGCTTCACCTGAACCTGAACGTACAGATCGCCTGCCGGCGCGCCATGTTCGCCGGCCTCGCCTTCGCCCGCCAGACGGATCCGGTCACCGGTATCCACGCCCGCCGGAATTTTAACCGACAGGGTTTTGGTCTTTTCTACGCGGCCATGGCCATGACATTTATTGCACGGATCTTTAATCAGCGTACCGCGTCCCTGGCAGTGCGGACAGGTCTGCTGTACCGCAAAAAAGCCCTGGCGCATCTGCACCTGGCCTGCGCCATGACAGGTCGGACAGGTCTGCGGTTTGCTGCCGGCCTTGGCGCCGCTACCGTGGCAGACGTCGCACTCTTCCAGCGTCGGAATACGGATCTCTTTAGTGACGCCGCGCACCGCTTCTTCCAGCGTCAGCTCCATGTTGTAACGGAGATCGGCGCCGCGTGCCGCGCGCTGACGACCACGCCCGCCGCCAAAGATATCGCCGAAAACATCGCCAAAGATATCGCTGAAGTCGGCACCGCCGCCAAAACCGCCGCCGCCGCCCATGCCGCCCTGTTCGAAGGCCGCGTGGCCGTACTGATCGTAGGCCGCACGCTTCTGGGCATCAGTCAGGATTTCATACGCTTCTTTGATTTCTTTAAATTTGGCTTCAGCCTCTTTATCACCCTGGTTGCGGTCCGGGTGATATTTCATGGCCAGGCGCTTATAAGCCTTTTTGATTTCACGCTCTTCCGCTGTTTTGGAAACGCCTAAAATCTCGTAGTAATCTTGCTTTGCCATCGGTGTTTTTCAGCCCCTTAACATGCGTGCACGGGCGGAGAGGAAACCTCTTCGCCCGTGCCAGTGTTTTACCCGTTCAAAGGGCGATTATTTTTTATCTTTCACTTCTTCGAACTCAGCGTCGACAACATCGTCGTCTTTCGCGTTGCTCGCCTGAGCGTCAGCGGAACCCGCCTGCTGCTGAGCGTGCTGCTGCTGAGCAATTTCCATCAGCTTCTGAGAAGCCTGCGCCAGCGCCTGCATTTTCGCTTCGATATCCGCTTTGTCTTCGCCTTTCAGAGAAGATTCCAGCGCGGTCAGCGCAGACTCAATGGCAGTTTTGTCGTCAGCCGGCAGTTTATCGCCTGCTTCTTCAACCTGCTTACGAGTGCTGTGCAGCAGATGGTCGCCCTGGTTGCGGGTCTGTACCAGCTCTTCGAACTTACGGTCAGATTCGGCGTTAGCTTCTGCTTCGCGAACCATTTTCTGAATTTCTTCTTCATTCAGACCGGAAGACGCTTTGATGGTGATCTTCTGCTCTTTACCGCTGTTTTTGTCTTTCGCGGAGACGTGCAGGATACCGTCAGCATCGATGTCGAAGGTCACTTCGATCTGCGGCATGCCGCGCGGCGCCGGGTTAATACCATCCAGGTTGAACTGACCCAGAGATTTGTTATCAGACGCGCGTTTACGCTCACCCTGCAGCACATGGATGGTTACCGCAGACTGGTTGTCTTCAGCGGTAGAGAACACCTGGCTGTGCTTGGTCGGGATGGTGGTGTTTTTGCTGATAAGCGCAGTCATCACGCCGCCCATGGTTTCGATACCCAGCGACAGCGGGGTTACGTCGAGCAGCAGAACGTCTTTCACATCGCCAGTCAGTACACCGCCCTGAACGGCAGCACCGATCGCCACGGCTTCATCCGGGTTAACGTCTTTACGCGGTTCTTTACCAAAGAACTCGGCCACTTTCTTCTGCACCATCGGCATACGAGTCTGACCACCAACGAGGATCACGTCGTTGATATCGGAAACGGACAGACCGGCATCCTGCAGAGCGACTTTCAGCGGCTCGATGGAACGGTTAACCAGGTCTTCTACCAGGCTTTCCAGTTTCGCGCGAGTCACTTTGATGTTCATGTGTTTCGGACCGGTCGCGTCTGCAGTGATGTACGGCAGGTTAACGTCGGTCTGCTGAGCAGAAGACAGTTCAATCTTCGCTTTCTCAGCGGCTTCTTTCAGGCGCTGCATGGCCAGCGGGTCGTTGCGCAGGTCAATGCCCTGATCTTTCTTGAACTCATCAACGAGGTAGTTGATCAGACGAGTATCGAAGTCTTCGCCGCCCAGGTGGGTATCACCGTTGGTCGCCAGAACTTCAAAGGTTTTTTCGCCATCAACTTCGTCGATTTCGATAATCGAGATATCGAAAGTACCGCCACCGAGGTCGTAAACCGCGATAGTACGGTTGCCCACTTCTTTATCCAGACCGTAAGCCAGCGCGGCCGCGGTTGGTTCGTTGATGATACGTTTAACTTCCAGACCGGCGATACGGCCGGCATCTTTGGTTGCCTGACGCTGCGCATCGTTAAAGTAAGCCGGTACGGTGATAACCGCTTCAGTTACCGGTTCACCCAGGTAATCTTCAGCCGTTTTCTTCATTTTCTTCAGCACTTCAGCAGAGATCTGCGGCGGTGCAGTTTTGGTGCCTTTCACATCCAGCCATGCGTCGCCATTGTCTGCGGCAACAATTTTGTATGGCATGATAGAAACGTCACGCTGAACTTCTTCGTCCTGGAAGCGGCGGCCAATCAGGCGTTTAATCGCAAACAGGGTGTTTTGCGGGTTTGTCACTGCCTGACGTTTAGCCGGCTGACCAACCAGAGTTTCACCATCCTGGGTATAGGCAATGATAGAAGGCGTGGTGCGATCGCCTTCGGCGTTCTCCAGCACGCGTGCAGTAGTGCCATCCATAATCGCTACACAAGAGTTGGTAGTACCCAGGTCGATACCAATAATTTTACCCATCTAAACGTCTCCACTAAAAATTCGATCAACATGTGGTTGTGAACCTGTAATAAGGGCGAAACGTGCGGTTTCAACTGCCCAGACATCATTTTTTTTCAGGTTCTTCACTGCGGTTGACTACAAGATGGGGTCGCCCACTCCGGCATCAAGGGGCAAGCATAAAAATTTTTTGCCTCGGATTCGCACAGGGTTACGGATGACTTGCCGAACAAGGTTGTTGGATGGCAAAAACGACGGCGAAATATACATACAAAAAACGGATTAAAATAGGAAATACATTCATAATATCATTGACATAACCCGCAATACTTGCGCGCTAAAAGCCCCGTTTTCGCAGTGATAAACTTCCCCGCCATCGCACTTCGCTTATTCAGGGGACAAATTAATGAAATCGCTATACCGGCTTTCCGTAGGGCTTATCCTCGGCGTGTCATTTATCACCTCGGCGGCCGCTAACGACCATAAAATTCTCGGCGTGATAGCTATGCCGCGCAATGAAACCAACGACCTGACGCTGACGCTCCCCGTCTGCCGGGTAGTCAAACGCATTCAGCTCAGCGCCGACCGCGGCGATATACAACTCTCCGGGGCGACGGTCTACTTTAAGGCCAGCCGCGGCGCCAGCCACACGCTGAACGTCCCCGCCGGGATCAAAGAGGGCAGCACCACCGGCTGGATCAACATCAATAGCGATAACGACAACAAACGTTGCGTGAAGAAAATCGCCTTCTCCGGCCACACGGTGCACTCCTCAGATATGGCATCACTGAAAATTATCGGCGATGACTAATGTCGCCCCTGCCCGAGAGAAAACGTTATGCATATTAATTACCTGGAGGATGACGATCTCGCCTTTCTGCCTGAGTGCAGCGAGGCGCATCTGGAAGCCTTTACCCGCATTCTGACCCACGGGGAAAATGGCAAACCCCGTCTCTCCAGCACGCTCCTGCGCAACGAGACATTTTTAGCGATGGAGGGGCACCCGGAGCGTTATCGCCGCAACTGGCAGCTAATCGCCGGTGAGCTACAGCATTTTGGCGGCGATAGCATCGCCAACACGCTGCGCCGCCATGGCAAATTTTATCGCGCGATCCTGCTGGATGTATGTAAACGACTGAAAGCGAAGGTCGACAAACAGCTGTCGACGCCGCAGATCGAGCAGCAGTTGCTGGCGCATTTTCTGCAGCACAGCTGGAATAAACTGAACGCGGAGCAAAAAGCGCAGTTTCTCACCGCGGTGGAGTGCCGGAGCCATGAGCTGGACAGCCTGATGGCTCATCTGCTGAGGCATCGCAAGCTAAGCGAAGGCGTCACTTTGTTGCTGGACGAACGCTTAACCGCCATCCTGCGCACGCATGCCGCGGTGAGCGTCATCGGTCATGGCCTGGTGCGCGGCGCCGGGCTGGGCGGACCGCTCGGCGCCGCGCTGAACAGCGTTAAAGCGGTGAGCGGCAGCGCCTACCGGGTCACCATCCCCGCGGTCCTGCATATTGCCTGTTTACGGCAAATGCTCCAGCCGCCGTCAGACACCGCGGAAATTGGTGAAAAATACCCCGCCAGATCATAGACAGCCCTTCAGCGCCTCATTATTATGCCGCGCCCCGCCGCCAAGTCGCGGGGTAATGCTTCCCTTTTAATGATAATTTTGAGGAATTATGGGCAACACTAAGTTGGCTAATCCGGCACCGCTGGGCCTTATGGGCTTCGGCATGACCACTATTCTGCTTAACCTGGCGAATAGCGGCCTGTTCGCATTCGATGTAGCTATCCTGGCGATGGGCATTTTTTACGGCGGCATTGCGCAAATTTTTGCCGGCCTGCTGGAATACAAAAAAGGCAACACTTTTGGCTTAACCGCTTTTACCTCCTACGGCAGCTTCTGGCTGACGCTGGTGGCGATTCTTCTGATGCCGAAAATGGGCCTGGCAGACGCGCCAAACGCGCACTTCCTCGGTATGTACCTCGGCCTGTGGGGCGTCTTTACCCTGTTTATGTTCTTTGGCACCCTGAAGGCAGCCCGCATGCTGCAGTTTGTCTTCCTGAGCCTGACCGTACTGTTCGCGCTGCTGGCGATTGGCCATTTGGCCGATAACGAAGGCATTGTGAAGGTAGCCGGCTGGGTCGGCCTGGTTTGTGGCGCCAGCGCTATTTACCTGGCGATGGGTGAAGTGCTGAACGAACAGTTCGGCCGCACCGTGCTGCCGATCGGCGAACCGCGCTAATCTTCCGCCGCCGTCCGGTCACTGGGCGGCGGCAGGTCATTATCAGCATCAGCTAGCCATCGTTAACGCTGCAACTCCCCTTCCGGCATCCCCGTCGGCGCCGTCAGCTCCTGACGCAGCCAGATACCTAATCCCAGCCCCATCAGCGACAGGGCCAGCACATACCAGGCCGGCGCCATCGGCGACACCCCCATCAGCATGGTGACCGCAATCGGCGTCAGGCCGCCAAAGATCGCGTACGACAGGTTGTAGGAGAAAGAGATGCCGGTGAAGCGTACTTCCGCCGGGAAGGCCCGCACCATCACATAGGGCACCGCCCCCACCACGCCGACGCAAAGCCCCACCGTACCGTAGAGCAGAAACAGCCGCTGCGGGCTGGCGCCGGCAAGATGGTAAAATGCCCAGCTGGCAACCGCCAGCAGCAGGCTGCCGACGATAAAAGTGCGGCTGGCGCCGAAGCGGTCCGCCGCCAGCCCGGCGAGCAGACAGCCGATGCACAACATAATGGTGGCGATGCTGTTGGCCTGCAGGGTAATGGCCGGCGCAAAACCATAGTGCTTCTGCAGCCAGACCGGCGACATCAGGATCACCACCACCACGCCAGCCGACAGCAGCCAGGTCAGCAGCATAGAGATCACCACCGCCTTCTGGTGCTTGAGCGCCACCGCTTTTACCGGCAGCTCCTGCGCCAGCGCTTTGCGCTGCTGCATCTCAAGAAAAATCGGCGTCTCCTGCAGCCAGCGGCGCAGATACATCGCTATCAGACCAAATACGCCGCCCAGCAGGAAGGGGATCCGCCAGCCGCCGTCGTGGATCCCCTGCGGCGTCAGACTGGTATTGATAAGCGTGGCCACCACCGACCCCAGCAGAATGCCAACCGTCAGGCCGGCCGTCAGCGTGCCGCAGGCGATACCAATGCGTTTTTCCGGGACATGCTCAGCGACAAACACCCAGGCGCCTGGAACTTCACCGCCGATCGCCGCTCCCTGTAGAATACGCATCAGCAGCAATAGCAGCGGGGCGATGATACCTACCGAGCTATAGGTCGGTAGCAGACCGATCGCCAGGGTTGGCAGCGCCATCAGCAGGATGCTGAGGGTGAACATTTTCTTGCGCCCCACCAGATCGCCAAAGTGGGCCATGATGATGCCCCCCAGCGGACGCGCCAGGTAACCGGCGGCGAAAATGCCAAAAGTTTGCACCTGGCGCAGCCATTCGGGAATATCCGCAGGGAAGAAGAGCTCGCCGACGACGGCGGCGAAGAAAACGAAAATGATAAAGTCATAAAACTCCAGCGCGCCGCCCAGGGCGGCCAGCGTCAGCGTTTTATAATCCTGGCGGTTGAGCGGTCGGTTTACATATGACATAACGCAATTTCATCCTGAGGTGTGCAGCGTGTTTTATAGTGTGTAAAGTAAAAATCACTATATCGTAAATAAAACGGCACACCATTAGCGATGCAGGTTATATCAAAAATGCATCAAATTCAGGATAAAGTTTCGCGTCTGGCACTCTTGGGACGAAAAGCTTCTACTACACGGCCATCGGTTTCCACATAAGGCCCTTCAAGCAACTGTACACAATAAGGTACACTTGCGAAAATACCGTGCACCAGCACGTTGCCGTCAGCATCTTTCACCCCTTCCAGAGTCTCCTGAATTGCTTTCGGTTGCCCGGGAAGGTTGAGGATCAGCGCCTGCTTGCGGATCACACCGACCTGCCGGGAAAGGATAGCCGTCGGCACAAAGTGTAGGCTAACCTGGCGCATTTGCTCGCCGAAGCCCGGCATCTCGCGATCGGCGATCGCCAGCGTTGCGTCGGGCGTCACATCGCGACGCGCAGGGCCGGTTCCGCCGGTGGTCAGCACCAGATGGCACCCCATTTCGTCAACCAGTTCGCACAGCGTTTGCTCAATGATGGCCTGCTCATCCGGAATCAGACGGGTTTGCAGCTCGAAAGGGGTGGTCAGGGCGCGTGCCAGCCACTCTTCCAGTGCCGGGATGCCTTTATCCTGATAGACGCCGCTGGAGGCGCGATCGGAAATGGAAACTAAGCCGATTCGTAAGGTATTCATGGTTATTCCGTTCAAACTGTGGCGTTAAACGAAATGATACACTGCCGGAGGCGGGACAGACAGTGTAATGTGGCCGACGGGCGTCGGCCACCTGCGCGATTACAGCAGTTCGTCGATCATTTTTTCCAGTTTTTCCTGGTCGATCGCAAACTTACGGATACCTTCCGCCAGTTTGTCTACCGCCATCGGATCCTGGTTATGCTGCCACAGGAACTCAGATTCGGTAATACGCTCCGGACGCGCTTTCACTTCACCGGTATATACCAGCTTACGCTCAACGGCGCCTTCGCTTTCGGACAGCTCTTTCAGCAGCGCCGGGGCGATGGTCAGGCGGTCACAGCCAGCCAGTTCCAGAATTTCGCCAACGTTACGGAAGCTTGCGCCCATCACGACGGTTTCATAGCCGTGCTGCTTGTAATACTCGTAGATTTCGCTGACGGAAACCACGCCCGGATCTTCTGCCGGTGCGTACTCTTTCTTGTCGGTGTTGGCTTTGTACCAGTCGAGGATACGGCCAACGAACGGCGAAATCAGGAAGACGCCCGCTTCGGCGCAAGCGCGAGCCTGAGCGAAGGAGAACAGCAGCGTCAGGTTACAGTTAATGCCTTCTTTTTCCAGCTGTTCAGCGGCGCGAATGCCCTGCCAGGTGGAGGCCAGTTTGATCAGAATGCGATCGTTGCTGATGCCCGCGTCGTTGTACAGCTTGATGATGCGCTTGGCTTTCGCGATAGACGCTTCGGTGTCATAGGAGAGACGTGCGTCCACTTCGGTGGAGATACGGCCCGGGATCAGTTTCAGAATTTCGAGACCGATGTTCACCGCCAGCTTATCGGAAGCATCGAGGATCTGCTGCGCGCGATCGCTGCTCTGGCTACGAGCCCAGGCGACAGCGTCGTCAATCAGCTTACGGTACTCAGGGATCTGAGCCGCGCCGAGAATCAGGGAAGGGTTAGTGGTGGCATCCTGAGGCTGATACAGCTTCATTGCCGCAATATCTCCGGTGTCAGCGACGACAGTGGTGTACTGACGCAGAGAAGTTAATTTATCCGTCATGATATATTTCTCTTAAACAGCAGTTAAGGGGATGTAACCGGTCTGCCCAGATGATAACACGCTGCCGGGTCAGCGCAACCGCCGACGAGAGAAGAGCGCAGAGTGTGATAAACTATGCAGATTAATTTGCTGAAAGCGAAAGGATTGTCACTTAATTGGTAACGCTTACACTGGCGTACCGGCATGGACAAGAGGATGTTTAATGCCTGATTTTCTCTCATTTATCAATGAAATACTCTGGGGCTCAGTAATGATTTATCTGCTACTGGGCGCCGGTATCTGGTTTAGCTGGCAAACCCGGGGTATTCAGTTTCGTTATGTGCGCAAATTCGGCCGCAGTCTAAAAAAAAGCCTGCACCCGCAGCCGGGTGGTTTAACGTCCTTTCAGGCGCTCTGTACCAGCCTTGCCGCCCGGGTCGGCAGCGGCAATCTTGCCGGGGTGACGCTGGCGATCGCCGCCGGTGGGCCCGGCGCCGTATTCTGGATGTGGGTTTCCGCCCTGCTCGGCATGGCCAGCAGCTTTGCTGAATGTTCCCTTGCTCAGCTGTATAAAGAACGCGATAGCCGCGGACAGTTTCGCGGCGGCCCGGCCTGGTACATGGCGCGCGGGCTCGGCATGCGTTGGATGGGCGTCCTGTTTTCGATCCTCCTCCTGCTGGCCTATGGTTTTATCTTCAATACCGTGCAGGCTAACTCCGTGGCCCATGCCTTGCGCTATGCGTTCGATCTGCCGGCGGCGGTCAGCGGCGGCGTGCTGGCCGTTGTCGTTTTGCTGGCGATCCTCCGTGGTTTACGCGGCGTGGCGCGTCTGATGCAATGGATCGTTCCCTTTATGGCGCTGTTGTGGATCGCCACCAGCCTGCTCATCGGCCTGTGGCACATCACCGCCCTGCCGACGATTTTCGCCACCATCTTTCGCTGCGCCTTCGGCTGGCAGGAGGCCGCCGCCGGCGCGGTGGGCTACACCATCAGCCAGGCGCTGACCAGCGGCTTCCAGCGCGGCATGTTCTCCAATGAAGCAGGGATGGGCTCTTCGCCTAACGCCGCCGCGGCCGCCGCCTCCTGGCCGCCGCACCCGGCGGCGCAGGGGATCGTGCAGATGATTGGCGTGTTTATCGATACTATCGTGATCTGTACCGCCAGCGCGATTATCGTCATGCTGGCGCCGCGGCCCGACAATGAATATACGCTCAACGGTATTCAGGACTTGCAACACGCGATGAGCGTGCTGGTCGGCGGCTGGGGAGCGGGTTTTATCGCCCTCATCGTGCTGCTGTTCGCCTTTAGCTCTATCGTAGCCAACTACGTGTACGCGGAAAATAATCTGGTCTTCCTGCGCCTGGATAAGCCACGCTATATCTGGGGGCTGCGAATACTCACCGTCCTGATGGTGCTGTTGGGGACCATGGTTAGCCTGCCTGTCGTCTGGCAGAGCGCGGATATCATCATGGCGCTGATGGCGATGACCAACCTGACGGCCATTCTGTTGCTCTCCCCGACGGTGCGGATTATCGCCAGCGATTATCTGCGTCAGCGGCGGCTGGGTATCCAGCCGACTTTCGATGCCACTCGTTACCCGGATATTGACCAACAGCTGGCCCCGGGCGCCTGGAATGAATTGCCGCGCGAATAGCGCGGCAATTGCAGCTATCGATCCCACCATGCACTTTTTTTGTTAAAATTCGTCGAAATTACCTGCAAGGACTGGATATGCTGATTCTGATTTCACCTGCTAAAACGCTCGATTATCAAAGCCCGCTGGCAACGACTCGCTATACCCAGCCCGAACTCCTCGAGTATTCTCAGCAGCTTATCGGCATCGCCCGTAAGCTGACCGCGCCGCAAATCGGCAAGCTGATGAGCATTAGTGACAAGCTGGCGGATCTAAACGCCACCCGCTTCCACGACTGGCACCCTGACTTTACGCCGCAAAATGCCCGCCAGGCGATCCTCGCCTTTAAAGGCGATGTCTACACTGGCCTGCAGGCAGAGACGCTCACCGAGGACGACTTTGACTTCGCCCAGCAGCATCTGCGCATGCTCTCCGGGCTGTATGGCGTGCTGCGCCCATTAGACCTGATGCAGCCCTACCGCCTGGAGATGGGGATCCGTCTGGAAAATCCGCGCGGCAAAGATCTGTACCAGTTCTGGGGGGATACCATTACCGAGAAGCTGAATCAGGCGCTGCGCGACCAGGGCGACGATATCGTCATCAACCTGGCTTCCGATGAATATTTTAAATCGGTGAAAACGCCAAAATTGCAGGGTCAGCTGATCAAGCCGGTATTCCTCGATGAGAAGAACGGCAAATTCAAAGTGATCAGTTTTTATGCGAAGAAAGCCCGCGGCCTGATGAGTCGCTACATTATTGAAAACCGCTTAACCCAGCCGGAGCAGCTCAAAGCTTTTAATAGCGAAGGCTATTTCTTTGATGCGGATGCCTCAGAGAAAGGCGAACTGGTGTTTAAACGCCACGAGCAGTAACACGTTACGGTAATAAAAAAGGGGAGTTATTCCCCTTTTCAATATAATTAAGCAGATTATTACTTATTTTAACGCACCCAGTTTTCCACCACGCCTTTTTCATCGAAGAAAATCATCAGCGAGTTCGAATCTTTTTGGCTGGACTTATCGACCGCATCGGCAGCTTGCGATGCCCCGGTTACCGGGATCATGGAACCCGCGAGGCTGACCAGGTTGATCCCTTTATCTACTGAATAATACCAGCTCTCTTTACCCGACGCCGTCACCGTCGTATGACCAGAATCCGGGGCACCAAAATACTGACGAACCTCGGCCTTGGTGGTTTTTCCGACAATGAGATGTTGTTTCAGATAGGCTGGCGTTAATTTATCTTCATTACCGCCAATCGTTGTCCCGGAGCAGCCTGTTAAAGCGAACACCACCAAAAAAAGAGATAAAATACGCATATTTCCTCCTTGAAAACCTTGTGCATTAACAATGCATCTATATCAAATGATATCTATAGCTGCTTCATAATAAAATCAGCAGCATAAATATAAGCAGCATGAAATAATAAATAAAAAAGATAATCCAGTGGAATTATCCGGCAAAGATGACAATCCGTAAAAGAGTTTGCAATAAAAGCAGTGCGCTGACAATAAAATAGTGTGGGGAATTTTATGGAGAGAAATTTTACTGATATGGAAAAGTGCGTTAAATATAAAAACCGGGCAATAGCTGCCCGGTTTGGTCGATCATGTTGCCGATATTATTGCCTGGCTTAGCCCATCATCAGCTTACGCAGCGCGGCGAAATCCGCCGGCAGGTTGTGAGACAGCAGCGGCAGGTCGGCGCGGTCGGCCAGCTCCTTCGGCAGCGGCAGAGTCTCCTGCAGGATCTCCTCCACGCTCTCTTTGAACTTCGCCGGATGGGCGGTGCCGAGGAACAGGCCGTACTCTCCCGGCTGCAGCTGATCGCGCAGCGCGCGCCAGGCAATCGCCGCATGCGGTTCAGAGATGTAGCCGATGGCCTTCAGCTCGCGCATCGCTGCTTTGGTGGTCTCATCATCGACCGCGGCATAGCCCAGCTCGCTGAGGCGCCAGATTTTACGGCGGAACAGCTCTTCAACGCGCGGCCAGTTGTTCGGCTGGCTGACGTCCATGGCGTTGGACAGCGTCGCCTGGGTGGCTTTTGGCGCCCACTCGCCGCCCTGCAGATAGCGCGGAACGGTGTCGTTGGCGTTGGTGGCGGCGATAAAGCGCTTGATCGGCAGCCCCAGCGACTTGGCCAGCAGACCGGCGGTCAGATCGCCGAAGTTGCCGCTCGGCACGGAAATCACCAGCTGATTGCGGGCTTCCTGCGGCAGCTGCGCCGCCGCTTCGAAGTAGTAACAGATCTGCGCCAGCAGGCGGCTGATGTTGATGGAGTTAGCCGAGTTGAGACCCAGCGTCGCCTTCAGCTCTTCATCGTCAAACGCCTGCTTCACCAGCGCCTGGCAGGCATCAAAGTCGCCATCAATCGCCACGGTTTCAATATTGCCGCCGAGGGTACAGAACAGCTTCTCCTGCAGCGGACTGATCTTGCCGCGCGGATAGAGGATCACTACCTTGACGTTCGGCAGGCCGTAGAAAGCATGCGCCACCGCCGCCCCGGTGTCGCCAGAGGTCGCGGTGAGGATGGTGACCGGCTTATCGCCTGCGATGTGGGTCAGCATCTGCGCCATAAAGCGGCCGCCGAAATCCTTGAACGCCAGCGTAGGGCCATGGAACAGCTCCAGACAGCCGACATCTTCCTGAACCTTGCTTACCGGCGCCGGAAACGCAAACGCCGCGCGCACCCGCTGCTGCAGGACATCCTGCGGGATCTCATCGCCGATAAAGGCGGATAAAATTTTGGCGCTACGGGTGACAAAGTCCTGCGCCAGCATGTCGTCGATTTCAGTCAGGCTGAATTCCGGCAGATCGTGCGGAAAGAACAGGCCCTGATGCTTGCCAAGTCCCTGGGTGACGGCCTGCGCAAAGCTGACCTGCTCGTTATGATCTTTTAAGTTATACAGTTTCATTGGTTATCCCACTACGCGTGCGCCCGCCGTGTCCAGCCGGCAAATATGAACAAAGCCTTCCTGATTCTGCAGATAGTGCGCGCCAAGCCAGTCGGCGACGCGCTGTGCGGTATCCGGTTTATCACACAACGCGAACAGCGTTGGGCCAGAGCCGGAGATGCCGCAAGCCTGGGCGCCCATTTCCATGGCCGCCTGACGCGCTTCGCTAAAGCCCGGCAGCAGTTTGGTTCGGTACGGTTCGGCAATCACATCTTTCATCAATTTTGCCGCCAGCTGCGGCTGGCGGGTGGATATCATTGAAACACTTCTTAAGCATCTCTGCCATGATGCCTCTTCTTCTATATTCCTTCCACACCGCAACTGCTACAATATAATTTAATGTATATGTCTTCTTTCCTGCTCTTATGTGATATGGATTTAAATGGATCATTCCTAAGATCTTGTTGTCTTCTTCTGCCAGTATCACTTGATTCGTTGCATATATCTCTTCAAAATAATATTGTGCAAACGGCTCTGGATCTTCAAAAATCTCCTGATACATGTCATATACTGGCTGTTTGTCTTTGTTTTTCTGATAAACGATCTCCATGCTATTTCCTTTATTCTTATTTTGTTTCATTCAGCAGACACACTGCCTGTGCACTGATCCCGAGTCCCTCTCCTGTGAATCCTAAATGTTCTTCTGTCGTTGCTTTGACATTCACCTGATCTGGATCTACTTTGAGGGTCTTACTGATATTTTCTTTCATTGTTGGAATATAATTTAATAACTTTGGTCTCTGTGCAATGACTGTCGCATCCACATTCCCAATCTCGTATCCTTTTTCCTCGATCAATCTTACAACTTCTGCTAACAACTTCATGCTGTCTGCATTATGATATGCAGGATCTGTGTCTGGAAAATGCTTTCCGATATCTCCTAATGCTGCTGCCCCAAGGATCGCATCCGTGATCGCATGCAGCAGAACATCAGCATCTGAGTGTCCTAATAATCCTTTCTCATATGGTATATTTACTCCGCCTAAGATCAAGTCTCTTCCTTCTACTAACTGATGGACATCATATCCCATTCCTACACGCATATTCTTGCTCTCCTTTTTTTGTTTTTATTATAACATGATTCCACTCTTTTATCATGATTTTTAGCAGAAAAAAAGACATATTCATATCGAATATGTCTTCCGAAAGTAGCGATGAGCAGATTCGAACTGCTGACACTACGGGTATGAACCGTATGCTCTAGCCAACTGAGCTATCTCGCCATCTTTTTTTGTTTCTTTTGTT
>OGKM01000244.1_pt1 | contig 35150 bp, 35 predicted proteins | sample 1572501 | NCBI WGS metagenome assembly OGKM01 (sample SAMEA2582154, study PRJEB24529) | metagenome | biome: Human gut stool | place: China | collected 2011
GACTTAATAAAGCAGTTGCTGAGGCAATGAAAAACGAACGTCTCAAGACAGATTTGATCACAAATGTCTCTCATGATATTAAGACACCACTGACTTCTATTTTGAACTATGTCGGCATCTTAAGACAAACAGATCCGGCGGATCCGAAAGTTCAGGATTATCTGAACATTCTGGAAGAGAAAGCACAGAGACTGAAGACATTGACAGAAGATGTAGTAGAAGCATCGAAAGTCAGCAGCGGGAATATTTCCCTGGAATATATGGATCTTGATCTGTCGGAAATGATCCAGCAGACGCAGGGTGAACTCGAAGAAAAATTCGAGGCGAGAAATCTGGCAATCGTCACAGATCTTCCAGCAGAACCGGCTGTTGTGCATGTCGATGGAAGAAGAATGTGGCGTGTCCTGGAAAACATTTACGGAAATGCAGCCAAGTACGCAATGCCTGGAACAAGAGTTTATGCGACTCTGAAAACAGATGATACAAAGGTAAGGTTTTCGTTGAAAAATGTTTCCGAGCATCAGTTGAATATTCAGGCTGACGAACTGACAGAACGTTTTATCCGCGGAGATATTTCCAGAAGTACGGAGGGAAGTGGATTGGGACTTTCCATTGCGAAGAGCCTTACAACGATGCAGGGCGGCACATTTGATCTGTATCTGGACGGAGATTTGTTCCGGGTAGATATTACATTTCCAAGAGTGAAAGCAAAAGGAAATGCTGCCGGGGCAACAGAGGAATCGAAAGAGAAATCATCAAGCGGTGTATCTTGACATTCTATTCGCGTTATGCTAACCTTTTTAAGGAATGAAAAGCAGTGATAAGCGAAACGCGATGAGGAAGAGAGTAGTCTGTAACAGATTCTACAGAAAAGTCCTGAAGGCTGTCAGGCCGGATGTTGAGAGGGATGGATGGAAGACAGATGAAGATGGCTTCTGAGCAGCGCAGATGAGCCTGAACAGAGTAATCAAGTGGGTTGTTTAAGCAACAATCTTGAATAAAAAGATCCGGGTTAGTCTGTGAAGGGATTCGCCCTTTATAGCGAAGAGTATCGACAGTGAGAAATGCCGTAATGTTCAAAGTGGTTTTGATCAACAAAGCAGTTTTTACTAACAAAAATGCAGATACTCCTAGAGGTTTCTTTCCGCGAGGAAGGAACGAAGAGAAGTGGTAACACGAAAGTATGATTCGTCTTCTCAGGGATGCAAGTCCCTGGGAGGGCGTTTTTTAATATATTAGGTTCGTTCCTAACATATTAAAAACGCTTCGCTAGGGATGTGCACTGCGGCGTACAAAGTAGGTGTCGCAAGCGACCGCTGCAAGTGCAAGAATGTGCCTTGGCACATTTTTTGTTCCGAAAAATCTAGAAAAAATCGTATTAGTAATCACTGAAAGTTGAGAAAAGAATCCCACATTGCGGGAAAAGGAGGCAGAAAAATGTCAGAAAAACCAAAATATTATATAACAACAGCGATTGCCTATACATCAGGTAAACCGCATATCGGAAACACATACGAGATCGTGCTTGCAGATGCAATCGCACGTTACAAGAGAAGCCAGGGATATGATGTATTCTTCCAGACAGGAACAGATGAGCACGGACAGAAGATCGAGCTCAAAGCCGAGGAGGCTGGAATCACACCAAAGGAATTCGTAGATAATGTATCAACAGAAATCAAAAGAATCTGGGATCTGATGGATACATCTTATGACAAATTCATCCGTACAACAGATGAAGATCATGAGAAACAGGTTAAGAAGATTTTCAAGAAACTTTACGACAAGGGAGATATTTACAAGGGACATTATGAAGGAATGTACTGTACACCGTGTGAGTCTTTCTTCACAGAGTCTCAGCTTGTAGATGGAAAATGTCCTGACTGTGGACGCCCGGTTCAGCCTGCAAAAGAAGAGGCATATTTCTTCAAAATGAGCAAGTATGCTGACCGCCTGATCGAGCATATCAATACACATCCGGAGTTCATTCAGCCGGTTGCCCGTAAGAACGAGATGATGAACAACTTCCTTCTTCCGGGACTTCAGGATCTGTGTGTATCCAGAACATCTTTCAAGTGGGGAATTCCGGTAGATTTCGATCCAAAGCACGTTGTATACGTATGGCTTGATGCTCTTACAAACTATATCACAGGAATCGGATATGATGCAGACGGAAACAGCACAGAGCAGTTTGGCAAGCTTTGGCCGGCAGATCTTCATCTGATCGGAAAAGATATCATCCGTTTCCATACAATTTACTGGCCAATCTTCCTTATGGCACTTGATCTTCCACTTCCGAAACAGGTATTCGGACATCCTTGGCTGCTTCAGGGAGACGGTAAGATGAGCAAATCCAAGGGAAATGTTCTCTATGCAGATGAACTCGTTGATTTCTTCGGTGTAGATGCAGTTCGTTACTTTGTACTGCATGAAATGCCATTCGAGAATGACGGTGTTATTTCCTGGGAACTGATGGTAGAGCGTTTGAACTCCGACCTTGCCAATACACTTGGAAACCTTGTAAACAGAACTGTTTCCATGACAAACAAATACTTCGGCGGAACAGTAGAAGATAAGGGTGTTGTAGAAGATGTAGATGCAGAACTGAAAGCAGTTGTAGAGAATGCTTCTAAAGCAGTTGATGCTAAGATGGCAGACCTCCGCGTTGCCGATGCGATTACAGAAATCTTCAATCTGTTCAAACGCTGCAATAAATATATTGATGAGACAACTCCTTGGGTACTCGGAAAAGATGAATCCAAGAAGGATCGCCTTTCTACAGTACTTTGGAATCTGATCCAGAGCATTTCTGAAGGTGCAAGACTTCTTGAATCTTTTATGCCTTCTACAAGTAAGAAGATCCTTGAGCAGCTTGGTAACGGACATGTAACAGAGAAGCCGGAGATCCTGTTCCAGAGAATGGATCTTGAGGAAGTTATGAAAAAAGTAGAAGAACTTCATCCGAAGGTAGAAGAAAAGGAAGAGGAAGAAGCTGTGATCAACATTGAGCAGAAAGATGAGATCACATTTGAGCAGTTCGGAGCAATGCAGTTCCAGGTTGGAGAGATCATTGCATGTGAGGCTGTAAAGAAATCCAAAAAGCTTCTCTGCTCTCAGGTAAAAGTTGGAAGCCAGGTAAAACAGATCGTATCCGGAATCAAAGCGCATTACACACCGGAAGAAATGGTTGGTAAGAAAGTTATGGTTCTTGTAAACCTGAAACCTGCGAAGCTGGCAGGCGTACTTTCAGAGGGAATGTTGCTTTGTGCAGAAGATGCAGAAGGTAACCTTGCACTGATGACACCGGAAAAAGAAATGCCGGCTGGAGCAGAAATCTGTTAATTGAAATGTTTAAAAATTCAGACAATTACAACCAAAGCAGATAATAAATAAAAAATATAAAAAAATCAAATGAATATATTGACAAATTGGACGCCGAATGTTATTATATAACCATCAAAGAGAGAAAGAAATCTCCCAAAGATATTTAACTAAGAAGGCAAAAGTAACAGACGCCGGATTAGATTAAAAATACAAGTTCAACAGGAGGTCAGTCCCATGGACAGTATAGTTTCAGATTTTTATCAATATGTCAGTGGTATGATGAGTGAAGGTTCCTGTGAAGAAAGAGACCTTTGCCAAGCGTAAAAGTCCAGTAGAAAGAAAAGAAGATCAAAGATCGGAGAGTACGGAAACTGGAAGCAAAGAGAAAAAGATGAATCACTCATAGATGTATTGAATAAAAATACCGCATATAACATAGAATGAAAAATGTGTAAAGAAACATTGAGAGGATATGTTATAATCTCAGATTTGTTATAAAAGCAGGAATGACTTGACAGAAGATTTAATACATAAAGTATTGAATGGATATGAAAATCATTCAAGTGATAAAATAACAGACGACAAAGGTCTCACAGGAACGTAGAATCGCGAATAATCTCCGATACAAAATATAAAATTATAATAATAATACAATTAAATAACACTAAAAATGCACTTTCAAAAGGAATTGAAGGTGCATTTTTTTGACATTACAGACCTCATATGGTAGAATAATGAAAGAGTATCGGCTAGTGCCTAATGGACACATTCAGACCAAAACTAATATTTCAATGACAATGAGGTGAGTACAGTGGATAAGTATGAATATAAGTTAAAGACAGAAGAGATGCTGGAACTTATGGAAGATGGAGAATACAGAAAAGCAGCGGCAGCAGCAGATCTGATTGACTGGAAGCGTGTCCGTAACGCAGGGATGCTGATGAATGTCAGTGATATTTATGAGAAAACAAAAGAGTATCAGAAGAGCTACGATGTGATGAATCTTGCATATCGCCGTTCCGAAGGAAGCCGCAAGGTGATCTATAAGTTATGTTCTCTTGCAATTAAGACAAAGAATATAGATGAAGCAATTGACTATTATGACGAATTTATCCAGATTGCACCGAAAGATCCGAACAGGCATATCCTTAGATATCAGATCTTAAGAGCGCAGAGAGCGCCGATCGAACAGCAGATTGAGGCTCTGGAGGAATTTAAGAAGGCAGAATATATTGAAGAGTGGGCTTATGAACTGGCGAAGCTTTATCGCGAAGCAGGTATGATGACAGAATGTCTGGAAGAGTGTGATGATCTGATCCTCTGGTTCAGCGAGGGTAAGTATGTTTATAAGGCAATGGAACTGAAGATGCAGTATAAGCCATTGTCACCATCGCAGCAGCAGAAATATGATCACAGATACGAGAAGCTTTCTTCCGAGACAGAAGAAATACCGGATCTGGCTTCCTATTTAGAAGAAGACGAGGAAAAAGATTCTGCATCAGAAGGAGCCGAGGCACTTGGAGATACAAGATCAATCGGGCTGACAGAGCAGCCGGTGATGGAGAACGACAGTACTTCCGATGTGATTGATACGGATGCGGTTACTTTGGAAACGGCAGAAGAGCCGGATGCCGAAGTAGAAAGTCCGGAAGAAGCAGGAGTAGAAACAGCAGAAGTTATAGAAGCTTCCGAGGATGAGTCAGAAGTTCAGCCGGCAACGGTAGAGACAAGTGGAGATAAGAGAACACTTAGCAAAGATACAGCTTCCATACCGATTGTCAGTAAGAATCCGGTAAAACCAGTCAAGAAGAAACTTGGAGATACGATGCGGTTAGATGAAGCTCTGCAGCAATTACTCAATCCGAAACCGGAAGTTCAGGCAGAACCGGGAGAAGAAGTTGAACCGGATATGACAGATCTGGAAGAGGATATTGCAGCAATTGAGGATGTAGAAGATCTTGAGATCGTGAATCAACTGACAGAAGAGAAGAAAGCTGAGGAAGCCAGTAAAGAACGAGTAGTTCCATCAGGGATGAAAGAACTGATACCGGAACCGGAGACAGAAGAAGAGCTTATAGAACAGGCAGTGGAGGAGACTTCAGAAGATGTCCCAGAAGATGCAGTTGCTATAGAAGCAGGGGAAGCAGAACCGGAAGAAGTTCTTGAAGTAGAAGAGGCAGAACCGGAAGAGGAAGAAGTTCTTGAAGTAGAAGAAGCAGAACCGGAAGAGGAAGAAATTCTTGAAGCAGGGGAAGCAGAACCGGAAGAGGAAGAAATCCTTGAGGTAGAAGAGGCAGAACCGGAAGAGGAAGAAGTTCTTGAAGTAGAAGAGGCAGAACCGGAAGAGGAAGAAATCCTTGAAATAGATGAAGCTGAGTCAGAAGATCTGACAGATGAATCAGAAGATTTGTCTGAGGTGGAGGAACTGATCTCAGAAACTGAAGTTGTCAATGATGAAGATGATTCAGAAGGAGCAGCAGTAAGAGAGACTATGGACAATAAAAATAATGAAGAACCAATTTTATCACCAGAGATACAGAAACTGATTGATGAGATTGAAGGTGTTATTCCGGAAGAGGAAGAAGTAGATGCAACAGTAAGTTCAGAAGAAGTTCTTGAGGTAGAAGAAGAACCACATGAAAATATGGGAGAGCTTGCGGATGATCTCAGACTCGGTGAGGACGAGTACGAAGATTATGATGCGTATGACTGGGATGATGCAGAAGAGTTTGACGAAGACGATATTTTAGATGATTATGAAGAGTCTGATGACGATTTGTTGGATGATTATGAAGAGTCTGATGACGATCTGCCGGATGATTATGAAGAGTCTGATGATGATCTGTTCGGTGAGGAAGAAGGATATGATGATCTGGATGCTTATGGTTATGAAGAAGACGATGAGGATGATGAAGTAATCAATCCAAGAGATCTTTTCACAGCGGAAGATAAGGTTTCAGATGATGATCTTCTTGGTCTGAATTCTTATGAAGAAGTGCCAAATTTTGAAGATGAATTCAGCGTGAATCCAGCGCATAGTGAGGAACCGGATGACAGAGAGATTCCGGATGAAGATGGCGGAATTGATATCATGTCTGCGACGACACCATTGAGCCGTAAAGAGACTGCAAAATTGATCGCAACAGGTAAGACATCACCATTACCGTTAGATGAGATTGCAGATGCAATGTCTGATACAGGATTTATCGTACATGGTCGTTATGATCTTGAAACACAGAGTGGAATCGGTACAAGAGCAGGGCTTACAGAGGAACAGAAAAAACTCTTCTCTTATTTTGTACCTGTGCGTGGTATGAGTGAGCAGCTGGTAGATGTACTTGAGCAGGATAAGAACTGTACAAACCGCAAAGGAACTTCCAGAACAGGAAACCTTTTGATCATTGGAAACAAAGGAAATGGAAAGACAGTCCTCGCTGTTGATGTTGTAAAGGCAATTCAGAAGCAGCGTGATATCCGTCAGGGTAAGGTTGCAATTGTGACAGGTGAGTCACTGAATAAGAAGAGAATCGGAGACATTTTCCGTAAATTGTACGGCGGTGCACTGATCATTGAAAAAGCCGGACAGATGAACGAAAAAACACTCGCCAAGCTGAACAAAGCAATGGAGCAGGATACAGGAGAACTTTTGGTAGTTCTTGAAGAGCAGAGAAAACCACTGGACAGACTTCTTTCTTCCAACAGAGAATTCAGAAGAAAATTTACTTCCAGACTTGAAGTGCCGATCTTTATTAATGATGAGCTTGTAACATTTGGACAGACTTATGCTCAGGAGAATGGTTACAGAATCGATGAGATGGGAATTCTTGCACTGTACAGTAAGATTGATTCTTTACAGAGAGAAGATCATGCAGTGACAGTAGCAGAAGTGAAAGAAGTGATGGATGATGCAATCGCTCATTCACAGAAAGCTTCCGCAAAGAAGCTTGTGAAGAGAGTATTTGGAAAGAATACAGATTCTTCCGACAGAATTCTGCTTTCAGAGAAAGATTTCAACATTTAATGACATATATTTGTTAAGAATTAATAGACAGTCAGTAAAACGACTGTCTATTTTTGTGCAATAATACATTTTCTCTTTCTTTTTTATACAGTATCAAGTATAATAAAACTATAGTGTTCAAGGGTAGAATGAAACTTTGTTACCAATTGAATGATTCGGTAATGTGCCTTGATCTATAAGAAATTGTATGGTTTTTAAATCATTACAATCAGGAATATATTTGAGCAGTGAGGTGGCTTTATGGTTAAGAAAAACAGCACGAAGACGAAAGTGCAGCCTTATGAGATCGGAGAACTTGACCATTATCTTTTTGGGCAGGGAAATCATTATGAGATTTATAAAAAGATGGGTGCCCATGAGGTGACAAAGAACGGAAAAAGAGGAGTATATTTTGCGGTATGGGCTCCTCATGCAGTAAACGTTTCTGTAATCGGAGAGTTTAATGACTGGGATGAGACGAAAGATAAGATGAAGAGAGGGGAGCCTCTCGGAATATATACATGCTTCGTTCCGGAGGCGAAGAAAGGGGATTTGTATAAGTTCTGTATAGAGACACAGGCGGGTGAGAAGATTTACAAAGCAGATCCATTTGCTAATTATGCAGAGCTCCGGCCGGGAACAGCTTCCAGAATCACAGACATTTCTAATCTGAACTGGTCAGACAGTAAGTGGATGACTGCTCGTGAGAAATGGGATAACAAAGAAGAACCAGTGTCTATTTATGAAGTACATATGGGTTCCTGGATGAGACATCCTGGAAGAGAAGATGAAGGATTTTATACATATCGTGAGTTTGCAGAAGCAATTACAAAGTATGTAAAAGAGATGGGATATACTCATGTTGAGTTGATGGGAATCGCAGAGCATCCATTTGACGGTTCCTGGGGATATCAGGTAACCGGATATTATGCAGCAACTGCACGCTATGGAACACCGGAAGATTTTGCATATATGGTGAATTACCTTCATAAGAATAATATCGGTGTTATTCTTGACTGGGTACCGGCGCATTTCCCGAAAGATGCACATGGTCTGGCAGATTTTGACGGAACACCGACATTCGAATATCCAGATCCGAGAAAGGGCGAGCATCCTGATTGGGGAACGAAGGTTTTCAATTATGAAAAACCGGAAGTTTCCAACTTCCTTCTGGCGAATGCATTGTTCTGGGTTGAACATTATCATGTAGACGGACTTCGTGTAGATGCAGTGGCATCTATGCTGTATTTGGACTACGGAAGAGAAGATGGACAGTGGATTCCGAATAAATTTGGCGGAAATGAGAATCTTGAGGCGATTGCATTCTTTAAACATCTGAATTCTGTAGTTTGCGGAAGAAATAAAGGCGTTATGATGATCGCAGAAGAATCTACAGCATGGCCGAAGGTGACAGGATCTCCTGAGGATGATGGACTTGGATTTACTTTGAAGTGGAATATGGGGTGGATGCATGACTTTACAGAATACATGAAACTGGATCCTTATTTCAGAAAAAATGCACATCATATGATGACATTTTCTATGGAATATGCATATTCAGAGAACTATATTCTTGTACTTTCTCATGATGAGGTTGTTCATCTGAAATGCTCCATGTTGAATAAGATGCCGGGAGAAGGATGGGATAAGTTCCGCAACTTGAAAGCGGCATATGCATTTATGATGGGACATCCTGGAAAGAAACTTCTCTTTATGGGACAGGAGTTCGCACAACTTCGTGAGTGGAGTGAAGAGAGAGAACTGGATTGGTTCCTTCTTGCAGAAGAACCGCATCAGCAGATTCAGAACTGGTATAAAGATCTGCTTCATCTTTATAAGAAGAATAAGGCATTGTATGAGTTGGATGATGATCCGAAGGGATTTGACTGGATCAATAAGGATGACATCTTCCGGAGTATTTTCAGTTTCATAAGACATTCAAGGGATGGTAAGAAAAATCTGCTCTTTGTATGCAACTTTACACCGGTAGACAGGCCAGATTACCGTGTTGGTGTTCCGAGAAGAAAGCAGTGCAAGCTTGTTCTTAACAGTGATGAGACAAAATACGGTGGATCAGGAGAAGAACGCCCATTGGTTTACAAGCCAGAGAAACAGGAATGTGATGGTCAGAAATATTCCTTTGCATATCCTCTTCCGGGATATGGTGTGGCAGTATTTGAGTATTAAGTTGTATGGTATGATATTTTCTACGAATAGATGGAACAGGAATTAGACATACATTGATTTGCCCCTGCATAGATTGTAAAAAACAAACTATGCAGGGGCTTTTCTATGAGAGAATATATTGAGGAGCGTGCAGTAGAAATTGCAAATTATATTATAGAAAATAATGCGACAGTGAGACAGACAGCGAAACAGTTTCGGATTAGTAAGAGTACGGTGCATAAGGATGTTACAATATAGAACTATTTACGAAGATATATTATATGATTGATTAGAAAAAAGGATATGCATGTTAAAACAAGTATTCGTGAGGGCCTTCAGGATTTGAAAAATTAGAGAAAAAGCCTTGTAATCATGAGAAAAAATGAAATGGAAAATGGATAGCCGATAAATGTACAGGCCCAGAGGGAAAATATCTCTTCTGGGCTTTGTTTTTACGACAAGTTGTATGCAAAAGGATGATTTATATAATGCTTCATGGTATAATTAGGCTATCGCAGAGGGGGAGGAAGCATGGAAGAATTATTTGTATATTCATTGCTATATAGTATTGGATATGAAAAAAACGATGAATATAGAGACGTTCTTGATAATCTGTTCTGTTGCACTCCGGAAGATGAGATTTTGCTTGACTTAGAAGGCAGAGATTACAAAGATGCTATGTTGCATTTATATCAGTTAATGAACGAATTATCTTTTGATATCATAAAATTTGGTGATCAGTTGATGAGTGAATTAAAAACTGTTTATAAAGAAAGTGACATTGTTGGATTTAGCAAAAAGATGTATGACTTATGGAAACTATTGCCTGATAAAATAAATAATGAAGAACCATTTTACACATTAAACTATGCAGGCGATTGCTTAAGTTATGGTGATGAAATACAATGTCGTGAATTATATAAGTGTGCGTTGAATTATTATGAGGATAATAGTAACTAGTATACGGAATTATAATTATAGAAGAATGGAGATGTGTTATGGGATTATTTGATAAATTCAAGAAAAATAGTAAGAATGAGAAAAAAGAAAACGAGATAATAAATGCTTCTGGATGGGATGCAATTGATGAAGAAGCAAAAAGAATATATCCAGGTCAGGATAATCCAAAACATTATGCATCTTTAATTAAATGGCGTTTTGGTGGACCAGATCCACTTGATGGGATTAGTGTATATGATGGTGGAGATTATTGGCATTTCGTAACGTATGGATTATCAGAACTTTATGACAAAGAAAGCGATGATAAAGAGTGGAGCGGTTACGGAATGGAATTTACATTTAAATTAAAGAAGGATAGTTATGTAGATGAAGAACAAGAAATTAAATGTATATGTGGATTGTTACAACAAATCGCACGGCTTACTTTTGAAAGTGGAGAAATATTTAATCCATTTGAATATTTGTATACAGGACAAACAGCGGGTATTGATTCAAGACAGGTTTCAAATATAACAGGTTTTATAACGATATCAGATACAAAATTTCAGACATTAAATACGAAAAATGGACGAGTTGATTTTCTCGAATTTATTGGAGCTACAAATAGCGAATTATTAGCACTTAAAAATAAAGAATTCAATGTAAAAACTTTATATAGTAAAATAGGAAGCGATGTTACGGACTATAATAGAAAATCTGTTGTATAATTTTCTTGGCATTAGAAGATGGAAGTTCTTATAAGGAGGAGTTCCCTGATTTTGAGTCTTATTTGTCTGACAGGGTGAATGATGCAATAGACAATTTATAAAGTACGTCTTGGTTCAAAATATCATGCGGTTAAATTGGATAAAAGTTTAGTTGAATGGAGAGATGCATTATGGGATTGTTTGATAAATTTAAGAAAAATAGCAAGAATGTGAAAAAAGAAAATGAGAAAATAAATACTTCTAGTGGAAATTTATTTGATGAGAAACCAAAGGATGCATTGACCAATAATATGAATTTTGATGAAAAATTGGGTACTTATGTAATAGAGATTAAAGGCATTATTTTTGAAAGTGGAACAGAACAAGGTGATACTTATATAAGTAGTTTGGATAAAATTGCAGATAATTACTATAATGCTTTAAATGGTATTGTTAAATTCATGATGCCGGATTTGGAATTGACTTATGGTAAATTAGATGAAGAATTGATAAGAGAAAAATTAGGAAAGCCAACGATTGATTATGATAATGGCACAGTAAAATATTTAGAGCAATCATTTGACGGTTTTCATATTTTTGAATTTGAATTTTTAGACGATGAATTTACAGATATTCAGTACTTTTCAATTGATGGTTAAATTTTGCAGAGCAAGATCCACCTGGGTAATACCGTATTGTAATTATTGATGATAATATCCAATAATCAGGGATATTGTAGTGGCTACATTCAAAATGTAAGTAGTAAAAAATAGAATATTTTTTCACAGAGCATCTGGCAGAAGCTGGGTGCTCTTCTTTTATGAAAAATTAGAGAACTTTTTTATATCACCCTGTATTTTATGCCATTTCCGTTTCGATATATAGAGGGATTAAATTCGAAATTCTGAATATCTAGGACTATTTCAGAAGAGATTTTCATAGTAATGGACAAAGAGTGAGCAGGGAGGAGGTGGAAACTTCACCGTGGCGAAAAGAAAATTGAACTATCGATTTCATAATCCCAATCCGGTGGAAGTGACCGCCGAGTACATATTAAAGGTGATGATAGAAGCGAATGCGGAGAAGGTGGAGAAGGTGTTACAAGAGGAGATGGAACAGAGAAGAGAAAAGGCTGTGAATACGGATAATTAAATAAAGATAGAATGGATTGATTTATCGTCAACATAGCTGCAAAAAATGTCGAAAATTGCCGAAAATAAAATTACAACTAAAAATATGAGAATTTATCTCGTAAACATGTTGCAAAAAAGAAAAACAGGGATATAATAGGGATATAGACAAGAAGTTTAAGCAATGGAGGTAAAGAAGATGTTATGCCAATTTACAGTGAAAAATTTTAAGAGTATACGAGACGAGGTAACATTTGACATGCAGGCTGCCGCCATTTCTGAGCATGAAGATAGAATTATAAAAGATACAGATGATGAATTGTATTTACCAGTATCTGCGGTGTATGGACCGAATGGCGGTGGAAAATCAAATGTTCTCGAAGCGTTGCATAGTCTAGTTACGAAAGTGTTGAGACCATTATATGCCACAAGCAACAATGAGGATGTTGCAATCAAGATGAAAAAGCTGGTGATAGAGCCATTTGCTTTTGACGCAAAAACAATAAATGAACCGACAGAATTTGAATTGTTCTTTAGAACCGCGCAGGCTGAGTATCGGTATGAATTGACAGTCAAAAAAGAAGTGATCGAATATGAAAGGCTGGATCGTATAAAATTAGAAACTGGAAGAAAATCAGCACTGTTTGAAAGAGACGAAAATGAAATCAATTTAAAAGGTGCATTTGCAAGGTTAAAAACCAGTGATGAACTATCTGACACATTACCATTACTATCTTATCTAGGAATTACTTATAGTAAAAATGAAGTGGTTCAGGATGTCCTGGATTGGTTTGATGAAGAAATTGATTTTCTGAATCATGGAAATCCTATGCAGGAATTACGAATGGCTGTTTCAAAGTCAGAGGACGTAAAAAGATTGATGATCCAAATGATACAGGAGATGGATTTAGACATTGTAGATTTCCGTGTGGAAGAAAAGGAAAACGATCGGATTGAAGTATTTACAAAACATGTGGTAAATGAATATGAGGCAGAATTGAATTTATTGGATGAATCCAGTGGAACAAAAAAATTATTTGGCTTGCTTCCATTTATAGCAAAGAGCCTGCTGAAGGGAACAACGCTTGTAATTGATGAGTTAGATGCCAAAATCCATCCGGTATTACTGAAATACCTGATTATGACATTCAGCAATATGGAAAAGAATAAAAAAGGTGCGCAGCTGATATTTACATCCCATGATCTGTCTACGATGAACAGCGAAGTTTTTAGAAGAGATGAAATCTGGTTTGCAGCAAAAGGAAACCGTCAGAACTCAAAGTTATATTCTCTTGTAGAATTTAAAAACAAGAAAGGTGAATCTGTACGGAAGGATGCCAAGTTCGATAAACAGTATCTAGAAGGGAAATATGGTGCAGATCCATACCTCAGAAAGATTATAGATTGGGGGACGGTGAATGGCTAAAAGAGGCAGAAAAGAGAAAGACAACTGGAAGAAGAAACGTCGGCAGGAATATCTGGAAAAGAAAGAATTCCGCTATTATATTTTCTGCGAGGGACAAGCAACGGAACCTAAATATTTTCAAGGATTCAAACGGTATATTGAAGATAATCCCATTTATCGAGATATGGTTTTGATTGAAATTGAAGGCTGTCAGGCTGAGACGATGCGGGTAATCGGAAAGGCTGAAGAGTATGTGCGTGAGAATAAGATCACAAAAGGGCAGATATGGTGTGTCTATGATAAAGACAGCTTTCCATCCAGTGATGTCAATGGAGTAGTCCAGCGGGCAGAAGTATTAAATCAAAAGAATCCGGATATTCAGTATCATGCGGCGTGGAGTAACGAGTGTATCGAATTCTGGTTCATGTTACATTTTGCATATTATACGGCAAATAATCACAGATCTGAGTATAAAAAGTTTTTGAATGAGAAATTTCAAGGGCTGGGAATTGGGAAGTATGAGAAGAATATGGATGACATATTTGAAACATTGATGAATGGTGGAAATCCGAAGTTGGCAATTCGCTATGCGAACCGAATTATCGAAAATGGGAAAGGAAAAACACCAGCAGAGATAGCACCTGGAACGAAGGTGTATGAGTTGGTAGAGGAACTGGCGAAGTATTTGCCGGAGGAACAGAAGAAATATTTTATGTAGGAAAGATACGAATGAAGGATTTAAGAAGAAATGTAAAATTATACTGTGATATATGTGGAAATGATCAATTTTCAACAATAGATGATATTGATTGTGAATTGAAGGATGCTCCAGATGAAACGAAGATACAATGTTCGAATTGCGGAAAGATTTTTACAAAAGCAGAGTTAATAGAATTAAATCAAGAGGTAATTAATGCCAATATTGAGGATATAAAAAACGAGGCAGTTAAAGAGTTTGAAAAAGAATTAGCGAAAGTATTTAAGAAATGGAGATAGTAAATGAACACAGAAATGATGAATTGCTGGAATATTGCCAAAGAAATTATAAAAGGTGTAGCAATTTATGTTATGCCAATAGCAGCATTTGTTGTCTCACTTATTGCGTTGAAACGCTCCAATGATACTATGAAGGTGCAAGTACAACTGTCGGAAGTAGAGGAAAAATTAAAGGAATATGAATTAGCATTGAAGAAACATGAATTAGAAAAAATTCAAGCAGAAGAAAGAGATGAGAAAAAGGCTAAAATAGAAGCAAGGATTATTAAGATTTCAAAAGGAAATTATAGATTGAAAATTTGGAATTCTGGTAATGCAGTGGCGTATAATATTAAAGCTTCTATTCCTGAAGAATATAGCATTATTATTATGAAAGATAAGATGCCTTATGAATATCTTGAGCCGAAAAATGGTTTTGAAGAGTGTGTTGTGATACATATGCAATCAGCACCTAAATTCAAGGTGATTTCAGAATGGGAAGATGAAATGGGAAATAAATTTTCGCATGAACAATTATGTAGTTATTAAGGTTATATATGATGAAGGATTTTGAAAATAAAAGGAGATAATGATGGAACTAAAGGATAAGATAGAGATAATTACAATGGTTATAGGCGCCATTTGCACAATTATAACTTTATGGTTTGGATTTGCACAAATTAAATCGACTCTTAAGGAACAACGATTTTCTAATAGATTGGAATTGGCGGATGATATGGTGAATGAATATATATCACTATCTGAGGAGGCTGGTAAAGCAGCATTCTATATAGTTGCTGATGCAAATAATCAGGCGGAAAAATATAAGGAGTATTCAGATAGTGGAGAGAAGCATGCGGAAGCATTAGAAAAAATGAAAAATAAAATTTTGGCATATGGTTCTACTAGCCTTGTAAGTTTATTTTTCGATTCATATAATGATGTGCAAGTGAAAATAAAAAACGGTAAAGAGAATTTTGAATCTTACAAAAATTATTTTTATTATATGCCTTTAATAGCTGCGTATATTAAATATGATTTGACAGGAGAAAAGGTAAATCCTTCTATTTTTTATAATTCATGTATGAAAGAATTGAAAAATTTAGAAGTAGCAATAGGAATGGAGGATTTCCATGAGAAATTGATTTATACAAACAATCAGTTGGTGAAAAAATATAGATTGTCTAATGAGTTTATTTGGAAAGAATACAGTAAAGAATTCGAGAAGTAGAATGTCTATTGATAAAATGGATGTTCTGCTTTTTATTTACAATCTTTTAAATTTACAATATAATAAAGATGTAACAGAATGATTCAACTATAACAGAAAGGTAACCACAATGAACATAGCAGCCTATTGTCGTGTCTCTACTGACAAATCCGACCAGCTCAACAGCCTGGAAGCCCAGAAAGAGTTTTTCTCCGAATATACAAAGCGCACAGGGGACACTTTAGTAAGATTATATGCAGATGAAGGTATTTCCGGAACAAAAATAAAAAATCGTAAAGAATTTCTTCGCATGATGGCTGACGCAGAGCATGGTTTATTTGACATGGTTGTTGTGAAAGATATCTCTCGTTTTGCAAGAAATACTGTGGACCTTTTGCAAAGTGTCCGCAAATTAAAATCGCTTGGAATCGAGACGCAGTTTCTCACCGCAAATATGACAAGCATGGGAAACAGCGAGTTTGTGTTAACAATTTTCGGAGCACTGGCACAGGAAGAAAGTGCGAATACTTCCAAGCGTGTGAAGTTTGGCAAGAAGATGAATGCGGAAAAAGGCCGGGTGCCGAACATTGTGTACGGATATGATAAAACAATCGGAGATTATTTCAATCTTGCAATCAATCAAGAAGAGGCAAAAGTAGTCAATCAGATTTACAAGTGGTATACAGAAGAGGGCTATGGTGCTGCAAAGATTTCTAATATGTTGAATGAAAAAGGTTACAAAACGAAGCGAAACTGCAAGTGGAGTCAGAACGCCATTTGCCGTATTTTAACCAATGAGATTTATACTGGAAAAATCATCAATGGAAAGGAAGAAGTCAGTGACTTTCTGACCGGACAGAGACAGGAAAAAGACGAGACGGAATGGATGGTTGTGGAACGTCCAGAACTTCGAATTATCGAGGATGAAACTTTCGAAAATGCACAGGAGACTTTAAGAGGCAGACACGATGCATTTAATCTTAATCATGAACGCCAAAGTAACAAGTATCTATTTTCGACCTTGATTAAATGCAAGGAATGTGGCTGGTCCTTCCGTAGGACGGTTCGTACTTATAAAAATACTTATGTAAGATGGGTATGTTCTGGACGAAATGGACGGGGAGCAGACAGTTGCCCTAACAAAACGGTTGTTGATGAAGAAGAACTGATTGAGGTTCTGCAGGAATATTTTACAAATGTACTAAAACAAAAGAAAAAGGTCATTGATTATGTGATAAAAGAATTTCAGCGTGTCTACAAAGCAAAGGACGAGAATGTAGAATATGAGAAAGAGTTGAATGCACAACTGGCAAAACTACAGAAAACCAGGCAGAAATATATGGATATGTACACCGATGATCTGATTTCCAGAGAAGAATTGAATGAGAAAATCGGTGGTACCCGTCAGGAGATGGAGCGCCTGGAAAACGAATTGAAAATGGTGTCTTATCATCTGACGAAAGGGGAACAGTTGGAGAATATTCTGAACCGTACCTTTAAAGAGATTGAGGATATCACCGACGTTCATCAGATGACAAATCAGCAGTTGAAACGACTGATTCAGAAGATCGAAGTAGATAAAGACGGAAATGTAGACATTTATCTGCGTCTGCTTGGAGATTTTGGATTGGATGAAACCACTCTAATTAGTAACGACAATACATAAGGATGTTACAGAACGTCTGCTTCAGATCAACCCATCATTGGCTCATGAAACGCGTAAGGTTTTAGACACCAACAAATCAGAACGTCACATCCGGGGAGGGCTCGCCACCAGAGAAAAATATTTACACTTGCATACTTCCAATTATTGAAGTTAATGTTACAATAAAAGAGGATATCCAATCGGAAACACGGACATTGAGAGGAGACTGTTCAAATGCGGGTGGCAATCATTGAAAGGGATGAAAAAGTATTAGAAGAACTGAAAAAAGGTTTGAAACGCGTAGATCCGAATTACGAATTGGCGGGGATTGCAGGGAACGGACAGTCTGCATATGAGATGATAACAGTTATGCAGCCAAACCTTGTTATTATGGATATTGGGCTTCCACGGATGAATGGATTAAATCTTTTGAGAAAATTACGCACGGAAGGACGCGAGTTTCGTGTGATTATTATAACAAAGGATGAAGATTTTCAACAGGCAAAGCAGGCAATCGATCTGGGGGTGGACGGATATTTAGTACAGCCGTTTCAGCCGATGGAGCTTAAGAAGGCATTAAGCCGTATTCATGAAAAAATCAGGAATGAGTATTGGATGCAGGCTTCTTTTACTGTTGAAAATGTTCTGTTGAGCTGCAGAGATGGAGAGATTATATCGAATCAGAAGTTAAATGAAATGACTATTCGGAGATTTGGTTTTACAGTGGATGATCCGGGATATTTATTTACGGTTTCAATGGCAGACGAATACGAGGAGCAGAAGGAGAATGTACGTGGATTTCTCGAAGAAATCTGTAGACATGAGTGTGGATTTTCGGCATCTGTTATATGTTCGGATCAATGGAAAAAGGTGTACCTGATCATTTACCGGGTATATGAAGCTAGGAACTGGAAAGAATATTTTCAAAAAAATGTGGTTACTGGGTTATGTAGGAAGTTTCCGGGGACAATTATTTGTGTATGGATAGAGACAAAACAGCTGACAAAGCTGGAAGAGGCAATGATTCAGACAGGGAGTCTTATGGAATGGAATCTTCTTCAGCCACGAGGAGTCTTGATCTGTCAGCAGACAGTTGAGAAATTTGAAGTTGTTCCGGTGCGTTATCCGATAGAATTAGAACAACGAATGCGGGAAATGATTTTTGATGAAAACAAGAAAGGAATTGCCAGACAATTTCAACTTGTTTGTGAGGAAATGAAAAGAGAAAAATATTTTCCAAAAGAAATAAAATACAGTATCATTCGTTTTTGCATGGCAGCTGGATTAAATTATAGAAATTATGGCGGGCAGATTGACGAAACAGAAATCCTGAGTCTTATGCAGCAGATTACATATGCCATCAGCTGGAAACAGATAGAGAAAGCGATTCAAGGATTGGAACGGATGCTATCATATGAACATAAATTTGAGCGATACAGTACGCTTATTCAAAAAGCAATGGAAATTGTAAGAAAAGAATATGACAGAGGTATTACATTGGAAGAAGCAGCGAGCCAGCTTTATGTATCAGAAGAATACCTGAGTTCTCAGTTTAAGAAGGAGACAGGATATAATTTTACAGAAACTGTGAGGAAATACAGGATAGAAAAAATAAAGGAGCTTCTTAGGACAACAAAATATAAGATGAATCAGATTGCGGGGCTTGTCGGTTACTCTGATCCCAAATATATGAGTAAGGTGTTTAAAGAGGAGGAAGGGATTTTACCGACGGAATACAGACGTAACTCCAATGGGATTTCATAATCAAGAGTAATTTCATGCTGTTTATAGGAAAAAGTAGAGAATAAGTGGTATATTTAATTAAAAAAATACTCCTTTATAAAAAAATTTCACCCTTTTAAATATAAAAAATGTGCTATGATACAAATGAAAAATGAAAAGGATTTCATAGCCGTTAAGGCAGAAAGAGGTGAAAAGAATGAGTACAATGAACATTACTTTCAAACACCCGGATGAGATCATTGATTTCTTGAACACAGTATGTAAATTTGACTTTAACATGGACATGAGAAGAGGACGGGCAGTAGTAGATGCGAAGTCATTACTTGGAATCATGAATCTGGGATTGAATAACGTGATTGAACTGCAGATGTATGCAGATGATTGCACAGAACTTGAAAGACAGCTAGAAAGATTTGTAGCATAAAATGGAACATAAAAATGGGATGTCGGGCATTTGTTCGGCATCTTTTTTGTTCTGGATAGATCAGAAGGGGAATAATTACCGCGTATAGTAATAGAAATTGTGGATAAGATTTTATTTTACATAAACAAATACTTGTAAATCAAGGATTCCTCTACTATAATGAAGAACAGAAAAAAATATATAGATAAAGCAAATAGTTTTGATTGGATTTGACAGGAGGAAAGATTTGAAGAAAGAATTAGTGATTGTCCTTGACTTCGGTGGACAGTATAACCAGCTAGTCGCAAGACGTGTCAGGGAGTGTAATGTATATTGTGAAATTTATTCATATAAGACAGATATTGAAAAAATCAAAGAGATGAATCCGAAAGGAATCATTCTCACAGGCGGACCAAACAGCTGTTATGAGCCGGATTCACCGACTTATTCAGAAGAACTGTTCAAGCTTGGAATTCCGGTTCTCGGACTTTGCTATGGCGCACAGCTGATGTCTCATGTACTTGGCGGAAAAGTTGAGCGTGCAGATGTAAGAGAATACGGTAAGACAGAAGTTATTATTGATAAAAAAGACTCCAAAGTATTTGAGGGTGTTTCAGAGACAACAACATGTTGGATGAGCCATTTTGATTATATTTCAAAAATTGCTCCGGGATTTGAAATTACAGCACACACTGCTGACTGTCCGGTTGCAGCAGCTGAGAACGCAGCCGAGAAACTGTATGCAATCCAGTTCCATCCAGAAGTACTTCATACAGTAGAAGGAACAAAGATGATCAACAACTTTGTAAAAAATGTATGTGAATGTGCAGGTGACTGGAAGATGGATGCTTTTGTTGAGAATACAATCGCAGAGATCCGCGAGAAGGTTGGAGACGGAAGAGTATTGCTCGCACTGTCAGGTGGAGTTGACTCTTCAGTGGCAGCAGGACTTCTTTCCAAAGCCATTGGAAAACAGCTTACTTGTGTATTCGTAGATCACGGACTTCTTCGTAAAAATGAAGGAGATGAAGTTGAGGCAATCTTCGGACCAGAAGGCCAGTTTGATCTGAACTTTATCCGCGTAAATGCACAGGAAAGATATTATAACAAACTTGCAGGCGTTACAGATCCAGAAGCAAAACGTAAGATCATCGGTGAAGAATTCATCCGTATCTTCGAAGAAGAAGCAAAGAAGATCGGTACTGTTGAATTCCTTGCACAGGGAACCATTTATCCGGATGTTGTAGAAAGTGGTCTTGGCGGAGAATCCGCAGTGATCAAATCTCATCATAATGTAGGAGGACTTCCGGATTTTGTAGATTTCAAAGAAATCATTGAGCCGCTTCGTGATCTTTTCAAAGATGAAGTTCGTAAAGCAGGACTTGAGCTCGGACTTCCTGAAAGACTCGTATTCCGTCAGCCATTCCCAGGACCGGGACTTGGAGTACGTATCATCGGCGAAGTAACAGCTGAGAAAGTTCGTATCGTTCAGGATGCAGATGCTATTTATCGTGAAGAGATTGAAAATGCCGGACTTGATAAGACAATCGGTCAGTATTTTGCAGCACTTACGAATATGAGAAGCGTTGGTGTTATGGGTGATGAGAGAACTTATGATTATGCTGTAGCTCTTAGAGCTGTTAATACGATTGATTTCATGACTGCAGAGGCAGCGGAGATTCCGTATGAAGTTCTGAATAAGGTGATGAGCAGAGTTATAAATGAAGTTCGCGGGGTGAATAGAATATTCTATGATCTGACGAGTAAGCCACCGGGAACGATTGAGTTTGAGTAGCGGACTAAATTGCGAAAAAGCCCATAAATAAAGGCTTTGTGGACTGTTTGGATGTTCCGGTGGAGTGCAAATGGAGTTAAAAAATATTTTTTTCTTTGTTTTCTTTCCGGAGTTATCTGAGATTTTCGCAAAAAGTAACTATGCTCAGAAAATATAATTAGTGTGAATATGAAGAACAGTTTGTTTTGATGGAAATATTTTCCGTCAGGGCAGACTGTTTTTTTATACCCTTTTTCAATGATATAAACTCCATGGTTCAGCGATAACACGTATGGAAACTGTGAAATTAAAATAATTTGCTAAATTTCGGAAAATGATGTCCGATTTTGCGTCTGCCAGTACAGAGTATATGAAGAGATAAATATTCAAAATGCAGGAGGTACTGATTATGCAGAACAAATTATTTTTAAAGGCAGCCGATATTTGTGAACTTCTGGAAGTAAAACAGACATCGGCTTATGAGATCATCGGAAATCTAAACAAGGAGCTGGAAGAACAGGGCTACCTGACGCTTAGAGGAAAAGTTCCGACAAAGTATTTTGTGAAGCGTTTCTACGGTGTGGAAGATACTTGTGAGATTCCACAGGAAGAGGGAAAGGAATGGTTTCATGCGTAAGAGGAAAATGTATTTATCAGTGGAAGACATTGCAGAACTCTTTGGATTATCAGTTTCGTTTGCTTACCGGGTGGTGGAAAGAATGAATGCCGATCTGGCAAGCAAGAACTATTATGTGATTCTCGGTCGGGTGCCAACCCGTTATGTAGAGGACAAGATTTATGGTCTGGAGCACGTTGAGCAGTATTTGAAGGAGGAGAAAGCGGTATGAGTATAGTGCAGGAAAAAATGTATATGGATGTGGATGATGTGTGTGCAATTCTTGGTGTTTCTAAAGCGTATGCCTACAATTTGATGCGAGAGTACAACAAGGAGTTGAAAGCAAAAGGCTATATTGTAGTAGCTGGAAAAATTTCTACCAAATTTTTGGCAGAAAAGATTTACGGAATGAAGGTTGAGGATTAGCAATGGGTGTTTACAAGGAAGGAAAGAACTGGAAAGTTCAGGTCTATTATAAAGACTGGCAAGGTAACCAAAAGAGAAAACAAAAACGAGGATTCCGAACCAAGGGTGAAGCAAAAGAGTGGGAGCGAGATTTCCTTCAGCAGCAGAGCCAGGGAGTGGATATCGAATTTGGGAACTTCCTGGAAATCTACTATAAGGATATGGATGTCAGACTTCGGGAACACACCATGTATACAAAGCGTTACATCATTGACTTGAAGATCAGACCGTATTTTGAGAAAAAGATTCTTAGTGAGATTACGGTGGCAGATGTACGTGCATGGCAAAATGAGTTGTTGATGTATAAGGATAAGAATGGAAAAGGCTATTCACAGACGTATTTGAAAACAATCAACTGTCAGCTGACTGCAATCTTCAACTATGCTATCCGATATTATAACCTGCAGGATAATCCCTGCAGGAAGGCAGGAGCGATAGGCAAGAGCAAAGGAGAACCGAAGGAGTTTTGGATGCAGGAAGAGTTCAATGATTTTCTGGAGACAGTAAGTGATAAACCTGAGACAAGAATGGCGTTTCTTCTGTTGTACTGGACCGGAATGCGTATCGGTGAATTGCTTGCCCTTACTTATGACGACATCAATCTTGAGGAAAAGACCATCTCCATTACGAAATCTTATCAGCGATTAAAAGGAAAAGATGTGATAACACAGCCGAAAACACCGAAAAGTATCCGGATTATAACCATGCCAGATTTTCTGGCGAATGAGTTCCGAGAGTATTGCAGCCATCTGTACGGAATTATGAAAAATGAGCGTTTGTTTCACTTCACAAAATCCCATATGGAGCATTGTATGGCGGCTGGAATTGAACGGTCTGGTGTAAAGCGGATACGACTTCATGATCTCCGGCATTCCCATGCCAGTATGCTGGTTGATATGGGAGTGGCTCCATTGGAGATTGCAGAACGCCTTGGACATGAAAAGGTGGAAACCACGTTGAATACTTATTCACATCTGTATCCGTCTACACAGAGTAAATTAGCAGGTTTGCTGGATAAGAAACATGAGGAAGAGGAGGAATAATCGATGGCTGGTGACAGACATGGAAAACACAATTCAACAACTGTTTCGTTTCGTGTAAATTCTTATGAAAAAGCAACGATTGAAGAACGAGTGAAAGTAAGCGGAATGAAAAAGCAGGATTATATCGTCCGGTCATGCATTTACAATCATGTATGTGTTGTTGGAAAGAAAGAAACGATTGAGATTATCCGGTCAGAAATGAGGGAAATGAGTTTGGTTTTGGAAGATGTGGCAAAAGATTTGAAGTTGGAAAAACCTGTTATCTCAGAAGCAGCTCTGGATAGTATGACAGAACGGTATCTTGCATTTTTGGAAGCAGCATTATGGATGCTGAAAGGTTCAAGTTATTTATGGGAGGATAAAAAGGATGGAAGAGAAAGTAATGAAGGAATGTAAAGTGCTGGCATTGTGTTCACAAAAAGGTGGAGTTGGCAAGACAACAAGTTGTGTGAATCTGGCAGTCGGACTTGCAAAAGCAGGGAAGAAAGTCCTTGTGATTGACAATGATCCGCAGGGAAGTATGACGGCAAGCCTTGGGTATCAAAACCCAGATGAATTGCCGATCACACTGGCTACTATTCTGACAAAGATTGTAGAAGATGAACCATTTGAAAACACACTGGGAATTTTACATCATCAGGAAGGAATTGATCTGATTCCGGCAAACATCGAACTCTCAGGAATGGAAGTATCACTTGTAAATATTATGAGCAGGGAACTCGTCTTAAAACAATATATAGAAAGAATGAGAGATGAATACAACTATATATTGATTGACTGTATGCCATCACTTGGAATGCTGACGATCAATGCACTTGCCAGTGTCGATGCAGTGATCATACCTGTGCAGGCAGCTTATCTTCCTGTAAAGGGGCTGGAACAGCTGATACGGACGATTGGAAAGGTGCGAAGACAGCTTAATAAACAACTGAAAATCGGAGGCATATTGATCACAATGGTGGATAATAGAACGAACTATGCAAGAGATATATCTGATTTGATTTTTAATACATATGGAAACCAGATCAAGATTTTCCCACAGAGTATTCCATTTTCAGTACGAGCAGCTGAGATCAGTGCAGAAGGAATCAGCATATTTGAGCATGATCCAAAAGGAAAAGTAGCGGCTGCATATTGGCAGATGACACAGGAGGTGCTTTTGGATGAAAGGTAGAAGTGCATCGAAGATAAAATTGACATCCTATGATGAATTACTTGGTGGAGGAGAAGAAACGAACGATATCCAGCAGGTTTCACTTGAGCATTTACATTCTTTCGAGAACCATCCATTTCAAGTAAATGATGATGAGGCAATGGCGGAACTGATGGAAAGTGTGAAAGAAGAGGGAATCCTTACGGCATTACTGGTACGACCGCTGGGTGATGGTGAATATGAAATCATCGCCGGTCACAGAAGGAGACATGCGGCACAACTTGCCGGTCTTAAAGAGGTTCCGGTTATTATCAGAAATATGGATCAGGATACAGCTGTCCGGGCAATGGTAGACAGCAATCTGCAGAGACCTAATATACTTCCAAGTGAAAAGGCATTTGCATACCGTATGAAGATGGAAGCAATGAATCATCAGGGAACATCAGGCGGTACCAGTGCGAAAGACATTGGAAAGAACGGAAATGACAGTGCAAGGCAGGTGTATCGCTATATCCGGCTCACGTATCTGATGAATGACTTATTAAACGCAGTAGACCGTGATGTGATTGGATTGCAGGTGGGTGTAGAGCTTTCCTATCTTACGGTTCCAGAACAGGAGATGGTGGAAGAAGTGCATGAGAGTACCGGAAAATACCCAAGCCTGGAACAGGCAAAAAAAATAAGGCAACATCGAGAAGAAAAAACGCTGACAAAAGAGATTGTGCGGCTCCTGGTTATAGGAGAGCGTAAAAAGAAAACAACGGTAACATTAAAACAGGATGAAATTAAGAAGTATTTTCCTCCAGAGTATGATGAACAGAAGATACGGACTGTTATATGTCAGCTTTTGGAGGAATGGAGCAATCAGAAGCATTGATAAGTACGAAGGGAGGGATGTGTCATGAGTATAAGAGCAACATTCCATTATTTTCAAGGAATGGAATGCGATATGTACAGTTTTTATCGTATTCCCAAACTGCTGTTTACAAGTGAATATTTTAAAAATCTCTCCTGTGAAGCAAAGGTGCTGTACGGACTGATGTTAGACCGGATGTCACTGTCCATCAAGAACCGGTGGTTTGATGAAGAGGACAGGGCATATATTTTCTTTTCGGTGGAAGAAATTATGGAAATGCTTAACTGTGGCAGGAATAAGGCGGTGAATTGCCTGAAAGAGCTGGATCAGGAAAAAGGGATAGGATTGATTGAGAAGAGGCGGATCGGACTCGGAAAAACAAATGTTATTTACGTGAAAAATTTCAGCCTGACAGAATATCCAGATGAGCCAGCATTCTTTGATTCAGAAGAAACACTAGAAAATGTAGCAGAGAGAAAAGAAAATACAGAGACAGAAATAGAAGAATATGCGGAAAAAGAGCCGGAAAAGCCTGAAAATACACAGAAGTTTGAAAAACAAACTTCAAGAAGTTTCAAAAACAAACTGTAATAATACTGAATATAATTATACTGAATTTAACGAGAAGGAATCTTATCAATATCTATCTGAACAAGAGAAAGGGAAAGATAGGATACAGGAGAGAAATGAGTATCGACAGTTAATCCATGACAATATCGAATATGCGATTCTTTGTCAGAGCTATGGCACTGGACGAGTAGAAGAGCTGGTAGAGCTGATGCTGGATGCAATATGTTCGACAAAGCCATATCAGCAGATCAACGGGGAAGCTGTGCCTACACCAGTGGTCAAGAGCCGTTTGCTGAAAGTCGGGTATGAACATATCCAGTATGTGTTTTTCAGTCTTGACAGGAGTACAAGCAAAGTGAAGAATATTCGGCAGTATATGCTGACTGTATTGTATAACGCTCCTGCAACGATCAACCAGTTTTATGATGCTGAAGTTCGACATGACATGTACTGGGGCAAGGATATTCCGGATGGGTAAGAACTTTGTGCCCAGTGGGCACGAAGTTTAAAAATAGATAGTCATACCTGGTGGATATGGTAAAATAACCTTGTGCCCAGTGGGCACAAAGTGAGGAGGAAGAATTATGTTGAAATTTTTGATAAAACTGCCATTTCGAATTATTGCAGCTCCTGTTTGGCTGTTACTTGCAGCGGTGAATATTGTGCTGGTGTTCCTGGTTGGATTATCTGCAGGATTCTGCTATCTGATAGCCGGAATCTCTGTTGTGACAGAAGTTTTGAGCATTGGGTTTGGAATCAGTACGGACTGGACAATGAAATCAACAATTATTACGACAGTAGTGTTTGTTCTACTTCCACATATCGGTATGGGGATAGTTGCAGTGATTGAAGTTGCGAAATGTGGATTACAGGACTTTATTTTTGGATGATTGTGGAAAATATAGTGATGCTATATGGAGGCAGAAATAAATAATGGAAGAATTATATAAAGTGATGGATGATTTGCTTGAGATGGAATTTCAGATGAAAGCAGGGTTGGATATTCTAAAGGAACTGGAAGAACTTTATTTGTCAGATCCTGAAACAGAAGCATCAGAAGCGAGAAAACTTGCGGTGTTAATCAAGGGATATTTGCAGTCAATGAAGTCAAATATTCGAGAAATCATTCGTTATATTGATGATACAACACTTGAGAAATCAAACGAGGAAAAGAAAGACAAACAGGAATCTGCGAGTACCATATCAAAGGAAGTGCAGGAATTTGTAAATCTGACAATTACAGAGCATATGGGGAAAGCATATTCAGAATGGAAGTTAAATCAGGATAAAGAGGCGGTAAGTGAGATTGATAAGAAATACCAGAAATTACTGGAAACGTTATCCCCAGAACAGGAAGAAGTGATTACGGAATACTGTAATGCAATTTTCAGCAGTGGAGCAGAAATAGAAGAGTTTTTCTACCGACTGGGATTAAAAGATGGACTGAACTTAAAAAATACGGTAAAATCTGTATTAGAAATGATATTGTGAAATCGGAAGTTAATAAAGAGTTTGGCTAAATAGAGCCATTTTCTTGAAGAAGGGAGTTCTTTTTATGGGAAACAAAAACTTAACCTATAAATGGTGGAAAAATAATATGGCAGACAAAATTGTTATTGAAAAGGAAATACTCGATTGGGAAAATCCAATACGTGGTATTTACGGAATATTTACTAGAGAAAACGAAGATGTTTATTGTGCGTATGTAGGGAGAGCAAATAATATATATAATAGGTTCTTTTCATCTAAAGGGAATCCAGGTCATTTGGTCGAAATCAAGAATAACAATTATAAGAATGAAAAAGTGAAACAAGCATTAGAGAAAAAGGCTGCTATAATCGAAATTAAAGTATTGGAGGAAGTAAAATGTCAATATGATGATTATTATAAGGATATGCATAGACTTGCATTTGCAGAATATAATCATATCAGGAAATATCAGGAATTAAACCAATGTTTGGAACAATTACCAGATGGTCGTAATATGAACAAAGATGTTTGGGATGTTGAATATAGAAAAAGACACAATATATAGGATGAAACTTTTTCTTTTCACACCTATAGGCGGGAGAGTAATAAATGATTGAAGATACAATAGAAATAAAATATCCTATTGAAAAGTTATGGACGGAAGAAGTTGACAGAAATCACAGAATAGAAGAGATAAGACAAGTAACTATAGAATATATTTTGCGTTTTGGTGAAAAAGAAATACCATCAGTTTTTCTTAGAAATGTCAAAAATGCAATTCATGCGGGATTTGATAACAATTCTCTTGCGAGGGTTGATATGGTAGCTAATGAAGTGTTGTCGTTTGATACCTGTTTCCGTCTATTCTTAACGTTACAAAAAACGGAATTCCGGATTACACCACAAGTAGATTTAATAGGAAGAAATCATATTACTATATCCGATTTTATCAAGAATGCAGAAGAAACTATTTGGTCTATAAATTATTATGATGAAAAGAAGGTTAATTCTAAGCAATTGTCTAATAATTCTATATTAGAGAATTTTATTACTCAACATGCAAAACGCTGGAAATCTGGGGATATTGGTGATAGCTATGATTCTTTTAGGATAAATGATATTGAATTAGATGAAGATGATAGAGCAAAATTAACAGCTCTATTAAACTGGTTAGACGAGTATTCTCGGATTTCAGTTGTCAATCCAAGAAAGGTACCATACTATATTTACGAGCGAATGGCAGCTGTAGTGGATAAAGATTTTTATCATAAACGTCGCTTGCTTAGAACACTTCATAGAGTTGATCCAGGTAGCGTTGGACATTCAAAACTTTTTACTTGTTTCGTGTTGAATGTTCAAGATTTTAAGGAGTATATTAGACGTCTCAAAGCCGTTTATATTCGATATGTAGAGGATACAGTTAATAATTATTTATCTGCAGGGCTATCGGAGACAGATATAGCTGTAGTTGAAATTGTACGTGATTATTTGAATCGAGAAAACAATACTAGGTATCAGAAGAGATATAGTTGGAATCATAAACCTGAGGGATGCGTTGGACTATTACTATCTCCCAAAAACAATTATTTTTCATTTAGTGGATATCAAGATGTAAATAATTCAACGTTGTGTGCAAATATACCTGGAGCTCATGATAAGTTGTCTGGTCTCATTAAATCTATAGAAAACGCATTAAATCAATATCACTTCAAATCGGAAATTACTAATAACGATGAACGCTTTTACGAAAAAAATACTTCTACATTTTATAATCTTCAGAGTGATTTACCTTTAAATGATAAAACAAAAAAAGCAAGATATCAATGTGCTGAGAAAAAACTTTTTAGTCATGCTTATAAAAATTTTACATCAAAGGATAATATCATTGTTATTGTCACATTTCCACCTTGCTTACAAAGAGGATGTCAGGATTTGATAAATGAATATAAAAAAATATGTAAAAGGATACGAATATTCTGTATAGGGGATTATAATACTGGCACAATAATAGAGTGTTAATTTAGTTATGGTGAAAATCATTAAGTATAAAAATAAAATTTTTCTATGTAAAGGATTCAGTAACTTCAAGTTTGCGTTTGGGGGCAAAAGTTGTATATTTAAATAAATACAAAGGGAGATGGTAAAATGAAAGCTCATGAATATTGGTCTGTCGGAGCATTGATAACAATGCTAGGAACTTTTTACACAGGCTACAAAGGAACAAAATCAAGTCATAAATATTTTGCGGTTAGTTCTTTGATCTGCATGGTTATGTCTATTTATTCAGGACATAAAATGCTTTATGGGAAAAAGAAATTCAAGAAAGAATTGGTGAATGCAGAAAATGAAGAATAAGCAACTAACTTTAACAACACGCAAAAAATGCGTGTTAATAAATGGATGATATTATTAACAAAATCAATGATTCCAAGAAATGAATAATGAACCAACCTTGTGCCCACTGGGCACGAAGTTGGCACAGTCACTACGGTGTCAGGAGAAATCCTGGCATCTTTTTTTATGTTTTTTTACACTTCAAAAATTAATTTCAAAAAAATTCTAAAATCATGTCCGATTTTGTCGTTCCCAATACAGAGTATATGGAAGGCAAATTGAAAATCCTCTGATTTCCAAAAATCATAAACGTAAAAGAGGTTTAGACAGTTCTTCCGATTGCACCTTGACAATTGAAGGAGCTGATACATCTTGAGGAACATGCTTACCGGAGATAATCCGGCTCGTGCAGGCGAAGACTCCTACAGGAAGAGCGAAGCAATAATGATACCACCGAAAGGTACAGGACCTCTGCCAAAACAGAGACTGTGACTGTATTTTTACAGCCGGGTTATCTGGAATGATAACGATCAGATGTATATGTACAGACAAAGCCCAAATGCGAATACTTAGATTTTCTTATTTATATTACAGGAGAAATCCTGTAGCAAGTGGGGAATGGTTCGACTCCATTCCTCATTTTTTCGTGCAGAAAATGCATAGATTATTATCCTGTTTGAAATACCAGGGAAAGGTGTTGCAGGAGGAAAGGAAGGACAAGAAGCATGAATACGATTGTTTTAATGGGTAGGCTTGCCAGAGATCCAGAAACTAAGCTGGCATCTACGCAAAAGGGACAAACCAAAGTATCCAGGTTTCCACTAGTAGTAAAAAGAAATCGCACAACCAAAGCATTTGTAGTGATGATCACAGCTTATGGAAATAATGCAGAATTTGTGGAGAAATATCTTGAAAAAGGAATTAAGATTGCTCTTTCCGGAGAGTTAGTAATCTCTCAGATCAAAGATGAACAGACTGGAACTGCATCCTATTATACCGAAGTCATTATGGATAATGTGGAGTTTGCAGAAGCCAAAACAAAAAAAGAAGAATCTGACGGATTTCAAACAGCAGAGAAAAAAAAGATTCCATTTGATATACCAGAAGAACTTGAACAAGAAATGCCATTTCGATAGGAGGACAAGATTTATGAGAAAATACTTTTTAGAATTATTTGCAATAGGATTGATTGATTCAGAAGGAAGAATCAATAAAGAACATATGACAAGTGATGCACTTATGACTGCCATGAAAACAATGGAAGAGCTGACGCAAATGAAAATGGATCGTTTAGTTTTGGAAACAACAATGGAGATGATCTTATGTATGTTTGAGTCATGTGACACAGAGGAATTTACAGAAATATTAGGCAAGCTGCTTGGCGGAAAACAGACTTCTAAAGTGACAGCTCATTTGGAAGCACTGGAGGAATTACTGACAGAAGAGGAATATAGTAGTTTCCTTGCAGAATATCTCGGTTATTTAACCGTGAATGTAGCAGAGTTTATTAGGAGCACAATCATTGAAAATGGTTTGATGTTACTTGCCGGTACAGGAGGAGAAGAGGATGGAGAAGAGGATGGAGAAGACGGATTATAAAATCACAGAGTTTCACAATTCGGAGTTTGGTTCCATCCGTATGATTGAAGATGGAGGCAGACTTTTGTTTTCAGGAATTGATGTAGCATTTGCTTTGGGATATGCAAAACCAAGAAATGCGATAAATGTTCATTGCAAGGGGGCCCTGAAACGGGGCGTCCTTACATCAGGTGGTGTGCAGTCAATGATTTTTATTCCAGAGGGAGATGTATATCGGCTGATTACAAAAAGTCGTTTGAAGTCAGCACAGAATTTTGAGAAGTGGGTTTTTGATGAGGTACTTCCGGCTATTAGAAAAACAGGCGGATATTTAGAGACCGACCTTTTAGACAGGGTAAAAGATAACCCGGAACTTCTTTTGGAATTTGCCGAGAGACTTCTGGCAGAAAACAATCGAAACCGAGAATTACAAAATCGTGTAAAGGATATGCAGCCAAAAGCAGATTATTATGATCATTTCATGATTACAGGAGAATGCACCAATATTCGAACGACAGCAAAAGAGATTGAATTTCCAGAAAGAAAATTTGTGAAACTTCTTTTAAATAGAGGATTTCTATATAGAAGTCCATCCGGCACGCTGCTTCCCTATGCGGTGGAGAAGAACAATGAGCTTTTTATTGTAAAAGACTATTTTAACAATGGACATCTTGGTTCACAGACATTGGTTACGCCAAAGGGAAAAGAATTTTTTAAAGCGTTGTGTGCGGAGGAAGAGTAAAGAATGAGGGGGGTGATTGCCATGATTACAGATCTGGACAGCAGTTGAATCGCTGAAAGGAGGGAAAAGTCATGCAGGAAGAGGTAACTCAGAAAACGGTCACGTTCTGTATTCGGGCTACTAAGATTACGGCAGACCTGTTGAAAAAGGTTCTTGTTGCGTATCTGCGTCATCAGAAGCAGAAATCAGTAGAGAAGAAAGCACAGAAAAATCAGCCGAAACAGGGAAAGGTCACGGTAAAAGAGCTGGCAAAACAGAATGCCGGGATGGTCAATATCGAGATCACAAATAAGAATATCAAGTCCTTTGAACGCTATGCCAGAAAATACGGGATCAATTATGCTCTGAAAAAAGACAAGAGCAAAGAGCCTCCGGTTTATCTGGTATTTTTCAAGGGACGTGATCAGGATGCCCTCAATGCTGCTTTCCGTGAGTTTTCCCAGAAACAGATTCAAAAAGCGAATAAACCTTCCATTCATAAGCGTCTTGCAGCTTACCGGTCAATGATGCCAAAGAAGACGAAGGACAAAGTAAAGAACCGCCATCAGGAACAGAGCCGATGAAGAAACAAAACGGCAATAAGCTGATGCAGAAGTGGAAGAATAAAGCTGGGGTCAGGCTGTCCGCCCTGGATAAAAAGAAACTGGTTCTTACAAATCTTCCCTATGTTCTGACCGCTTTTTATGCAGACCGGGCATCCTGCCTATACAGGAGCAGTCCCGGAGAAGATATAGGGAACAAACTGTTATATGCGATGGAACATGCAGATCGGATCTTTACAGGGATTCTGTTGAGTTTTGACCTTAGAGATCTATTGGTTGGAGTTACTGTCGCAGTTATTTTAAAACTATTGGTTTGGCAGAAACAGTCAGATGCAAAGAAACTTCGGAAGGGAATCGAGTATGGTTCAGCCAGATGGGGAACTGCAGAGGATATCAAGCCTTATATGTCAGAGGATCCATGGATGAATATTCCGTTGACAGCAACAGAAGCATTGACCATGGAGAGCAGACCAAAGCAGCCGAAGTATGCGAGAAATAAAAATATCGTGGTCATCGGAGGCAGTGGTTCCGGAAAGACACGATTTTTCGTTAAACCGTCGGTCATGCAGATGAACTGTTCCATGGTCATTACAGATCCGAAAGGTACTCTGATCGAAGAGTGCGGAAAGATGTTGGCAAAGGGATCGCCTAAAAAAGATAAGAATGGAAATATTATGAAAGATAAATCTGGAAAAGTGGTTCATGAGCCATATGTGATTAAGGTTCTGAATACCATTAACTTTTCAAAATCCCTTCATTACAATCCATTTGCCTATATACGGTCTGAAAAAGATATCCTGAAGCTGGTGACAACAATCATTGTTAATACCAAAGGCGAAGGGGAAAAAGCTTCCGAAGATTTTTGGGTGAAAGCAGAGAAATTGCTGTACACAGCACTGATTGCTTTTATCTGGTATGAAGGGGATGAAGAGGAAAAGAACCTGAATACCCTTCTGGATCTTTTGAACGAAAGCGAAACCCGTGAAGAGGATGAAACTTACCAGAATCCTGTGGATATGATGTTCCAGGAGCTGGAAGAAAGAGATCCGCAGCACTTTGCGGTCAGACAGTATAAAAAATATAAAATGGCGGCTGGAAAGACAGCGAAAAGTATTTTGATATCTTGTGGAGCCAGACTTGCCCCATTTGATATTGCAGAACTTCGTGAGATCATGTCTTACGATGAAATGGAACTGGATAAGATCGGAGACAGGAAAACAGCCTTGTTCTTGATTATGTCCGACACAGATACAACCTTTAACTTTGTGATTGCCATGTTACAGTCACAGCTTTTCAATCTGCTTTGCGATAAGGCAGATGATGAATACGGTGGAAGACTTCCGGTGCATGTGCGTGTCATCGCTGATGAGTTTGCCAACATCGGGCAGATTCCTCAGTTTGACAAGCTGATCGCAACTATCCGAAGCAGGGAAATCTCTGCTTCTATTATTTTGCAGTCGCAAAGTCAGTTAAAGGCAATGTATAAGGATAGTGCAGATACCATTCTAGGCAACTGTGATACTACACTTTTTCTTGGTGGCAAAGAGAAAACCACCTTAAAGGAAATGAGTGAGCTTCTGGGGAAGGAAACCATTGACCTGTATAACACTTCGGAGACGAGGAGTAATCAGAAGTCCTTTGGATTGAATTACCAGAAAACAGGCAAACAGCTGATGACGGAAGATGAGATTGCAGTCATGGATGGAGGAAAATGTATCCTGCAGATCCGTGGTGCCAGACCATTTTTCTCGGATAAATATGATATCACGAAACACAAAAACTATCGGCTTCTTGCAGATGAAAACGAGAAGAACCGGTACAAAGTAGAGAAAGAGTTAAATCCACAGTACACACCGAAACCCGAAGAAGAGGTGGAAGTGATTCATGTAGAACTGTCGGAGTAACATTGGGAATGAACGAAAAATAATGAGGAAAGGAATAACTGACATTAGGTGCGCCGGCTTTTTAGTCGGTGTTTTTTCATTCCCGTAAACACCTGAAAGAAGTCAGTTTTGGTTTATGAATATATGGCATTTTTTAGCAGCGCAATTACAACTTTAAAAACTCTTGTAGTCGCTATCGGCGCAGGTCTTGGTGTGTGGGGTGTCGTAAACCTTCTGGAAGGATATGGAAATGACAATCCCGGCGCTAAGAGCCAGGGCATCAAACAGTTTATGGCTAATTAAAGGGAACAAAAAGAAAGGAAAAGCACAATCCAGACGGTATCAGCGGCAAGATACAAGAATAAATTGTGATTACACAAGATTGGTGTTATAATAAGAGAAAAGTTCCTGCCGGGGCAGCCGCCCCGGTGGTATGGATAGAAAGGCAGGAAAACAATATGCACATCAGCTATAAACCAC